>Ga0209978_10000084_pt1 | contig 26749 bp, 21 predicted proteins | sample BentaG_FD_182805 | JGI IMG/M metagenome (GOLD analysis project Ga0209978, IMG submission 182805) | Deep subsurface microbial communities from South Atlantic Ocean to uncover new lineages of life (NeLLi) - Benguela_00093 metaG (SPAdes)... | ecosystem: Environmental > Aquatic > Marine > Oceanic >... | reverse complement strand
TCTGTTTCAGAGGGATCTTTTCGGTTTTCTACATTCCAACGAAAAACTACCCTTTTTCGCATAGATTTTGCAAGATCTTTTAAAACATCTGAACCTTCAACTACATCAAGATTAGTATTTTCCGAATAAACTGCTATTTCGGGGCCTTCAAATTCTATTTTTTTTACCTTTATGTCAGCAGGGAGATACTGAATGATTTCTTCTTTAATTCTTTCTAATTCTCCTTCATAACTCATATTTACTCAATTTTGTTAATAATTAGATATAATTTTTTTAAATTATAAAAGCAATGAAATTTTTCCTTGTTTTGTAATAATCTGATATTTAAATTGAAATAATTGTAATAATCTAATTACAATCTCCTTTAAAATTATATACATAGATATTTTAGTTCCTTAAACAATGTTTTTAAACAAATAGAATAATTCTTAGATATTAATACTAATACCAGAGATTAAATTTAAGAATGAATTAATTCTAATTTCTATATAATATTATAAGTTAATCAAATAAAAACATTTTCATTATAGATTGTGCTAAATTGCATATCTACTGATTAATTACACAAACTTATTTTAATAGATTGAGTATAAAAAAAATATGACAGAATTAAAAATTGGTGCGATCGCAAGTGGTTCTGGTTCAAATTTAGAAGCAATAGTAAGAGCCTGCGAAGATGGAATCTTAAAAAACAAAGCGAAAGTGAAAGTATTGATATGTAACAAAGCTGGCGCATTTTGTATGGAGCGAGCAAAAAATCACAATATTCCCTTTGAGTTAATTGAATCTACCAAGCTTCTTCATCTCCCAAGAGAGGAATATGATGAAAAAATGATAAGTGTACTCAAAAAATATAATTGTGATTTAATCGTTTTAGTAGGTTATATGAGGTTAGTAAGTGAGAAATTTATCGCTGCTTTTAACGGGAATGTTATGAATATACACCCCGCATTATTACCCGCATTTAAAGGAATGCATGCACATAGAGATGTATTAGAATATGGAGTAAAAATTTCTGGATGTACAGTTCATTTCGTCGATGTTAAATCAGATCATGGACCGATCATTATTCAAAAATGTGTTCCTGTATATGATACCGACACTGAAGCTACTTTAGGACCGAGAGTCTTAGAATGGGAACACTTAATTTTCCCAAAAGCAATTGAATTATTTTGTGATAAAAGACTGCATGTTGATGGAAGACTTGTTCTGATAGATGGTGATGTTAACTTATAATTATAATTACTTAAATATGCGGGAAATGATTTCTTTGAAAACTCTGACCCAACTGAAAGTGTGGCGTTATGCTTATCTTAATGAAGAAGATCTTGAGTAATGAGAATTTTCATTTCCCGCTCCTTATAATTTCGAATAACCCTTAAATTTTAATCAAATCAATCATGGATAAATAATATACAATTAAAATTTTGTAAGAGAAAAAAGTAAAGATGCCTCGTAGAAAGGAGATCTCAGAAATACTGAATATAATGGAAAAAGCGGAGAGTATTAGAAACATCGGCTTTGTCGGTCATATAGATCATGGTAAAACTACCCTTTCAGATTCGCTTTTAAGCGAAGCAGGATTATTATCGCCGGATTTAGCTGGTGAAGCGCGTGCTTTGGATTATTTAGAGGAAGAACAAAAACGAGGGATCACTATGAAATCTACTAATATATCTTTATATTATGAGAAATCACTTGAAGCCCACGATCCTTTTCTAATAAATCTTGTTGATACGCCAGGTCACTTAGATTTTAGTGGGAAAGTAACTCGAGCTTTAAGATTAATTGATGGAGTTGTAGTAGTTGTTGACGCTGTAGAAGAGATAATTACTCAATCTGAGACTGTAATTAAACAAGCTCTTCAAGAAGGCGTAAAACCCGTGCTTTACATAAACAAAGTAGACCGTCTTATCAGGGAATTAAAGTTAACAGACGATCAAATAAAAAAGAAGTATACCCGTATCATTAAAAATTTTAATACACTTGTTAAAAGGTACGCAGATAAACCATTCAAAAAAGAGTGGCAAGTATCTCCAGCAGATGGGAATGTCGCTTTCGGGTCAGCCCTCCACAAATGGGGCTTTACGCTAAATCTTTTAGAGACCAATGACCTGAAATTTTCAGATATTAGAGCGCGATATAAGAAAGAGACTTACACTAAAGAGAGTTATGCTGATTTAGCGATTTATTTTCCAGTTCACAACGCAATTTTAGAAATGGTTGTGGATCATCTTCCTAATCCTAAAGAAGCACAAAAATATAGAATTGGTAAAATTTGGGATGGAGATTTAAGTTCAGAGATAGGAAAAGCGATGATCAGTTGTGATCCTAAGGGACCTCTAATAATTTGCTTAAGTAAAGTACAAGCAGATAAACATGGATTAGTAGGAACGGGAAGGATTTTCTCTGGAAGGTGTTCTATGAAAGAGGAAGTATTCTTATTAAGAGAAAATAATAATGCTATTATCAGGAGAACGGCTATATTTATGGGTCAGAGGAGAGAACAGGTTGAACACGTACCAGTTGGAAACATTGTAGCAATTGAAGGATTGAATCGAATACAAAGTGGCGAGACGATAATAAACACCGAATTTGCAGATAAAATGATACCCTTTGAAGATGTTAAGTATATGTCTACACCTGTTGTCACGGTTTCAATCGAACCGGAATATTTACGAGAGTTAGAGAAAATGAAAGAATTGATTGAAAACTTATTAATCGAGGACCCAAATCTAAGATTTGAAATTAATGAAGAAAATGGTGAATTTCTGCTATCTGGTGTGGGACCATTACATTTAGAAATAACTGCAAACGAGATAGAAAAACGAGGTATTAATGTCTCAATATCGGCCCCACGAGCAGTGTTTAAAGAATCTTGTAGACATAGTTCATCTATTGTATCTGTTGAATCGCCGATCTATAAAAACTCCCTTAAAATTAAAATTGAGAGACTAGATCATAAGACAACTAAATTTTTTCAAACTCATGATTTTGGAGTGATCAAACCCAAAGAAAAATTATTAGAATTATTGAAAGAACATACTAACTTAACAGAACCCGAAATTCAAGACTTTTGGATGTATTATGACAATGAAAATATTTTAATATATAATTCGAATGAAGATTTGAACCATTTTTATAAGGAGATAATTATTGAAATTATTGGGAAGATTTTATCTACCGGATTTTTATGTGGGGAAAAATTCACTGGAATAAAAATTAATATTGAAAATTTAAATATCGTAAAGTTAGACGAAGAAAACGCCTTTAATGAATTATCAACAATGTTCTACGATGCCATCAAAAAGGCTTTAAATCAAGCTGAGTTAATCCTACTTGAGCCGATATATCACACAATTATTCAATTACCACCAGATCATATTAAAAATACGCTAGCTTTACTTTCGAAATATTCTGCTAAAATCATAGATGTTAATCAAGAAAAAGATTATCAAGCCATTATAGAAATCCTTATACCTGTAAGAAATTCAATTAAATTTGCGGAAGATATTCGTTCTAGTACTTCGGGACGTGCGTTCTGGCAAAATACATTTCACGCCTTTTTAGAAGTTCCTAACCATGAAGCAAACAAATTAATTAGTGATTTACGTTTTATTAAAGGATTATCTTGGTAACAATGATAAGTAAAATGCGCCTGCCGGGAATTGAACCCGGGACGCTGGCTTGGGAAGCCAGCATATTACCACTATACTACAAGCGCAAAAAATTGAGATGTAATATATAGTAATGACGATTCGCAAATAAATTTTTTTCAAACAATCTACTCATTATAATAAAACTAATTTCCGTGTCAAATTAACGAACAAGTATCTTTTTTGAATATTGTTATAACTGGAAAAATAAATCCAGTTATTATTAAATTTGAAAAAATTTTAATTTTCTTGTTTTTTTATAAGATGGTATGAGTATTGAGAAAAGAAATTATCAAAAAAATATTAACTTAAGTAAGCATGACGCACTAATTATTGTCGACATGCAGAATGATTTTATGCCAGGAGGAACTTTACCTGTCGAAGAAGGTGATCAGATTATTGATGATATCAATAATGTTGCCAAAATATTCAAAAAAAATAATGGAATAGTAATATTAACGCAAGATTGGCATCCAGAAAATCATATGTCGTTTGCTAGCAGCCATCCCGACAAAAATCCTGGTGACGAATTCCAGTCCGAAGGAATTGGGCCCGTTTTATGGCCAGATCATTGTGTACAGGGCTCTAAAGGTGCAAGATTTCACGACAAATTAAAGGTTAATTTAGCTCACGCTATAATTCGTAAAGGTTATAATCCTTATGTTGATAGCTATTCCGGATTTATTGAAAACGATAAGAAATCTGAAACGGGGTTAGCGGGATTTTTAAAATCTCTAAACAATAAAAGGATTTTTATCTGTGGTTTAGCGTTAGACTATTGTTGTTACTTCACAGCATTAGATGGAATTGATTTTGGTTTTAAGGTTTATTTTTTAGTTAATTTGACAAGAGGTATAGACTTACCCCCGGGAAACATCTCTAAATCTCTTCAGCACATGAAGGATAAAGGAATAAAATTTGCTACGAAAGACAATTTAATATAAGGAGTTAAAATGCTAAGTTCTCCTCAAAATATCTCAATTTCCTAACAATTATTAAATTCTACTTTTAAATCAAAAATTAATTATTGAGAAAAAGAATTTTCTATTATATCGATGAATTTTCCTTATTCAAAAATATTAGTGGTATGCAGTGTCAACACTGCTAGAAGTCCTATGTCACAGGGAATTCTAAATAATTTCTTCGCCCGTAATAATATGAATGTTAAAGTATATTCTGGTGGAATCTCCTCGAACGCCAGAGACGGAATGCTTATTTCACTTGACGCTAAATTAGTTATGGAAGAAATTGGGATATTCTTATCTGATGATTCAGTTTCAATTGATCTAAAAAAGCAACCTGAATTGATTCAACAGGCCGATTTAATTCTCACGCTAACTGAAAAACATAAAAAAGAAATTTTAGAACACATTAAATCGGATGATAAGAAGGTTTTCACATTAAGAGAATTTGCAGGGGAAAGTGGAGATATTGATGATCCTTCTATGAAAGAGCTTGATGGATTTCGAAAGGCTCGTGATGAGATAGAACATTGTATAATTGAAGGAATGAAAAGATTTGAGTGATATACATGATTGAATATATAATTATAGCAATATTGCAAGGATTATTTGAGTGGTTACCCATTTCTTCTTCGGGGCAAGTTATGATAGTTTCGATTAATTTTTTTGGTATTCCTCCTGAAGAAGCGTTTAGTTTAAGTATTTGGGTGCATTTAGGAACTACTATCGCGGTTTTGATAAAACTACGAAAAGATTATATTCAAATCATTAAATCCGTAATACCAAGGAAGTTTGAAGTTGATGGAAGTGATATTAAGAAAAGAAACTGGTTAATTTTTGCCACGATTGGGACTGCTCTAACTGCTATCCCATTATATCTCCTATTTAAATTTGTTATAATAGAAGGTTTTAACGCAACACAGGGCGATGTGTTAACTTTAGTGATTTCGGGATTACTAATTGTAACTGGAGTTGTATTATTGACTTTTAGAAAGAAATTTGGAAAAAAAACTATATATACCGTGTCAGATCGGGAACTCATTAAGGATTCGAGCATATCTGGTTTAATTCAAGGGATTGCTATACTTCCTGGAATATCCCGCTCAGGTCTCACTGTATCTACTATTCTATTCGAGAAATATGACCAAGATCAAAGTTTAAAATTAAGTTTTTTAATGTCGGTTCCTGCAGTACTCGCTTCTATTGGTATGGATATTATATTTGGATCGGTTTTTGGAACAATTGATATCTTCACAATTTTGATTATAACAGCAGTTAGTTTCATTGTAGGGTACCTTTCAATGGAACTTTTGTTAAAAATCGCACAAAAAATCAATTTTAGTTATTTCTGCATCTTATATGGAGTAATATCATTCGTGATAATTATACCTTTCATGCTTTTCGGATAGAATCTATAAATTTCTAATATAATCCGCCAAATAACTGGATAAAGTGTTTTCTACGTTTTTTATTCCTCTAAATCCAGGAAAATCGTTTAAATCAATAAGATAAAAGCGATCCCTATCTGTTAGTTTTATTAAATCAAACCCAAAAATTTTAAGGTTAAGTTCTTTTGATAAGATTTCTGCCAATTCTCTAATTTCTTCAGATATTTTAAATTCTTCCCTTTTAATTGTGTCAACATCGATATTATTTGGTCTATTTCTTAAAAATATATAAATCGGATTTTCTCTTATAATGCCAAATACTTTATCTCCTATTACGTAAACCTTTCTTTCAAATCCATCACACTCAATAAATTTCTGAATATAAACATCGTAATATAAAAGATCTTTAAATCTGCTGCAAAAAACATCTACTTCTTCAATCTTTCTAACTAGAAAATTAAAACGGTTATATTTATCGTGTTGGTAATGACTTTTAATTACAATTGGAAGCTTAGGTAAAGCCCATTTCTTAAAAGTTTGAACATCAGTAATGTTGTAATTCCAAGAGTTAGGAAATGAAAACCTTTTACTAATTTGACGATGCTTTTTAAACACCATCCTAAGAGCGTAATCAAGGGATATCTTATTCTTACACATTAGAACTGTATCGACATCATGTAAAGTTGGAATTTTGTGAGTTTTCGCGTAATGAAGTAAATCAATAGAACAATCGTTTCTCACTTTAACTATTATTAAATCTGCTTCTTTAATCGATTTAGGCATTCTGGAAAGGTTAAAAAACTTTTTTGTGGGATCATGAAAATACAAGCTAACATCAGATAATTTTTTAAGCCTATTTATAACGCCTTTTACTATTTCGTGATCTTCCCTTGCGGAAAAAACGACTTTTCTTATCATTAATTAAAATTAAAGAAGCGCAGAATGTTCTTAAATTTTCCCTCAATACATACTTTCTTTTTCTATCAACAATTTTAAAAAAATTAACAATTTCCTTAAAAAAATGAGGATATCAATTTGAATGAAAAAGTGTTTAGTAAATTCTTCCGAAGAAATATGATATTAATTGGATTATTGTCTATGGGAGATAAGCTATTTTTCTTTTTTGAACAAAATTATTTCAATACTTACTTAGATCACGTCCTGTTTTTACCACCATTATACATATCGATTATGGTTTCTTTGTCAGCTACAATGGGTCTAATTATGATGATAGTTTGGGGGATTTTCAGTGATAGTACGAGGACTAAATTTGGTAGAAGAAGACCATATTTATTATTTGGGGGAATAGTAGCCGGGATAGCAATGATATTGTATGGATTGTCAATGAATTATATTCTATGCTTAATCATCGATGTTGTAATTATCGGGCTCGCTTCAAATGCATTTTTACTTGCTGAGAGATCTCTTATCCCAGATACCATTGAAGTCGAGAAGAGAGGAAAAGCAAATGGGATCATAAACTTAATTAGCTACATAGGTTTAATAATCGGTGTAGCATTCTTACTGATTGGAAATGAGTTATTTGGGATTCCTGATCCGCGCCCAGGTGCAACGGGTACAATTATAACTCAAGAAGGACACTTTTTTTTGCTATTCGTTGGAGGATTTGTATTTGCTTTAGTTGGAATTATTGGATTCATATTCATAAAAGAAAAACCAGTGTCAGAGCCTTCAGAGAGGGAAAAGTTCTTTGGTAATCTATGGAAAGGTTTTAAAAAAGTGGAGTGGAATTCATTAAAAGAATTTCTTAAAATTCTTCTCGCACTTCTCATATTTCAATCTGGAATTGCTTCAATCATGCCGTTTTTATTTGTTTTCATATTCGATCAAGGATTTTCGACTCTACAACTACTATTAGGGATAACCTTTGCGGTTCCAGCTTTAATCATCACAACTATATTTTTAGGTCGATTGTCTGACAAGTTCGGTAGAAAAAGATTTATTCCTATATCAATGATTATTGTAAGCATTGGATACTTAATTATGCCATTTTCATCGGGTAATTACATCATATTTATAGTTGGTTTACCATTTGTGCTAGTGGGTGTATTAGCATTAGTAGTTCCTTTAAATGCCTGGTCCCAAGATTTGTTACCAGAAGATTTACGTGGAACATTCACTGGAATATTAAATATCGTTAACACTGTGTCTCAAATTATTGGTTCCCTCTTAGCGGGGATAATTGCTTTATTATTTGGTGTTTCTTGGATATTTGTACTCGGTCCTATCTTTTTCATAGCTTCAATTCCGATATTTATGACAGTAAAAGAAACTGTCAAGGTAGAAAACTAATTATTAATATATTTTTCATAATTTCATTTTCAAGATAATTTCAATATTCTGAAGTGTATCAGAATGCTAATATAAAGAAGTTCGATCTATAGTTTATTTTGAAATCTTTTAAATAATATCAACTTATTAATGAAATATCATGGCGAATAAAATCAATATTTGTCTTATTGGTGTAGGAGATGTCGCAAGTGCTTTAGTTCAAGGGATTGAAAATTATAAAAAGCATCCAAATGAAATTATAGGTCTATTACCAGAAATTACCCAATATCAAGTTAATGATTTTAATTTTGTATTAGGTATTGATGTTAATTCAGATAAAGTGGGTAAAGATCTAAGTAAAGCGATTTTTACTGAACCAAATTGCAATATGATATTATTCAAACCTGAATTTCTAAACGCTCCAGTACTAAAAGGTCCTATATTGGATGGTTTAGATAGTAACATAAAAAATATAATTCCTACAGATAGTAACCAGCTACAATCTGATGTTATGGAAGAAATGAAAAAGAGAGATGTTGATGTTGCAGTGATCTTACTTCCTACGGGATGTCACAAAGCAGTAAAATTCTATGCAATGGCAGCTCTTAACGCTGGAGCTTGTGTTGTTAATGGAATGCCCTCTTATGTAGTTAAAGATCCAGAAATCGTAAAAAAAGCCGAGGAGTTGAACCTCTCACTTATAGGAGATGATATAAAATCACAAATTGGAGCCACTATTATTCATCGCTCGTTGACAAATTTATTTCCTATGAGGGGTGCTATTCTTGATCGCACAATTCAACTGGATTGGGGCGGATCGTCAGATTTTTGTAATTTACTAACTCCTCAATCAAATGGAGAATTAATTTATGAAAAAGGCAAACGTCAATCTAAAACTGAAGCAGTTGTAGCTAGTCTTCAAAATAAGGAAAGTGTTGAATGTCGAGTATCCGCTGTAGATTATATACCATTTTTAAAGAATCAGAAAGAAGCGTATATGAGACTCGAAGGCCGCATATTTGGTGGTGCGTCAGTAAGAGTTGACATTACAATGTTCGTAGAAGATGGAAATAATTCAGCGGGAATTATCGCAGACTGTATACGTGTGTCTAAAATTGCTAAAGATCGCAAAATTGGAGGGATTTTACAATCTGCTTGCTCGTTCTTTAATAAACACCCTCCAGAACAACTAGATGATTACATCGCAAAAAAGAGACTCTTAGAATTTATAGAAAATCACCGCGAAAGGTAAATTCAGAGTCTGATTTCAAGGTAATTTTTAAAAGAAAGATTTATTAGAACAAGGATTTGAACGATTAAATATGGAAAATAATCTAAAATTAGATTTTAGAAATCTGAAGATCCAACATATTTGTTATATATATCAAGAACCTGAAAAACACGCAAAGATGATGGAATCGCAATTTAACATGTCTAAATTTGATTTTTCTGAAGATTTAGATCATCCTGCTATATATCGGGGCAGAGAAACGAAATTTTCAATAAAAATGGGAATTAGCAGATGCTTCTCTACGACAATTGAGATTTTTCAATGGCTTAAAGGCGATTCTATTTATAAAGAGTTTATAGATTCTCAGAAAGAAGGACTCCATCATTTTGGAGTGTTTGTTGAAGATTTACAAAAATATGTTGATAATTTTCAAAAAGAAGGAATAGATGTAGTGCAGTCGGGCATGTTTCCACCAAGACTGAAATATGCTTATGTGGATACGGGAAAGATATTTGGAGCTGTAATTGAATTAATGGAAATAATGAAAAGAAAGAAAATGAAATAGCATTAATTTTGATGTTCTAGTCTGAAATAAATTAGGGTATACTGTTATTTTTCAATTAACTCTTAGCTTTAAGGAAGGCTTTTTGATATGTTTCTCTCATATTTATTACATTATAAATATGATCTGATATTAAACTTACTCCTTCTGGAATGCTATTAAAACTAGGGAAATCATTAATATCTACAATATATGGAACTTTATCAGTTAGGATGTAGTCTATTCCAAAAACGGACAATCCAAGTTTTCTACCTAACCGAATAATCCTCCTTTTAAATTTCTCTTCTACTGGAACTCTAATGTGCATGAGATCCAGTGGTGATAATTCAGGTGTTTGTTGTAAACGATTATGAGATGTGATCGAAACAACCCAATTACCTATAATATACATTTTATATAAAATATCGTGTTCTCCTAAATATTCTTGGAAAAATAGGGAGTTCTCATCATGATTATCTATATATTCGCTCAACTCTGTTGGATTTTTAGCAACTCCTATAATTCTATCGTTTTTTGGTAAACCAGGTATATTATGAGCGTCCAGTTTTACGATTACATTCAATCCTTTACGAGAGGCTTGTATAGCGTCAATTTTAGAACTAAATAATTTCGGAGTGTTAATTTTGTTATTATCATTTTTGATTTTACTAAAAGTATCAAATCTGCTCTCACAAATTTGAACAGACTTTAAATCATTTAGTATAGGAATATCTGGACAAAAATCTTTAATAATCTTATAAATTCTTCTATTAGCTTGTTGAGTTGTGAGTTTAACGATTAAAAAAGAAATAGGATATTTTTTCAACTTTTTTTCTAAATAGTTTGCGTTAAAGGATTCAAATCCATTTTTCATTAAATTAACTATAGTTATGTTGTAATTCTTTAATAGGAATTTCTTAATATTTTCCATAACTTCAAGATCCCTATTACAAATGGCTCCAATATACTTCCTTTTTATAATATTAGCCATTTAAAAAACCCGTATAATTTGATTTTTTAAAAACAAATTAAAATATATAAATGTATTGATTGATTCAAGCAATTCTTTTAAATAAACTTAGAATTATACTAGTCATCAATAAAATTTATTCAATTTTCGTCGGATACTTAAATTTAAGGTGGGTGCTTTGATAAAAATTGGTTTGATTACAGATAAATATCACTTAGAAAAAAAATCAACCCAATTTTTAAAATATTGTAAAAAACACGCGGAAATTTCTATCTATATAGAAGAAGATTATTTTTTGGACTTCTCAAATTATAATTTTGATGAAAATATATTTTTTGTGAAGGCCAAAGGAGATTTAATAATTGACTTGGTTAAACTAATTGAGCAAGAAACTAAAATTCCAGTAATAAATTCATCTAGGAGCATTTCACTTGCTTTTAATAGGTTTTTAAACAGCGTTTTTCTGAGAAAAGCTGGTATCCATATTCCTGATTTTACTTTAATTCCAGTAGGAATTCCTCCCCCTTATAAGGAATATATTATGAAGAACATTATTGACCAAAAAAATTACGCTTTCAGACCTCAAATTCATGAAAAGGGAGGCTTCTTAAAAGTTACCGATATACGCGCTTTTGAAGAATCCAGTGGTATAAAACCTAAGTATACGCATGTATATTATCAAGATTTTGTTAAAAGTAAGTGGGAATATAAGGTATATCTCATTGGTGATGCTATATTTTACTTCAAACAAATACCAGTTCTAGTAAATCCGGATAAAATGAAATCCCGGATTGGAATTGAAAAGGATAGAGAATTAACTGAAATAGCTTATAAAGCTGCAGAAGCAATTGGATTAAAGATATGTTCTATGGACTTCCTAAGATCAAAAAATGGAGTCTTTTATTTGACAGATATAAATTCTTCGCCTAATTTTAATTACCTAAAAAATGGTCCAAAAATAATTGGAGATTATTTAATTAGACAAGCTAAAACTTGAAATCTTAAAAATATGAAAATAGGAATATTATCAAAAAGGACAGGAAATTTCGTTGGAAAAATCAAGAGTTATTTTGAGAGCAATGGACATCAAGTGAGTATTTATACAGCAACTAATTTATGTATTAATGCATCACTCCTGGAAAATGATTTTTACATATTAAAATCTAAACACTTGATTTATCTTTATGCGGGTTATTTTTTAGAGGCAAATAAGATTCCTGTTATTCCAAACACGAGTATTAGTTATATCCATAAAGATCGAATTGAATCGAGTTTTGCTATGAAAAGAGCTGGACTATTAGTTCCATTCATATATATGGGGAATATCAATACTTTAAATAAGCAATTACAAAATTCATATTTTCCTCTTATTTCTAAACCAATTTTTGGTTCTGGAAGCAAAGGAATCCGAGTTTATAAGACCTTTGAAGATTTTACTCCTGATTACGAGGAACCTCTCTATTTAGAAAAATACATCGAAGGTACTCATTATTTAGCATACTTTATAGGGGATAATCTCTGTATTTTTGAGAAACAACCTTTAGCGAATGAACACGGTAAAACGATTTTAATAGAGTCTGATAAAGAAGTCGAGGAGAATTTGAGAAAATGGAGGCAGAAATATAATCTTTTATTTGGTCATTTAGATCTTGTGAGAGAGAACAAAACTAATAAATTATTTGTTGTAGACGCAGGCACATTCCCCGAATTTTCAAATTGGAAACACGAAATCGATCCTGTTTCGAGCGTATGTAAGTTAATATTAAAAAAATATCAAGAAATAAGGAAATAGAACAAATCTAGTTAATTATAAAATAAGGAAAATTACTCACTATCGTCTGTTTCGTGATCGTGATCGTGATCGTGTTCTTTATTGTATTCGTCTACTTTTTGCATAACTGATTCTGCGGGTGTTTGAGGAATGGGCATTTTCTCATAAACTTCAATGAATTTAACATCTTCTATTTCGTCGCCCATATGGGTTTGTAAATCCATTGCGAGACCAAATTTTAGATAAGTTAAGTTTTGGAACAAAAACATTTTAGGGATAGTAATTTCAAGAGTTTTATCCTTTGTATGATTTATGGTAAACTCAACAGCGTTTTCTTTAGGAATACCCTTCGAAATCATGAAATACTCGATTATATCATTAAACTCCTCGATCTTATCAATAATTTCAAGATTGTAATCTATTGATTGACCTGCTAATGGGTGATTGTAATCGAGAACTACTTTTCCTTGAATGATATTAGTAACTACGCCTCTTTGACCTTTTTTGTTTGTAAAATCTTGACCATATTCGGGATTCTTTCCATCGTTTAATTTCCTAAATTTTGCTATACCTACTCTTTCAATTTTTTGAGGATCTCTTTTACCAAAAGCCTTAGTAGGTGGAATTCTTACAGATTTTTTTTCAAAAAAATTCATATCTTTTAAAGTTTCGGTGAGTCCTTCGTTTAAAAACCCTGGTTTTCCCACAATAACAAATTCTGGAGTATAATACCCCTGTTTAGCCTTTTCTTCTTCGTAAATCCCTGCTTTTTTCGCATCTTCTTCAGAGGAAACCCTAAATATTTTTCCTTTTTGGGTCCTCGCGGTCATTTTTAGGAGGACAAAATCTCCTTCCTCGAGCTTTTTACCAGCTAATTTCTTTTTCTTTTCTTCTAATATCTTAGATTCTTCTTCTTTTCTTTTTTCTTCGTCATCAACTTCAGTAGCTTTATCTATCTTAGGTTGGTCACCTTCTGAAATATCTTCCTTGGATTTACCTAATAATTCTTTAGCGTTACTGACATACTTTTCTGCAGTAGCCTTTCCAATACCTTTAAGTTGTGTTAAATCATCAATATTCGCATTTGCTAATTTCTCGACGGAATCAATTCCAGCTTCTATTAAAACTTCTTGCTTTTTACCAAGTCCTTTTACATCATCTAAATTCATTACTAAAACCATAAAATTATGTTAGTTAAGCGTAAGTTACTATGATTTGGGAATTATTCATTACTTATTATTTTTTCTAAATTTAGGAGACCGGCGCGTACAAAATCCCTAAATCATCAGCATAATTCTTTACTTCATGAATCTCTTCCATTGAGGTTCTTCTGTTAATTTCTTTATATTTATGGGCTAGGTATTCTGGATGATACTGACCCATGAGATTCATAACCGCTTTTGGAATTTCTTTAGCAACATGGTCCAAGATTGGTTTAGAACAACATTCGACATGGTTAGGCATGATTAAGTGTCGAATTATTATTTCTCCGCTTCCCTCATCATGGATTCTTTTATGATTTCTGGCTATTACATCGAAGTACTTATCAATGCCAGAGTATTTTTTTCCACATTCATTATTTCCCCACTTCCAGTCTGGTAACCAGAAATCCATGAGATCAATAATGAGAGATAATGCCTTTTCTGTAAGATAAAAGTTTGAATTCCAAAGTTGAGTAATGTTTGAAGTTTGATGTTGTAGACTCCCAATAATAGTATGAAGATTTGGGATGGGATCCCCTCCTACATAGTTAATATTAATGGCACCTTTCCCAACTAATTTGTTAGCTAGAGATGCTAATTGTTTTACATCAACTTTTTGAGCAACATCCTCAATTTTTCGTCGTTCCTTCCATTTTTGGGAGATGTCATAGTTTTGGCAGAAAACACATCCAAAATTGCATCCTTGGAAAAAAATGGTGCCACTCGGGATTAAGGGTGCTTCCTCTCCCATATGGAGAAAAGCAGAGGAAATATAAGAGTCTTTAGATATAAGGCAAAAGCCCTTTTCACCATCAATTCGATTAACCGAGCATTGCCTCTCGCAAAACATACAATCTTCAAGGTATCTAATTGCTAATTCTTCAGTCAAATTGATGTAATTTTTAGAAACAATAATTCGTTTTTTAATGTCTTGAATAGGATTCTTTAATAACTCATTAAATTCTAATGACTTCTCTTCTAGCAATTTTTCTAAGTCTTCAATGGTATCATTTGAGTTGAATTCACAACTTAAGCTTTTAGCAACAATATATCTCGCAACTTCTTTATCATCAATGATACCACGATACCTTGGAAATCGTCTGCGAAGCTCTTCATTGTTCCAAACCAAAGCTGAGTTTGGTCGAAGAATTCTAAAAACCATGATTAATATAAGTATTTTAATTTTTATAACGGTTACCGCTATGAGTTGATCCTGACTCAACTTCAAACCTTGTTTTATCAAGACATAAAGAGTTAGGTCTCAAAACTAAGCCATTTGATAATATTAGAGAGAAAAGCAATATTATCTCCAGCATCCAATCCAAATTCGGCCTCAATAAGCCAATCTGATGAGCCGATAGTAACACACCTACCACTGAAAAATTCACTAACGACACAGACGGGAACCACTCCAATACCTCCAATATCATTGTCGAAATGATATTTAAATTCTGCTTTTTCTGAGCTGACAATAATATCCTCAACATCTTCCTCAGTAATAGTAAAAAACGTACAGTTGGGGAGTACTACTTGGGTAATTCCTTCAGTTATTGGGTGGTTAAATAATTCTGTCACAAGGACATTCTGTTTGTCTACTAAAAAATGTGAGTGTGATTCCTGGATCGAGCCATTCCAAAATCGTCGTACCCCAGTCATTTTATACAAGACTCTAATAGACCCCAACTTCATTGGGACATCTCTATCGCCTCCTCCTCCGCTGGTTAAGAAAAGTCCACCACCGTCTCCAACAAACCGCTTAATTGCTAGTAGTTCATCCTTAGTAAATTTGTCACCCTTACCATCCTTGGTTTGTTGAACATTGCCAATAAATAAAATATCATAATCTTCAAGTAAATCATAATCAATAGGCCCTTCATTCTTGTCAATGTAATCAACTTCCAAATCGTCATCACCTAAAGTAAAGTCAGGAAATTCCTCGATTTTCTCCTTGTGCGAGAGGTCTACTATGATATTATATGTCATTTTGGTGCGACTCCAAGATCTTTTATAAATTTAATTTAACAATGAGTTAAAGTATATTCTAAGTTGTTTAAAGTGTTAATTCTTCTATCTAAAATAATATAATTTTTATTTTTAAAGATATGGTATTATTATTAAAGGTTTCTAAATCGCAATACAACTAACGCAAAGTTTAAATATTTAGAGGAGAATATATAAAGGATCGGATAGAGTAAAAAAAGTGTACTATTTATTCTTTTATGGAAATAAATTCCTTTTCTGCGGGACCTTCTTTTTTAACGACAGCAATATCGATCCCATTACCACTCGCCATATCTCGAATAATGGATGAGGTAATAGCTTTAATTATGATCTCTTTTCCTTGTTTAATTGTTAAGTTTTCCTTATATTTTGCTTCAAGAACACCGTATGAAAAATTTTGACCACTACCAACAGCACAAAACTTTTCGGGCAAAATTGAACCATAAGCCCCAATGTCCAAAAGGATAGGTCCTTCTTCTTCTGATACCCCTCCAAGTATGAGACCAACCTGAAATGGATACATTTTATTTTGGAATAGAATGTTAGACAACAATTTTCCAGCGCTCTTTACTTTAATGGGTTTCTCTCTTTTCAACTGGTATAATGTAGTTTCAGCCCGTAAAACATCAACTAAATACATTGCATCAGCGACACCACCTGCTATCGTCATGTACAAATGCTCTTGAATTTCGTGCAGTTTTTCAGCTGTTTTACTAGCCACAAAATAGCTCATTGAAGCTCGTTTATCAGTTCCTAAAATAACTGCGTCTTTACATACTAATCCGACAGTAGTAGTTCCAGTTTTTAGGGTATGAGCTTGATTTATCTGAGAATTATCGTTATCCATAAATCTAGATTCTCGTGAAAAAACCGATTCTGAGGGTTTTACTAAATATTCTTTTCTCATAATTTCATTAAAAGTCTCTTGTCTTAATAATTTTTTTTTAATTTTTTATAAATTGATATAGCCCTTAAATATTTACAATAGATTCAATTTCCCATAAGTATTTTTTAAGATCGACTTTATCACTCTCGACAAATTCAATACCTTCTTTTTCAAGTAAAATTTTTTGATATTCTTTCCCGTCTTGAGATTTCAATGCAATTTTTCCTTGTGAATTAATGACGCGATGCCATGGTAAATTATATTTTTTTGTGGAAGAATGCAACAACCATGAAACTTGTCTAGCAGCCCTTGGATTTCCAGCTAAATTTGCAATTTTCCCGTAAGTGAGTACTTTTCCAACCGGAATATTTAGAATTATTTTAATTACATCTTGAGTAAAATCACTTGGTATATTTAATCACCTTTATAGAAATAAAATTCGATAAAATTATATTTGCTTTCAAGCAATTTAAGATTTTAACTTTTAATTATTTGGATATGGATTGCATTTTTTCCGTATTTATATTTAGACAATTCTGAACAATATTTTTCGCTCTCATCCTCGCTAAGAAAGAATAGAAGATAATTTTAATTAGAGTTCATTTTAAAAGGTGATTAATATGAGCGAAAAATCAAATGAAATACCAGACTGGGAAAATTCTAATATTTTTAGTAAAGGTAAAGTAAAAGCACACGCAACTTTAATACCATTTGAGAGCTTTGATGAGGCTTTAGGAAATCGTGAGGATTCCAAGTATTTCAAAAATCTTAATGGAAACTGGAAATTCAACTGGGTAAGAACTCCTGAGGAGAGACCTAAAGAATTCTATAAAGAAGATTTCAAAGTTGACGATTGGGAAGAAATTGATGTTCCCAGTAATTGGCAGATGCGGGGTTATGGAATACCAATATACACTAATGTTACATACCCGTACAGTATCAACACTAAGGAAATTCCAAAGATTGACCATAACTATAATCCAGTCGGATCTTATAGAATAAATTTTATTATCCCGGGAAGTTGGGGAGATCGCGAGGTTATTATCCATTTCGCGGGAGTTAAATCAGCTTTATACATATGGATTAACGGGAAAAAAGTTGGTTATAGTCAGGGAAGTATGACCCCCTCAGAGTTTAATATAACAGAATATATTAATCCGGGCAATAACATTCTTGCGGTTGAGGTTTATCGATGGTCAGACGGTTCATATTTAGAAGATCAAGATATGTGGAGATTTAGTGGAATATACAGAGATGTGTATTTATATTCAACTCCAAAGGTCCATATAAGAGATTTTTTTGCACAATGTGAACTTGATGAAAATTATAACCATGCAATCTTAAAAGCAAAGGTAAAGGTTATCAATACTGGAAAAGACGACAAGAATAAAGGTAAGATTGAGATCTCGTTAATGGATGAAAAACAACACTATGTCAAATCTGAGATTCTTATGAGCGAAACTTTTACGGTTAAATCGAACAACGAGCATGTAATTGAATTACAAGCTAATATTGAGAGCCCTAATAAATGGACGGGAGAGACTCCTTATCTTTACGATTTATTTCTAAAACTAAAAAATTCAAAAGACCAATTAACTGAAGTAGAGCATTGTAAGATCGGCTTTAGAAAGATAGAGATAAACGATAAGGGAAGTTTTCTTATTAATGGGAAATCCATAATTTTCAAGGGTGTAGATAGACATGAACATGATCCCGACCACGGACGCGCGATTCCTTACGAAAGGATGGTTCAAGACATATTATTAATGAAACAAAATAATATTAACGCTGTTAGAACGAGTCATTACCCAGACCACCCTAAGTGGTACGATTTATGCGATCAATATGGCATCTATGTAATGGATGAATGTAATTTAGAGTCTCACGGATTGAGAACCACACTTCCTGCTAGCCTTCCTGAGTGGACTAAAGCATGTGTTGATCGGATGGTAAGTATGGTAGAGCGCGATAAGAACCACCCAAGTGTAGTAATATGGTCTTTGGGTAATGAAGCAGGCATGGGGGAGAATTTTAAAATTATGAAAGAGGAAACCCTAAAAATTGATACCTCCAGACCAATCCACTACGAAGGAGATTATAATCAAGAAATAGTTGATATTATAAGTAGCATGTATTTATCACCAAAACAACTTGATAGAAATTTAAAAAAAAATAAAGCTGGACTCCGAGGAATGAAAGTTAAATTAAATAGTATTAGACCATATGTGTTATGTGAATACGCCCACGCAATGGGGAATAGTTTAGGTAATTTTCAAGAATTTATGGATGTGTTTGAAAAATATCCAAACGCAATTGGTGGGTTTATATGGGACTTTATAGACCAAGGATTGCGGAAAGTTACGGATAAAGAAGAAGAATTCTGGGCTTATGGAGGAGATTATGGAGATGAACCAAACGACGGCAATTTTTGTATTAACGGGATTGTTTTACCAGATCGAAAACCTAATCCAGCATTATTTGAAGTTAAAAAAGTCTATCAGAACATCAAAGTACACCCTGTAAACCTAATTGAGGGAAGAGTATTAATTCACAATAAATTTAATTTTGTTACATTAGAAAATATCAAGCTTAAGTGGGAATTTACCGCGAATGGTAAAATCATTCAAGATGGAGGTATAGAAAATTTAGAAGTTGAACCAAGTGAAAAACAAGAAATTATCATTCCATTTCAAAAGCCAAGTTTAGAACCGAATACAGAGTACCATCTTAAAATTATCTCGTCTTTGAAAAATAATACTCTGTGGGCAGAAATTGGACATGTTGTTGCGTGGGATCAATTCATAGTACCATACAATACGCCAAAAGAAACAAGTACTCTAGAAAATACTTCAGAGATTGGAACAGCTGAATTAAATGAGTACTATGAGATTACGGGAAAAGATTTTAAACTAAAAATAGGCAAATCAACTGGCGTTTTAGAATCTTATATATACAATAAAATAGAACTTTTAAACAGTCCTCTGGTTCCTAATTTTTGGAGAGCTCCAACAGATAACGATATTGGTCTTATAGATTTTAATATGAAAGCGTCTACCAGTTTTGATTTTAGTTGGAAGGATACGAGTAAAAATAGAATCTTAAAAGATATAACTAGTGAGAGAATAAATATTGGAGTGGTTAAAGTATCAGTAATTTTTACTATTGACAATTCAGAACAAGACATGTCCATCCAATATACGGTATACGGAGACGGAAATATAATTATCAAGAGTTCAATTCGACCATCAATAAATATGGGTCGTTTTGGTATGCAACTGACAGTTAAAAACGAATATAATAAACTGACTTGGTTTGGGAGAGGTCCTCACGAGACTATGTTTGATCGCAAAACAAGTGGAGTTGTTGGCATACATTCAGGAATTGTTGACGAGTTAATCCATAACTATGTAAAACCACAGGAAAACGGGAATAGGACAGATGTAAGATGGATTGCGTTGACAAACGAAGAAGATATAGGACTTTTTGTTTCGGATATAGGTGGTACGCATTTGAGTATTAGTGCGTGGCCTTATTCTTTAGAAGATTTAGAAACAGCGAAACATACTTACGACTTACCTAAACGCGATTTTAATACTCTTAACATCGATTACAAACAACAAGGGGTTGGAGGAGACATCCCAGCAATGGCTGTGCTTCACAAGAAATATAAATTAGTAGGTGATGAGGATTACTCCTATACTTTCAGAATCAGAGGATATTCAAAAAACAAAGGAGACTTCAATTCTCTTTTTAAAAAGATACCGCCCCTAGTATAAAAACATTTTTTCTCTAATTTGTGTAATTTTTTATTTCTTTTGGTTTTCCACCGTCGCGAGCAGATTTTGAGGCTTGAATACCTGACATACAAAAATTAGCTGCTATTTTAGCATGAAATGATGCTTTTTCTCCGATTTTTATTGCGTTTAGCCAGTTATCGAGAATTCGAACATAACTCCCAGAATCTAATCCTTCAACTCGGGGAATTACATTATTTATGAAGTCACCATCAATTTTTCTAACTAATCCTCTTCTATGGTGGATTTTATTAATTTTATGCCCATCAGCTATAAACAAGCGTCCAGGTTTATCAACTTGATAACATTCATATGTACCCGTTCTACCAACTACTTGAATTGAAATTCTAGTAGGCTCTCGAGCAAATACATAAGCGTTAGCACACTTGGCGATAGCTGTTGTTTCTGTTCGAAATAGTGCGACTTGGAAAGCTTTTGCCGGTTTACAGATAGGATCTCCTTGATACCCTCCAATATCGTTAGCAAAACTCGTAACTTCAATAAAAGGCATTGGACTTTTAATACCTCCTAACGCAACTTGAGCAGGACCAATCGAGTGAGCATACATCATTGGATCAAACAATTGATACCAAGAGTCGACACGAGGAGTATCTATATCTCCAAAACCTCTGTCTCTCCATCTATAAGTAACATCGTGTAAATATTCCGATTCAGCATAAACCGGTTCACCAATTTTTCCAGTTGATATAAGTTGGGCGGCAAAAAGTACTTCAGGATAGAAACAAAAACTCTCTCCAAGTTGATAAACTTTCCCGGAGGTGTCTTCCGCATCAATAATTCGATTAATATCTTTCTCGCCAATAGCCATTGGTATCTCTGAAAAAACATGAAGATTAGATTCTAATGCAGTAACGGTCTGATCCGCATGAAATTGAGGAGGACTTGTTATTATTATTGCATCGATTTCTTTTATTTCAAGTAATTCCTCAAAACTTTCTGTTGTTTTGACGCCCTCTCTTTTCTTCAGCGTTTCTGTGATTTTTGGATTTGGATCAAAACCTGCAACCAATTTTGATCGTCCTTTCAGCAAAGGGTGACTATCTAATTCAGCCAGAAGTCCAATCGAGTGAATCCCAAACCCGACCATCCCAATTTTTATCGTGTTTCCCATAGTTTTAGTTAATTTACGAAAATATTAATAGTTAAGCGTAATTGACAAATCTGTAAATTTTTTGATCAGTGAGTTTAACTTTATTGAGAGATTTCATAATTCATGGATAAAAAAATTGTTCTCATTGGGGCTGGCAGTGCCGTTTTTGGCCCTGCAACTTTCGTTGATTTGAACCTAAGTAAAGTGTTAGCAGGTTCTACTATTACACTTGTTGACATAAATACAGAAAAGCTAAAAATGGTATATGAAGTATTATCTGAAGATAATAAGAAATTAGGAGACAATTTTAATATTGAAAGTACACCAGATAGAGAGGAAGCCCTCATTGGAGCAGATTTTGTTATTAATTCTACTGAGCATGGAGATAGATTCAAATTACGTTGGCAAGACAACACAATTCCTAGAAAACATGGTTCAACAGAAAGAATGGGTGAGAATGGAGGTCCTGGAGGTTTTTTTCATAGTGCCCGCCAAATTCCTGAGATTTTAAAAATTGCCAAAGATGTAGAAAGAATTTGTCCTGATGCCTTCTTTATTAATTATTCAAATCCTATGTCTCGCATATGTTTAGCATTGAAAAGAGAATTTCCAAAATTGAAGATGTTTGGTCTCTGTCACCAGATTGGACTATTAACTTCCCAACACCTACCAGCAATGATGAATAGTGATTTAAATGACATGAGAGTAATCACAGGAGGACTTAACCATTTTGCCTTTTTACTTGGGTTGAAGGACTTAAAATCTGGGGATGATTTAATGCCTGAATTCAATTCAATTTGTATAGAATACTTTGAGGATAAATGGGATAGATTCCACTATGCTGATCTTACTTTTGAGATTTATAAGAGATTTGGTTGGTTTCCTTATGTAGGCGATAACCACATTTGCGAATATTTACAATTTGGGTCTCAGTATACTACGGCACAAGATTTAACAGATTGGATAACTATAATGGAACAAGGAAATAAAGGTAAAAACGCGCAATTAAAGAGATATTACAATCGAATTAAGAAGGGCAGATATCCTAAAAAGGGTATGTTGATGAGAAGTCCTTCTGGAGAAAGGGCTATTCCTATTATTGAAGCTATAGTTCAAGATAGTATTACATACGAAATGGTTGTAAATATACCTAATAATGGGATTATTGATAACTTACCTTCGGATCTAGTTATTGAATGTTCAGGGATGGTTAATAAAGAGGGTATTCAAGGAGTTAAATTAGGAAATATTTCAAAAAATGTAGCCGCAATTCTACGAATAGAAGCCTCTATTCAAGATTTATGTGTTGAAGCTATTATCCAAGAATCAAAAGATTTGGCTATTAACTGTCTTGCTATGGATGTGAACTGTGGTAGTTATGAAATAGCAGAAGCTATATTTGAAGAGATGATCGAAGTCCAAAAGGATTATTTACCTAATTTTAAATAATTTTTATATTAAGCCAAATTTCTTAGAGGAAATTAAATTTCATTTTCATCATTTAATCTTTCCCTATAATCAAAATAACTTCTACTGTTTTCATTTGCATTCATGATCATCTTTAATTTAACTTTCCTTTTTTTGGTTTAAAGAACTCCTTTTTGGCTCCTTGAAAATCGTAAAAAATCCGAACAATCTTTTGAAAAAATTAGGTTGATATTCTTCTTTCTTTGCATAATGAACTCCAAGGATATCCAGTCGTTTAAGAATATATTCAAGTCGATTTATAAAAAACTTCAGGTTTTTTTGTTCTTTAGGAGTCCAATTAGTTTCAGCAATAGCAATAAGGCGCGGAAAAGTTTGCCAATCCAATTCTTTTACATTTCTAACCCATTCTGTCCATAAAGGAGCCTCTATTCCTAAAATATTATCGTGATACTCCTTTTCTAAGTTCTTAGGAACTGGCTCATACCCGTAAGCCTTGCTTAGAGATCTAGATTTATAGGAATAATCAAGATAGGCAGAACCAAACTTTGAAAATACTATATTTCCCCCTCGTTTGAGATGGTCAATAACTAAATCGTGTTTAAACATCCAATATTGTCCAATAATCTCTTTATCAGATTTGTCACTTAGGATTTGATTCCACCCCATAAGGCTTCGTCCGCGAGAGGAGAGGTGTTTCTTGATCCGATCTGTGAAATAGACCTGAAGTTCTTTTTCGTCTTTAAGATTTTCTAATCTTATTCGCTCTTGACATTCTGGACAATTTTCCCATCTCTTTTTGGGAACTTCGTCACCTCCGATATGAATAATTTTTGAAGGAAATAATTGGATAATCTCATCTAATACATCATATAAGAACTCAAAAGTGGACTCCTTGCCAATACAATAAACATCCTTTTTAATACCAAATGTTGTTTGGACCTCAAATGGGCCTCCCGTACAACTAAATTCAGGATAAGCCGCTAATGCTGCCATTGAATGGCCGGGCATATCTATTTCTGGAATTACCTTAATGAAATGTTCTTCTGCATAGGATACAATTTCCTTTATATCTTCTTGGGTGTAAAAACCTTTGTGAGGAGTGTTATCTGTTTTTTTACTGATAAATCCTCCAATTTGAGTTGTATTCCTTTTAGATCCGACCTCAGTGAGAAGGGGGTATTTCTTTATTTCAATTCTCCAACCTTGATCTTCTGTTAAATGCCAGTGAAACACATTCAATTTGAAAAGTGCCATAATATCTAACATATGTTTTACTACTTCTTTACCCAGAAAATGCCTACCTTCATCCAGCATGTACCCTCTCCAAGAAAATCGGGGATAATCTTCAATCTCAATAGATGGAATAATCCATTCAATTCCGGTTATTTCGCTCTTTTCCTCTATCTCTTTTGGAAGTAATTGACGAATAGTTTGAATTCCATAGAAAATTCCAACGGGTTTGGACGCCGATACTACAACTCTCGCAGGATAAATCATTAGGGAATATCCTTCTTCACTTAAATTACTTAATTCTCCGTTTAGCTTTAAATAAATAGTATTAGGTTTGGTTAAATCTGAGTTAATATCACTAATTGTCAAATTAAAACCTGTAGCGGGTAAAATTATATCTCTAAAATATCTGGCAACTTCAATTAATTTCGGATCTGATTCAATTACGGTTTGCTCGGTAATAGTGAAATTACCTTCCCCAAAAATCATACTTACTGGTTTAGGTATGATATTAATTTTATTTTTTAGCATTATTAGTGTTCCTTTTAATTTGTTTTAAATATAAATAACTCATTAGGTAGCTTGCTTTAAGAGAGAAGAGATATAATCCCATTTCTTATTTATCTTCTCAGATGTTCGCAACCGGTTGAATAACTTATATTCAAAAGCTCCAATTAGGTTATATGACCCTTTCACTTCATTGTATACTGTGTAATTCTCAAATGTAGTTTTATAATCTTCTATGGTTTCAGAGCTCCAAATAGTTTCTTCCACTTTCATTTTCTTTGCTATGCTTTTAATCCAGAATTTTGCCATTTCCATCGAATAATACAATCCTGAAGAGCCAAATGGATTGACAAAACCCGCACTGTCTCCAATAAGAGCTACACCCGGATATGGGATAAAGTTTTCGACCATTCGAGCGTTTGGTAGAAATGTTACTTCTTCGTAATCAATTCTAGCCCCTTTAAAGAATTCACTAAATCCGGGATAAGTTTTCTTCAAATTTTCCCAAACCATCATAATTTCGTTGTTAGTAGGAATTTTAACAGTTTTCATTTGAGGTACTTGTGCCATTCTTAGCATTAAACCCACTTCTACTCTTTTTCCCTCTAATGGAAATACATAAGCAACGCACGGAGGAAAATCAGGAGAGTAGTTCAAATCACCGTTTCCAATAATAAAGAAATTCAAATCGGGAGTTTCCTTTATATCGATGTTTGCTTCGCTAATTAAGCATTTTACAATTGGACAATTGATTTTTTGGTCGTAAGGCACTCCATAATATCTACCAATCACACCAGAATATCCACTACAATCCAGTATTGCCTTACCGTAAATTTCGTTTATATTCCCAGAATTATCTTTATATTTTAAACCTACACATAATCTGTTTTTCTCAATAGGCTCTATAACTTCACTTTTTAGTAAAATTTCAACTCCTACTTCGGATGCTCTCACTACGAATCTATCGATAAATGTTCGCCATTCGAAAAAATAATGATGATATTTGCGGTAAGTTGTTGTTATTTGTAGATCTCCCGGAGAATGCCAAACTCTGCCTCCATTGGATTTAATTCCTATAGAAGGTAAAAAATTTTTTCCTAGAATATCATCCACAATAGAATAATATCCCATACCTTCACCACGAGGTTTTGGTCCGGCTTGTTCTCCTTTTTCTAAGATAACTACTTTAAATCCTTCTCTTGCAGCCACTATGCTTGCAGTTAAACCAGCTGGTCCGGCTCCAACAATTACAAAATCAAAATTCCTTGAATTTTTAATGGTCATAGTTTGAAATAAGAAAAAAGAAAATTAATTATTTTTGTTATTAGATTATTAAGTGAGAGAGTGATTGATATAACTTTTAAGTTAACAAAACATATTATAAATTTTTCATCTACTGAGCTGAAATAAGGTTTAAAGGGATTCTGATATTTAATAAAATAGGAGACCATGGAAAAACTAAAGACGAATATCCTTAATACATATAATTTAATACCAGCGCCAATATATGGATTCTTATCAGTAATAGTAGGTTTAAGTGGAGATATTATTTCTATTTTGCTATTCCAAGGATTTAGTTTAAATCACATGATAAGTGCTTTAGGAACAGGGCCTGGTGCGATATATTTCAATATTGGGACAATCTTATCTGGTATGTTAGCCTTACTATTCTATTTATATTTATTTAAAGCTATTGGAAAAGAAACCACTGATCCAAAATTACATCGAGTAGGGCGTTTTTTCGCAATTAATTCTTGTATCTTTTTTTCATTGGTCGGT
>Ga0209978_10000083_pt1 | contig 26763 bp, 20 predicted proteins | sample BentaG_FD_182805 | JGI IMG/M metagenome (GOLD analysis project Ga0209978, IMG submission 182805) | Deep subsurface microbial communities from South Atlantic Ocean to uncover new lineages of life (NeLLi) - Benguela_00093 metaG (SPAdes)... | ecosystem: Environmental > Aquatic > Marine > Oceanic >... | reverse complement strand
CCTTTTCGTGTTTTTAACTCCGTAAATTGTTGGCGAGTGCCAAGGATTTTTTCTCCGGTCAAAATCAGAGAGCGCGCCCCCTTCAACCTCACCCCGGTTATCCCCCCCTTTAAAGGAGAGGGGTGAGGTCCTAAAAGGGGGGAAACCATTAACCACCCGGGGAAAGTGCCCAGATTTCGATTCTGGTGCGTCTGTTATTGTAAAGAGGGGGCTCCTGCTAAGAAAACCAGCTCGAAGCCCCCTCTTGTGCCGTGACTGCACAATCTAAGCAATTGTTCAACACATGCTAACTTTTCAAGCAAATGTGACTCCATTCCTCTGGACTTTTGTATAACGATAAAGTAAAAAGTATGATCAAGAAGACGGGATGCCACTTGCCCGATTACAGCTGAGGCACCTCACGGGAGGGTGGAGGTCATTTTAAGCCATTAGTGACAAGGAGCTAATGGCACCCCAGTTTCCCCTGGCAGAGCCCGCCACTCTCCCTTGGTGCTTGCCACGCCAACCTCTTTCCTGCCTACAGCTCTCCATTTCAGCAGCTAGGGTATCTAGGTCCTCTCGCCTGGTTTTCAGCTCTCATCCAGCTCCCCCAAGTTGCCATACTTTAACGCGAAACTTTTGGGCGTCAGTAACCTTCTCATATACGAGTTTGGCACAGATTATATCCTGAATAGCCAGTCCGGTTGAATCGAAAATGGTTATTTCTTCGTCGTTTTGGCGCCCTCTCTTGATGTTAGCCACAATCTCTCCCAGGGTGCTATAGACATCCTCTACCTTTATTAGGCCTTCAGATAGCGGGACATTGATTTCCCCTGAATGAGAAGCTTGTGTAATATCATCGACGATAATCTTCGCATCCTTTAGCAGCTCCGCTTCTACTTCCTGCTTTCCTTTCGCATCTGCCCCGATGGCATTTATATGAGTCCCTGGCCTAATATACTCCTTCCTAACAACTGGCCTTCTGGAAGGGGTAGCCGTAACCACGATATCAGCTTCCGTGGTCTCCACGATACTCTCAACCGGACGGATGTTTATGTTTAATTTTGATCCCATCTCCTTAGCATATTCCAAGCTTGCATCTTTCTGCACGTCAAATACCTTTACTTCTTCAATCTTGGCAAGCACTTCGCTTATCGCCAGCAATTGCGTCTTAGCCTGCATACCAGCCCCTATCATACCGATGACCGACGAATCTTTCCTAGCTAGGTACTTAACAGCCACGCCTCCTGCAGCTCCTGTTCTCATGCTAGTAATGTGTGTGCCATCCATGATAGCAAGAGGGCACCCGGAACTAGGGTTGCACAAAATAATTATAGCCATCACGGCTGGTAAATTTTGTCCCCTGTTATTTGGGTATACATACACCCATTTGAGCCCAGCACTTCCATCAATATAGGCTGCCATAGCTCTAAAATCACCCTGGTATTCCGGAAGGTCCAAATATAATTTGGGTGGCATAATAGTCTCCCCTTCGGCTTGAAGTTTAAAGGCACGTTCGACTGCTTTTAGTACCTCACCCATATTAAGCAGTTCTTCAACCTCACTTCTATTTAATATGTAACGCCAAGGCAAGCTTAGATTCTCCATACTCCACCCGCATGACCTGTGATTAAATCCTTTCCCTCCCTTTGAGCCTAATAGGCAGGTAGTCCAAGATTATCAGAAAACACTTAGCATTTTTACTTCCTCTTTTCTTCTATCTTTATTCTTTCCTTTTGTTTATCTATCTCTTCTAAGCATAGTTTTTCTAGTCCCCGCAATGTTTGGTACTCTTCAGCCTGGATATAGAAACTGATAGCCTCGCCAAAAAGCTCCAGATAAACATCGTTACGATCTAAAGCAAGCTCTGTTAAGTTCCGAATAACTCTTTTTAGCACTCCTCTATATATGCCTCTTCTTTGATGTACCGCCTTTTTCGTCAGAAGATGTGCTCTATCATGAATGAGCCAAACAATTGCTGGTATATATGCAATCGTATTCTCGATGATTTTTTCTTTGTCATTACCCAAATTCCCTTCACTTACCAAGATTTCCTTCAGTACTCTGTAGGGCTCTAATTGAAAGACACTCGTCAAGCCATTTATCGCCATTAGCATTCTTTCAACACCAAAACCAGCAGGAACCGGCCTTGCCTTTAAATGCAGTAAGAATTTATCACTATTCATATCATCTTCCAGCGCTTCTTGTGGCACTTTTGCCCCTAAGGCAGTTGTTTTTTTAATATATTCCTCGCTGAGATAAACACCAATCTCAATATACCTGTCTTTTATACTATAATACGGTTCGCTTCTTACCCCAGCAAAATGCTCTCTGGCATTAAGTAAAATAGCATCAAAGCCTGAGGGGTCAAGTGCTCCTATTTCACCACACTCCACTATTTGTTCATCTTTAACGCCACATTTTTTCCAAGCATTTATTGCTTCCTCATCTCGCGGGATAAAAATACCTTCTTTTTGCATTTTTTTAAACTCAAGCCCAGAACAAGCCTTTTCTACATCAGCTGCAAGATTAATTCCTTTGCCATAAACTTTGCCACCTTGCCAGCATGTGATTTGAAGTCTGTTTGGATCTAAGCCAACTTCCTTCAAGAAAGCAAAATTGTCCATAATCGCTTTTTCCCGTGGATAGAGACTCCAGCTAACATCCAATAGCATCCAGAAAAAAGGCAGGTGTGTTTCGTCCGGTATGTCATAATGCCTGAAACACCTTACCCAATAGGCATAACCTTCTTTAGTAAAAGGGTCGTCGGTAACTTTCCGGTTGAACCAATCAACAGCACCACTAATAGTGAAACAATGAGGAAAGGTTGCATCCACCAGCTTTCCAGATTTCCGAATAGGCCAACCTCTCTTTTCCATAAATGCTAAATACATTTTTTTAATTTGGATTGTGTTCATCATATAGCCCTCCAAAACTTTAATACTTAAATTCAGCGGCGCGGCATCTCTAACATAGTCTCTGCAGTGAGGCGGGCAACTTGTCCTACCATCTCAGCACATTTTGTGTTACTTAACCTAGAAAACTCCTCGTTTTCCTCCGGGTTTCCAAAATCATAGCTTCTTCCAAACATTTTTACTTGGATGTCTCGGCATGTCGAGCCTCCAAACTCCTGCACAAACCTTTGATAAAACCTCCTCACCAGTACTAGCGACCTAGGCAGTCCCGAAGCCTGGTCAATTACTCCTGGGTCAGGGTATGCCGGGTCTTCAAGATTTTCTCGCCCAGATGCTAGCCCTAATGCCATTATGCTCCCAAACAGGGCACCGCACATGTCCCCTAGGCGAGCAACTCCTCTGCCAGCAAAACTTGCTGCTTTTAATGCCGCAGAGCCACCGGGTAATTTGAACTCCTGTTGCAGTGCTAGGAGAACAGCTTGCGCACAGCCTTTGTACTCGTACATGTATGAAGCTGCCCTTTGTTCAACTCGCTCCAGGACCTCTTCTTTCTCCTCATTGGAAACCATCTCTGCCATTTTTGTCATCCTTTCTATAGTTTTTATTTGAACTAAGTACTAGAAGTATAACCTTCTGAATCTACCGGTTTATATGAACACGCCGGTTGCATCGGGTTTAACAAGAGGAAGGAGGTTCCGGCATGTCCTCGCTCACACTTATCTTATCGGCCCACGAGCGTATATCCTCAGTCCTAACCTTCAGTGGCGCATATGATTCCTCGTGCGGCTTAAACAGATTCTCCTCACGAGATAGTTCGTCTTTAGTCAAATATATTTCCCTTTTTTTCTTTTCCCCAGGTTTCGCCTCATTATTCAACAGTCTAGAAAGTTTGCTGACAACAAGTGTTGGTAATCCCATGCTCTCTGCCACCAGGTCAGTAATGTCCAGAACCTCCAACTCGCTCCCGTTCTCGGATATGCTTGTAAGAAAATTATTTTCACATGTCGGGCAGGCGCAAACTACAGCTTGGGCTCCGGTTTGCTCAGCCTCATTTAGACGTCCGCCTGTAGTGATACTGCCAAGTCGTGGGTAGCGTGAGGTATGTCTGCCACAGCATGCCGAATGCTCTCCACTCCGGGGCATCTCTACAAACTCCAGACCGGGTATGGAGGCAAGTATTCTCCTGGGTGGTTCAAGAATCCCCCCACCACGACTGATATGACAGGGGTCATGATATGTCACCTTGAGCTTCAAAGGGAACTTGCACTTGATTTTGCCTTCTTCGATTAGCTCGCTAATAATCTCGGTGATATGCCTTAATCTGACTTGGTACTCTAAGTTCAGCCTCTGGGCGAAAGTTGGGTAGAAATGAGCGAGATAGTACCAACACCCAGCACAAGAGGTAATGAGCGTCTTTATACCCCTCTTGTTTATTTCGTTAATATTGTGCTCAATTGTTTCCTCAAGTCCTTCCAGACAACCGACGGTGTATATTCCCCCTCCACAGCACCACTCATCAGACCCAAGATAAGCTGGTTCTATTCCTGCTTTATTCAATATCCTGATACTATTTATCGCCAAATTCCTGGTAGCCCTGTTAAAGGAGGTGTTACAACCAGCCCAGTATCCAACTTCTCCCTCCTCTCTGTATTTCAGGTCGGGTGGCATCCACGCCTCCCTTCTGCTTTGTAGAATACCTCCAGGGTTATGCTTGACCATGATATTGGAAGCCGTCACCTGGAATACTAGCGGGGGATTGAAACCTTCCTGCCAAGCAGTCGGCCTAGCAGTTAGAGTCCAATGCTCGTCAATAGACGCCTTGACTTGGCATATCAGATTACAATGTCGGCATGTAGTGCACACGAAAAACATTTCAGCCATTCGCTCGTCTAGCTTGACTTTGCCCTTTAGGTACTCCCTCAAGAAACGGAACTTGCCTCTTGGAGAAGCACTCTCCCAACCAATAGCATTGAACTCTGTGCATTCGCTGCGACAGTAACCACAGCTAGCACAAGCCAAAGCATCCCACACCGCTTCCTTACCAAACAGTAATTTCCCAAGTATAGTTTTTGAATCAACATCCTCCCCGAGAGACTTGCCACCAAAGAGCCTATCAACTGCTCTTATTACCCCACCCTGACTTCTGGCTAATTTGAGCATCAGGTTAAGTCTTAGCGGTGTACTCTTATCCACAGAACGTGGGAAAACTTTTCCTGGATTCATGATATGGTTTGGGTCAACTTCCTTTTTAAACTCATAGATTTTGAGCAGCTTATCTTTACCAAGTAATAGCTCAGCACTAGCGGTTAAGAGCATTCCTACAGTGTATGGCCTGCCACCGAGCCTCTCGGCTACCTTCATAGGAACGAAGCTTGTTGAAGATGCCAGTGGAAACCCACGGCGACGCTCATCATCTAAAACATAGGTTAGAACAGCGGTTTCTCCTCCATTATTTATCAGAGTGCCATTGAATGTGAGCCCCTTTATCTTTCGTTTGACCTCCTTGATTAGCGTCGGGAGCTTTTCTGTTGGTATGTTAACATCGGAAGGAATTACAGATGGCCCCAGGGCTTTGAGTCGCATTGGATAGAACCTCTCGTCCCACTCAAATCTTGCCAGCCCCTCGTCAAGCACCTCTCCCCTATAAGCCTTAACTATGTCCAGAAGCCCATCTCTAACCTTGCTCCCTCTGCTCTTGGGATAGACGAACATCACTATGAATTTATCCTCTGGCAGCTTTGGTTCTTTCGCTTCGCTAGGTATAGGAGACCTTTTCGCTTGCTTTTCCACAGCCTTGCGTGTTAGCTGCACATGTAACGTATCTTTATAGCTTACCTCCCATAACGCCAGCTTGCTTTCCTTGAGTTCTTTGAAAACAGCAGCTAAGCTCTCCAAACTAGGAAATGCTCCCAGAACTGGTATGTCACCCTCGCTATCTCTTACCATGAGTGTAACCCGGGATATGAAACCAGTTGTACCTGCCATTCCATCAACCAGGTCAATTTCATCCCCAGTGAGCTTCACGGTCCCTTTTGGTGTGATTATTTCAACTTTCGCTATGTTGTCTTTAATATAGCCATACTCGAAACTTCCTATTCCCACACCACCACCATTAGCTATCCATCCACCGACAGTAGCACTGATCGCGCTACTAGGGTAAACTCTGAGGGCCAAGCCATGACTACGCAGTTCTGTTTCCAGATCCTCCCATACTACTCCACTCTCAACGGTTACTGTTTTTCTCTCTTCATTTATGTCAATTATCCTGTTCAACCGATGGAAGTCAACCACAATCCCACCCCGTGTGGGAACGGTACCACCATAGCCTGCTGTTCCAGAGCCTCTTGGTATCAGTGGTGTCTTGTATTTCATAGCTAAATTCACTAACGCTCTAAGGTCGTCACTACTATTTGGCTGGACGACAGCATCAGGATTAGTATTGATTTGTTTCTTGACCAATTCGGGTAAGGCACCAAGGTCGCTGGAATACAACATCCGTTCAATCTCATGAAAAGCTACCCGGTCACCAAAAATGCTAATCAGTTCTTGTTCTTCTTTTGCTAACAGTTCAACCATACCTCGCATTTCTTCTCGAACTACACATCTGCAATAGCTGACACCTCGAATGACAATATTACTTATTTGACGTAATTCTATGTTTTTTATTCCAAGGCGTATTGCTGCTCCATCTTTTCAAGCCTTTCCAGTCTCAACTGTCATAGGTTTGTTCTCACGCTTACTCCCGTTAGTATTGCCAGTACCTGCTTGCAACCTCCATCTCCTCAAAGGCTTACCTCTCTCATCTGCTACTCGTCTCCCAACATTTTGTCAAGGAGTTTATGCAAAAATATCTGCGACTGTGGACAGTGACTGGAAGATAGAGACACTAAGGTCACAGCGTCAATCTTTGTTATCTGCTTGGCCATGAAGGCAACTACATAGGCAGCATACTGATTATAGGCTTTCATTAACGCTATGAGCGATAGGCTATGCACTCTATCTCAACCTCCATAGCGGGACGTGCCAAACCAGCTATAACTGTTGAGCGAGCCGGAAGGTCTTTGGTAAAGTAGCTTTGATACACTTCGTTCATCTTGTCAAAATCGTCAGCTTTAACTAAGAAGACGGTTACCTTCACCACATCACTCAAAGATGAACCTGCCGCCTCTAAAACCTGCTTGACATTCTCTAAGCACTGTCTGGCCTGGGCTTCTATCCCCTTGAGTTCCCTTCCTTTGTCATCTACGAGTCCAATCTGACCCGATACAAAAATGTAGTCCCCGGCTTTTATGCCTGGAGAATAGGGAGTTTTAGGTCTATTAGGTATCATGATAGCTTCTTTAGTCATAGCAGTCTCCTTTCTTTACTAACCATTTATCAAGCTACAGGATTTGGGCATAGCGGCCATTGTTACTAAGGCGGTAGGCCCGATAATGGCTGGGGCCCATCCATGACCGCGATGTCGTCGAGCCCTAGTTCCACCAATTTTTGCCTTGTCGGTAAACCAGAATCTTTATCCCATCCTCTCAGGCAGTAATATTCATCAAGCATAGGTTTCAAATTAACCACCTGCCCTTTGGCTGAGCCATCTGGCATTGGCTCCTTCAAGAACCTATCCGGCAAGGTATCATCCTTCCTAGTTAAACCTTCCCTGACAGCAAAAGCCCTTTCCAAGTTTACGATTCTCTCTCCAATATGCATGGAGTCTTTATCAGAAATATTTAAACCTGTTACTGCGTTAAAAAGTCTAGAGTTTATTTGTGGCAGTGTACTTTCCTTAGGATAATAACGAGTAGCGAATGAGCAAATCTCCATACTGTTTTCGAAAGCACGTATATCTTCGTACCACTTGACTATTCGCCCCTTCTCATATTCTGACAAAGGGTCAACCGCTTTATCAGGTTCACCGATCACCTCCCCACGAATGGGATCAAACCCTAACCCACTGCCTGGGCTAACCAGTTCAACGCGTATGAGAGTGTGGCAATGCTCTGCACCCCTGCTTGAAACCGCGTAAGCCAATGCAGAGGCCTTGTGTCCTCTCGGATCATATGTATCTGGGTATAACCCTTTGACATGTAAAGCATATTTTCCCGACCCTCTGCCAATCTGCTCTGAAGCTCTCTTAACACCCTCAGCAAAAATATCACCGAGCCCCTGCCTATAGGTGGTCATCTCAATCAACTTTAATACAGCATCGCCACTTCCCCATTCCACTCTCAGTCCTCCTGTATCCTCCCCAGTTAAAATTCCCTTTTCAAAACACTCCATTGCCCAGCCAATAATCCCCCCCATTTCCATTACATCCACTCCATACTCATCACTAAGAATACCCGCTTTCATTCCAATCTCTGGATCACTAACTCCAGCATTAGTACCATACATATAAAGTTTGTCTAACTGATTGCCACTTCCCCATGCCCCTGCAAATCGGCCTTTGTCCATTACAAAAATATGGTCGCACGGGATGGGGCAAAGAAAACAGCTTTTGGACTTAAGAAAACATTCCTGCCAGTGCTCGGGTGAAAGAGAATCCAAGTTTTCAAAAGTCCCCTGCTGGTAATTCTTGGTCGGTACAGTGCCATAGCTATCATGCCATAATCGCCATAGGGCAAGTGTTCCAAGTGCAGCAAAGCTTTCACGTGTTCCTTCGATTTCGTTCCAACCTCGCAACAACTCTCTAACAGCCTCTTCAAGCTGCTCAGTGTGAGCTACCTTGACTCCTTTTGTTCCTCTTACTGCTACTGCCTTGAGTTTCTTAGACCCCATGACTGCTCCCATACCTGTCCGTCCAGCGGCTCTTCCCAAATCAGCTATTACACAAGCAAACCTGACCAAGTTCTCCCCAGCAGGGCCGATGGAAATTACCGAAATATCGGGGTCACCAATCTCCCTTTCCAGAGCCATTCTAGTCGCATTTGTAGTCTTACCCCAAAGTTGCCTAGCATCTCTCAATTCAACCTTCTCATCATCAATCCAGAGATACACCGGGCTTTTGGACTTACCTTCGATGATTACCATATCATAGCCAGCATACTTTAGTCGTGCTCCAAGAGAAGCAGCACAATTGGAATCACCAATGGAATCTAAGAGAGGTGATTTGGCGCTAATGGTTAACCTTGAGTTACCGGGCACCAAAGTACCATTGCAGGGGCCAACGCCAAGGAGCAGCTTGTTATCAGGGCCTAAGGGATCAGTACCTGGCCTGACTTCGTCAAATAATACCCTTGCGTTAAATCCCCTCCCCCCAACATATTTAAGGGCGAACTCCTCACCCAGTACTTCCTTCGTTACTCGTTCCTCACTCAAATTAACCCTGAGAATTGTTCCCATCCAACCGTTCACTTTTAACCTCCTTTTTGCCCTTTTAATTCCTATAACGCACAGGCAAACCCCAGAACACTCCACCCCATAGTCAATATGCCACAAAAGTGTGACCATATTTCTAACGGATGCTGACTCATTCAAACCCTAAACGTTAGTTCTGGACATCCGGACAACTGGAACCTTTCCTATTTTGGCATGTTTCCTTGCCATAATTGCCTCATCCAAGCCAATAATGCTTAGTGCCTTCGATGGACACCACTCAACACATCTACCACAGAAATCACAACTCATATCAAGGACTGGTATGTTAATTCCCGTTTCCTTGTTGCTCAACACTGTGATGCAAGATTTTTTAGGATTATAGTCCCCCTCCATGTACAGCGAACAAACAAGCTCACAGACCCTACAACCAGTACAGTTATCTATATCAACTATCAGTGCCCTTTCCATTTCACTCCTCCAGCGCCAGATTGGCTGCTGCCTCAGCAAGGAAGCTCAGTGCAGCCGAGGATAATACCTTCAGCACCTCGCCCCACCAGTTTCTGGATAATCTCAATCAGTTTTTCTTGAGAAGAAGCAGCAATCTTCCCTTGACATAATTCACCGTGGTATAGTATTTAATCTGGCTATCTCACTTCTCACGCCCTTTGCTGATAGCAATAAGCTTATGATTCATAACTACGCCTTATACACTTTGCACAATATACCCCTCAAATTGGTGGTACCCATCTCATAGCCATACGGGGGTTTGTCATCCGTCAGGATATTCAAGTTTGATTCTGCCCAACCATGTAATTCTCCCACCCCTTTTTCCGGAAACCACCATCCATAGTCAACGACTACGACTCGTGGGTCAAGGCTGGTTGTGAGACTTGCTTTCTGTTTTACCCTACCCCTTTTAGTTTCAATATATACCCAGTTACCTTCGGCTATGCCCAGTTTACTCGCTGTTGACGGATGAATATTAATAACTGGCTCTGGGTGGCTACTCCGCAAACTGGTTATTTGCCTACCCATAGAATGGCGATAGGGTTCTGGTTTGTAGCTGGTAAAGATTAAAGGGTATTCCTTGGCTAACTGAGGATCGCTGTATGGTGTCTCAGGTGGTTCATAGTAGGTGGGTAACGGGTCAAATCCCCACTCCTTTAGCTTAGTGGAGTATAATTCGGCCTTACCCGAAGGTGTATTGAAACCGCTTGGCTCATATTTTCGGTAACGCTTACCCCCTTCAAGTCTCCCCACCTTCCTGAATTCGTCAAATGTCAGACCTGCGGGGGCAAAGAAAGAATCCAAATAGGATTCTACATCATCCCAGAAATACTTCTTCAGTCCTAGCTTCTTTGCCAACTCGTTTACTATTTCAAGGTCTGAACGGCATTCCGCTATTTCAACGATTTTCGGTACCAGTTGAACCGACAATACAGATCTGGGGTCATGGGGCGAGGAAACAATGCTATCAAACTCGAGGTAGGTAGCTGCTGGCAACACTATATCAGCTAGCTCAGCCGTTGGTGTCATAAATAGTTCAGCTACCACCAGGAAATCCAACTTGTTAAGGGCCCGGTATGTCTCTTGGGCATTACTATAGGTCAAAAGGATGTTAGCTGCTTGGATATAGGCGGCATGAATAGGGTAAGGGTCTTCCTCTATAATAGCTTTTACTATCCTCGGAGGTATTACCATAGATAAAGGTGGGCAAGCAGGAACAAATCTTAGGTCGGCGTCGACTCTCTTTGCCCATTTATCTGCTGGCAATTCATTGGCTAGGTTTATCTCAGGTTTACTCCACCCTGGTACTCCTATCGAAGATGGTTGAATGTCTCCACCAGGCACATCAAGATTGCCGGTAATGGCTCTTAGAATAGCAACGGCACGGCCGGCTTGAACACTGTTTATATTGTGTTCAATAGCATTCCCACACGGAATGACGGCTGGCTTACTCGTGGCATAAAGCCTAGCTGCCTGCCTAATCATGTCAGCTGGTATCCAGGTTATTCCGGCAACTTTTTCCGGAGTGTAATCTTGAATGTGAGCTTTAAGCTCACTGAAACCAACTGTCCAAGTATCAACAAAGGCTTTGTCATATAATCCCTCGTTTATTATTTCATTCATCATTGCCAATGCTAGAGCCAAGTCTGAGCCTGGTCTTAGGCTCAGCCACAAATCCGCTTTTTCAGCCAATTCTGTTTTTCTCGGGTCTATTACAATAAGCTTTGCCCCTCTGTTCATTGCTTCAGGAATTGGCTGATACCGCGGCACGGATGTTGCTTGGTGGTTTGAACCCCAAATTACAATGCAAGCCGGTGAGCCCTGATAGTCAGGATGTGGCTCGTAGCCGCAAGTAACTTCTGACGCAAGCTGTGATGGCGCATGGCACACATAATCTTGGAATACAAAGTGCGGTGTGCCAAAGGCGTTGGCTAGCCTGTACAGGCAACCATCTTGGATGCCGCGGAACGCTCCCTTGATAAAGGCTACCGATTCTGCCCCGTAAGTATCTCTGGCTTTAATGAGTTCATCAGCTATTATATTTAGTGCCTCGTCCCATGAAATCTGCTGCCACTCGCCCTCGCCTCTTTTCCCTGTCCTTTTTAACGGGTGCTTCAAACGGTCAGGGTGATAGAGATATTCCAGCGACGCCAGACCTTTGCTACACAGTACCCCCTTATTTATCGGGTTTCCCGGGTCTCCTTCCACTTTAACAGCCTTACCATTCTCCAGGTGTACTAATATCCCACAACCTTTAACACACAGACAACAAACACTTCTTACCACTTCATTCAATTTAGACGTCTTCATGTTTTCCCTCCTAATATATTGGTTAACCCGATTAGATCAGAAAGCATTCTAACTACCTCATTCACTTTTCCTGTGGCCCCTAACCTGGTGATCCTCGTTGCAAGTCTCTTGAAGTTATCAACGAGTTCTTTCTCACTAATCGATTTTCAACTTTATTGTCGGAACCTTCTCCAGTCAAAATGGCCAGGGGTAGTACCACCGTAATTTCAGTGATTTCAGCCACCGCTTGAGCGCTTTTCTGACCTTCTTCACCTTTAGACTGAGAGCTTTCAGTGTTTGATAGTACAATTCTTCCCTCATTTACTGGGTATCTTAATTCCCCTATCTAAACAGGTTAACTCTTCTACCCCATCGTCTGTAACAATAACCATATCCTCTATGTCTATCCCCCCAAACCCCACAATATAGTACGGGACTTCCACACAGAGCACCATCCCTGGTTTCAGTTCTCTAGTCTCTTGGGCACTGATGAAGGGTGGTTCCTCAGGACCAGGACCTATGCTTATACTATGACCTAAATGTCCCCTCGTATACTGAGGATAAACTGCTCTCACTTTCTCCATCCCTATATGAAACAGGTCACAGAAGCGAATCCCAGGGCGGATACTCTCAACCATCTTCCGGTTGGCATCATGAATCGTTTCGTGCCATTTTGCCAACCTGTGTGAAGGCTCCCCCATAACATAAGCTCTGCCCATATCTGTTACGACTCCATCGTAGTACACACCAACATCCAGAAACAGCAATTGTCCTTCCTCAAGAATAGCGACGGGGTGTGGGCCCGCTATAGGATACTTGCCGGTATTTGGCCCAAAACCTAAAATCATATGACCACAATGACCAGCAACCCAAGCACCAAGAGCTATCGCCGTTTTTTTGAATTCCTGTGCTAGGTCTCTATCAGTAATTCCCACTTTAGCAATCGCGAGAGCAACTCTCAAAGCATCCTCGGTGACCTTAACTGCCTTCCTGAACTTCTCAAGCTCCTCCGGCTCCTTAATAGCTCTCATTTTGTAGAAAAGCTTCGTAGCATTAACAAGGTTTATGTTTGGAAGTGCCTCTTTCAACTTCCTGCAAAAGGAAGCTGATGTTAAGTCCTCCTCAATGCCAATTATCCCTCTACTTAACCCTTTATCCTTCATCGCCCCCACTACGGTAGCCATGGGGTCATACTGCTCGGGTTTGGGTTTGGTAATGGCTTGAACACGGCCTTCTACCTCAAAATAAATCCAGCTTTCAAAAGTTCGAATGTCGCCAAAGGCAATCATATCTCTCAATCCCTGAGCATCAACCTCAGATAAGATTACCGCTGGTTCCTCATTCTCATCCGCAGGAATAACTATTATCTCTGCACCGAGAGACCTCGAGAGGAGTGATCTGGGGTAGCAACCAGTAACATACCGGAAGTTATCCGTAGTACTTACAATAATGCCATCTAAACCCTCACTCTGCATCAAGCCTCTGGCACTCTTCAGATTAAACATTACTTTCTTCCCTTTCTGCCATTTCAATGTATCCTCTATACCCAGCGACATCGTAATAACCGTGTCCACTAATATTGATTACAATCACTTTGGCCTTATCTTCTTCCCTAGCTCTGATAGCCTCATCTATCCCTCCTTTAACCGCGTAAGTGGCCTCTAGAGCAGGAATGTATCCTTCAGCTCTTATCCATTGGAGGGCCGCGGGAGCAACTTCCTTCTCTGAGTACTTCCTAGCTTCCATAATGCCTTTGGATCGAAGATAACTAGGGATAATAGACGCCCAAGGTACTTGTAGACCTTGTGCCCAGATCTGAGGAGGATTTTCTCTCTCACCTAAGGTATATATTTTTGCTAGAGGATTCATAGGAATCGCATCTGCGTACTTGTACTCACCATCTACGAAGGGGGCCCAACCCTCAGCTTGGCACGCCACAAATCTTGTTGCTATCTTCCCATCCAACTTGTCTTTCACGAATGGAAGGCAAATACCACTCCAGTTACCCCCAGCTGCAGCACAGTCTACTATAACCTCGGGCTCGTTTTCTCCAGCCAACTCCAATTGCTTTTTTAGCTCAAGACCCATAATGGTTTGAAAGAGTATATTATGGGTATTTCCACTCCCCATTAGATATGCACTATGCCTAACTTCTTCCTTCGCAAAAACCTCCAGCATTTCTTGGTAGGCCATGAAGAGAGAACCCTTATTGTTTGGGTCCTTCTCTAGTACTTCCCGCCCGAATTCAGTTCTGTCACTCGGGCTACGAATTACGTCAGCACCTAGTTGTTTATAGTGTAGGACGCGGCCAGGTCGAGAGTCATAAGCTGATGCGAACATGAATACCATAGCCTTCATGCCAAATGTCGCCGCAGCGTAACAGAGAGCCGACCCCTGAGTCCCAGCAGTACATGCAATCAGCCTATCGTAACCTTCCTCCTTTGCCCAAACCGCTTGAGAGATGTTAGATATGACCTTATAACTTCCTGTTGGGCTTGTACCTTCCCGCTTGTAGTAAATACGTGCGGGAGTGTCTAGTATCTTCTCCATTCTCCAAGCGCGATTCAGCGGGGTTGGTCTTCCAGCATGAATATAAGCCTGCCTAGTAGCTTCAGGAATCGGCACCCATCGTTCTTTATAGTTCTCATCGTATTCAAGGCACTTATTAACGTATACACTCTTCATCAATTCGAATCTGGATGGTCCCGATTCAACATCCTTCCAAGGTGGTAGGGGCTCTGGTAAATCTGGTAGCACGTTATACCACGCCTCCGGTAGATCATTTGGTGACAAATAAATAATGTCTTCCATTTCTTACCTCCTAAAAGTTTTCAAGCAATTGCCCATAGCCCTCGATAGAACCATGGACTCCGAGCTTCCTTAATGCACTCCACAAAAGTGCCTGATTAGCTGTGATTACTGGTTTGCCGAGGTCTTTTTCTAAGGCTTCAATAATATCAATTGTGGGGAAATTCGTGCATGATATCAAGACACTCCCGGCGTCTGGGGTATTCACTCCTCGAGCCAGCTCATAAACGATGCTCTTAGGAAACCGTGCTGTCTCGTGAACATTCGTACATCTTAGCCCATCAATATTCAAAACTTGAACCCCATGAAACTGGAGAAACTCCTCCAGCTTCCTATTCATAGCTTCACTATAAGGTGTCGCTACTGAAACCTTCTTAATCCCCAGCGTCTCTAGGGCCTCCAACATTCCCGTTGCAGGGGTTACCGCAAAAACTTTAGGAACTCGCTCTATTCTACGAATAATTTCTTTGTCCCAATCTGCCCCTTTAAAGAAACTCCCTGAGGTGCAACCGTACAGCATCACATGAACTTTAGCTGCCTCAAGTTCTCTTGCTCCCTTTTCTATCTGTTCAGCAAGAAGCTCTAGCACCTCTTCTTGCTTCCCCTCGGAAATATCTTCTGAGTGGGTATGTAGCCGCGTACTGTATATTGCCAATCCCTGGTTGATTAGCCCTGAACACAGTTTTACCATCTCGGGTTCCAAAACCGTGTTTACGCTGGGGACTAACAACCCTATCTTTGCTCTCCAACCAATCATCGGTTATCTATCCTCCTAAATTCCCAAATTTAATAGAAACCATACTCGCCAGCTGTATCTGACCCGTTAACCGAGCTACAGGTGCGTCAGCAGTCGGCCAAACCCCCTAACTGGTTGCTTAATCCCAGCCTTCCTCAGTGCTAACCACACAGTCGCTTGGTTTGAGGAAATTACGGGCTTACCCACCTCTCTCTCAAATCTCTCCAGAATCTCAATCGTTCTAAACAAGGTGCAACTGACGAACACACCATCGCAACTCTCATCGTATGTATTCTTTGCCAGTTCATAGGCAACCTCGGGGGCAGTTACACTTTCGGGCAAATTCTGCTCTTCAGCCAAACTTAAGCCCAGCCCCTTGGCAATAGGCACTTCGAACCCATTGGCTTCCAAGAAATCCTTCGCCCACTTATTTACATGGTCGGGGTAGGGGCTAACCAGACAAATCTTGTATAGTTTGAGTTCCCGGAGGGCCCGGACTACCGCCGTTGAGGTAGTAAGTGCCGGTATGCCGGTTTCAGCCTCGATTCCTCTAATAAGCTCTCGATCATACTCAATGCCCTGGTAAAAACTGCCTGAGGTACAGCCAAAGGCAATGACCTTAGGGCGAACCATAGCCAGCACTCTGGCTGCCCTATGGGCGTCTTTACCCATTTGTCCAAGGACTAGTCGCCACTCTTCGTTAGTTTTGGCTTCTAATGGCGGTATATTGAGCCTTTCAAAGTGAGCCGTTACCTGCTTTGGGATTAGTCGATACGTCTCCGGTTCTATGACCGAGTTGATCGCAGGTACCAGAATTCCAATTCGTGTGATTCGTTCCTCCATTCTGTATCCCTTTCCAAATTTTCAGACTTTACATACTCAGATAGCCAACCCAGCACGGAACCCACTTTCTATTGCATCAACTACTTTACCGACCTGGGTACAGTCTCCCACCACCTGAAACTCAACGCCCAGCTTATCTAGTTCTTTAGCGAGATCCCGATTAGGTTCGTGACCCACGGCCAATACGACTGTGTCTGCCTCAATAGAGTCGCGCTGACCCTTACGAGTAACTGTTACTCCCATTTCCGTTATCTCCTCAACTGTAGTCCTAGTCCAAGTACTGACTCCTAGCCCTTCCAGGCTTAGTAGCAGGAAGTCACGAATGGAGTGGATGGCATCAGTGGCTAACTCTTCTAGCATTTCTACTATAGTCACTTGGTAACCCTTGTTGGCCAGGTATTCGGCTGTCTCAGCACCTACCTGCCCCCCACCAATGACCACTACCCTGCCCTTAATCGAGGCGCCCTGAAGTGCCTGCCAGGCGGTAATCACATTTTTGTTCTTGACACCGCGAATTTCGGGCAATATAGGGTGGGCACCAATAGCTACGATAACCACATCCGGCTTCTCTTGTCTCACAATCTCTGGGGTTAGTTCTTTACCAATTATTTGTATCCCAAGTCTATTCAACTCCGTCACTCCGAAGTCTATGGCTAGTTTCATCTCCTCCTTACCCGGGGGTATAACAGCCAGATTAACCTGCCCGCCGAGTTTATCCTTCTCGTAAAGGCGCACTTTATGGCCGCGAACGGCAGCTACCCGGGCTGCTTCCATCCCGGCCAGACCACCGCCAGCAATAAAGACTGACTTAGCCTTGGCCGCCGGAGTTATGGCGAATTCTCGTTCTCGCCCACAGGCACTGTTGACAGCACAGGCCAATGGTCGTTCTTCGACAACCCGGTGGCACTCCAGACAGCCGATACAGTACCTGATTTCCTTCTCTCTTCCCTCTCGTGCTTTCTTCGGCCATTCGGGGTCAGCAATGACGCCTCTACCAATATGGATGATGTCAGCTTTGCCCTCTTCCAGTATTTGTTCCGCCTGCTCTGGAGTAACAATGCGGTTGGCCGCCATCACTGGTATCGATACGGCCTCTTTTACCGCTGCCGCCAGATGAACCAGGCAACCACGTGGACTCCTCATGGGTGATGATGTCTGTAGCACCCGGCAGGGAGACCCCGGCGATATGATGAAGTGGCTGGGATTAATGAAAATCGGGCTAGAGGCAATAGAAACGCTAATGCCATGTACCCCGGCAGCCTCCAGTCGCCGAGCGATTTCTCTTGCATCCTCGATGGTCAGGCCACCGTCCGCGGTCTCTTCACCGCTAATGCGGCAGATCATAGGAAAATCATCCCCTACCCTTTGCTTGCACTTACGTACTATCTCTAAGAGGAAGCGGAGTCTTCCATCAAAACTTCCTCCGTAAGCGTCCTCACGTTTGTTGGACAATAGTGATAAAAATTGTTCGATCAAATACAGGTGGGTGCAATGCAGATTAATGCCGTCGAAGCCAGCCTTCTTAGAACGCTCAGCGGCGTCAGCAAACTTGTCTTCTATTTCTTGTATCTCATCAATGGTGAGTTCCCGAGGTACCACGAATCCAGTCAAGGGGAGGGCAATTGCCGAGGGAGCTACTGCCATCAAGCCCTCGGTGGCCCGCATATAACCGTCCATCACCTTACCCGAGACACGCCCACCGTGGCTTAAGGTGCTAAAGGCCTTGCAGCCCTCGTCCTTTATCGCTTTGGCCAAGCGGCTGAGGCCAGCCAGGCAACGGTCATCATTGATCCATAAATCTCGTGGCAGGTGGCAACCTATCGGTGCATCTACCATGGCGTCTTCTACTATAAAAAGGCTAGCTCCACCGCGTGCCCTTTCCACATAGAAGTCAACCATCTGGTCAGTGACCAGCCCTTTTTCGGGAAAGCTACTAGTCATTGGCGGTATTACCACTCGGTTGGACAACTCCAATTTGCCTATATGACACGGTTCAAATAGTCTGGGGAATTTCATCTTTCTCCTCCTAAAGATTTTTATATCCCAGAAGTCAAAATGCCATTATTCACATCTATTCACATCCATTACTCCTCGTATGGCCCCTCACAAAAATGCATGGCCCCGCGATAATCCCTAAATCACGCGGGCGGTACGATATGCTTCCCAGATGGCGTTTATTAACTTGCGTGGTTTAACGCAATCACCGACAGCATAAACCTCAGGCACTTTATCCCGCAGCCCTTGGAAAAGGGCAGACTCAGGCTTAAACCCTAGGGCTAGGACTACGGTGTCAGCCTTTAGAACTAGTTTCTCAACATTATTCTCAACGACGGCCCCTTCTTCTGAAATCTCCACGAGCTTGGTTTTAGTAAGTACCCGCACCCCAGCTTGGTCTAGCATTTCCAGCAGCTGCATCCGACCCGGCCTGCCGCTATCGGTGGCGATATCGCCCAGCATCTCAACGACGGTTACCTGTTTGCCTTTTTGGCCTAAATATACGGCTAGCTCACAACCAACCATGCCGCCACCGGCTACAACCACAGTTTCTCCCGCCTCCTTTTTCCCCAGGAGCAGATCAACGGTAGTGACCACCGTATCTCTGTCTACGCCTTCAATTTCTGGTATGAGCGGTGTGGCACCAGTGGCCACAAATACGACTTCAGGGTTCATTTCCCCTACCAGCTCTAGCGTAGACTCCTTCTGTAGCTCAATGTCTACACCCAGCTTCCGGATTTGAGTTGACAGGTACTTTATATACTCTCTGTAGTCTTGTTTGAAATCAGGTACTGAAGCGGCTACCAAGTTTCCGCCTAACCTGTCTCCCTTCTCCCACAAGGTAACCTTATGCCCCCTCAGCGCAGCAACCCTAGCTGCTTCCATGCCACCTGGCCCGCCACCAATGACGAGCACTGATTTTGGTTTCTCTACTGGCCTGATGGTGAGTTCTCGGTCCATTCCTGTTGCTGGATTTACCGTACAGCTTAGATACTTGTAGTTGAAGATCCTGGTAAGGCAACCATCGTGATCTCCTATGCACGGGCGGATATCATCCCACCGGCCCTCTTTAGCTTTGATTGGCCACTCTGGGTCAGCCAGTAGGGGTCTGCCCAGAGCAATGAAATCAGCCTTCCCTTCTTGCAAGACTCTCTCGGCTAGCTCTGGAAACCCCAGCTTACCTACGGCAATAACCGGAATCCTGACCACTTTCTTTATGGCCTTAGCCATATCAACGAGACAGCCCCGCGGCTGATAAGTCGGTGGGTGAGCCCAGTGCCATGCATCGTAGCAACCTGCATCTATATGCAAAGCGTCCACCCCTACCTCTTCCAGCCGTCTGGCGATCTCTTGTGACTCTTCTACATCACGTCCTCCCGGTATGTTTTGCGTCGCCCCATACCTGAAGATTATGGGGAAGTCACGGCCAGCTCCCCTTTTGACTGCCTCGATTATTTCTATGGGAAACCGAAGCCTTCCTTCTAGGTTTCCGCCGTACTTATCCGTTCGCTTATTCCAGAGCGCCGTCATGAACTGATCGATGAGATACCCTTCATGGCCGTGTATCTCCACAGCATCTACGTCCGCCATCCTTACCCTCTCAGCCGCAGATTCAAAGCCTTTTACTATTGTTTCGATTTCTGCCGCTGTTAGCTCTCTGGTGGTTACTGAGCTATCCCAAAGCCAGGGCAACGGCGAGGGCGCCAGGGGCTCTTTTGCCAGTCCGAACACCTTTTTTGAAATGACCCGCCCGTATCCCCCCGTTAGACTCACGGAAAGCTTTGCTCCGTAGTCGTGAACGGCATCGGCTAGCTCATTTAGCCTAATTATGAACCGGTTAGAATCAATCCTAGGCATGAAGCTCCAGTAATTCTCTGCCTTTGGCTCCGCCTCGTTGTCCACAATGACACAGCCAGTGGTAATCAGGCCGGTACCACCCCTAGCCCGCGTGGCAAAGTATTCAATGCTCCGTGGCGAATACCTACCATCCAGTTCAGTAAGCCCTATTGTAGCCATTGACGCCATTACTATCCTGTTTTTAATGACTAGAGTGCCTATCTTTCCCGGCTCAAATAGCTTCATCTTTCTCCTCCTCTTGAGCTGTTTGATACAAGAGTCCTGTTCTTCAGAATTGCTTTACAGCTACCTTTTGTCATCCTAATGCTTGTCGCCTTAACTATTTTTACGGCTTCCCCACAAATAGCCCTTTGGCTTCCTGAGACCGTTACCTCCAATAATGCTTAGATTCCACCTGCTTGCCATAGCCGAATAAATCGTCCATCTTAACAAAGAAGGAGTCCATCCATGGGATATGCTTGACTCCCCACCTGACCAGACTGTGCGTCCAGCCTGAAGGCTTATTGAAGGGACAAACCCGGATGCAGTTAGAGCAACTTGTCCCGTTGGCTGCCCAAAAGCTAAGGCATTTTTCGGCATTTACTGGCCACATGAGCAGTCCCTCTCTATTACTCACGTTGTGTATCTCTGTGGTTGGCTCACCATATATGATAGCCCGACTAGGACAATTATCAGCGCACCTCCCACACTGCCAGCAGAACTCCCAGACGCCGAACTCAATTGGTTTATCAGGAACAAGTGGCAAATTAGTAAATATCTTACTTATGCGGACTCTGGGGCCAAATTCTGGGGTTATCAAAAGACCATTTCGGGCCAGTTCACCCAATCCGGCATCAATGGCTAGGGGTATGCTGCAGGCAGTATCATTGCCCATTGGTATAGCCTTATAGCCAAGGCAGCGAATATAGTGAGCCACTAGGTAGGTAGTATATGCCTCGCCAGAATAACCCCTACCAGTAGCTGCTGCCGCTATATTGGTAGGAGAGCATTTTATGGCTTCATAGTCCTCCTCGAAATCCATAACCACAGCATACTTGTACTCCTCTGGTATTTCTATTGGTCCTTCCTCTACACCGGACACACTAACGGAGGGATAAAGAAGAACTGGTACATTACAGTAGTTGGAATAGATCCATCTTCTATCAATCTCACACACTCCGACTAGGGAGGCACCAAAGAACTTTGCCACTTTCTTGATTACCTTGCTCATTTTTACCGGGTCGCCCCCAGTAAGCTTCAGGTCTTGCGGTTGTGTACTTACCTTCACCTGGCTATCCCAGGAATATAACCCATAGTTGCCCCCAAATACCCCTCTGGCAAAATATATTTCCAATGCCCAGCCAGCCTTATCGAACGCCTGTTCCTCCGTGGTGGAACCAGGCTTATCCTTTTCATGACGGATAGCAGTGACAAATTTATCACCAATATGCTTTACACTGGGATCCCACCTGGCTCTCTTAAACATCTCATTCTTCTGGTCATATCTTTCTATTTTCCCCACTACGTATCTATCAGCGCCCTTGATTACCGAATCAACTGTCATCTCCACCTCCTTTAGTTACAATTAGAAGAGTTAGAGAATATCACTACTTGTTTTACTCCTTGAAAGACCTGTTCCCCCAGGTCTTTTTTCCTATCTCGACTGCTTTTCTCTTTCCTCCCTCCTAGCTGATTATCAGAACATAAGACGTGGTAACCACAGGGCAAGTTGAGGGAAAGCGGTTAGCAGTGCCACAAAAAGAAGCATAGGCACAAGAAAGGGCACACACCCCCGGGCGATGGTCATTACGTCGTATTTAGGCACAACACTCTGCAGGATAAACAGGTTGATACCAAAAGGCGGCGTGATCATCCCAATTTCAGCTACTACCACGTAAACTACGCCAAACCAGAGCGGGCTAAGACCAAGATACATAATAACCGGCATAACAAAGGGTAGGGTTAGCAGCATCATTGATATGGAATCAAAAAACATTCCCAGAATGAGGTAAAACAGATAGAACAGAGCTAGTGTACCATACTTTCCCCATTCTAAATCTATTATGGCATCACTGACTATCTCGGTAATGCCAATACGCTGGAAGACAAAGACTATCACCTTGGCCATGCAGATAATGAATATAAGCACTGAAGTTACCCTAGTGGCATCCAGGAAGCTTCTTTTAAGTACCTCGTAGCTCATTTTCCGGTAGTACAGAGCTAGAGCAATACTCAAGAAGGCTCCCAGGGCTCCCGCCTCAGTGGGGGTCATAATGCCACCAAAGATTGCCCCCAGCACCAGAACTATAACCACCAGCCAGGGCATTAATCCCCTAATCGCGATAAGCCTTTCCCGCCAGGAGTAGGACAATGGCTTCGGCGCCAAGCTGGGATTGAGCTTCACCCTGATAATAACGGTAAGGATGAGCATTATCGAGAGTATTATTCCCGGTATCATTCCGCCAGCAAAGAGCTGGGCTACTGAGACCGCTTGCCACCCGCCATAGATAATCAAGATGAGACTGGGCGGAATGAGAACGGCAATAGTCCCCCCTACCGCTATTGCCGGTAGACCTATTGCTGGCGAGTAGCCCTGTCTCTCCATCTCGGGATAGACGGCTTTGCCGAAGGTGGCCACCGCGGCTACATTAGAGCCGGACATGGCACCGAAGATAGCATTGGCGCCGACGACTGAGCATGCCATCCCCCCGGGGAAACGACCCAGCCACTTCTGAGCCACGTCGAAAAGCTCGGTCATGATACCAGCGTGAGCCAACACTGCCCCCATAAATATAAAAAGGGGAGCGGCGGTAAACTCCACTACGTTGCCGGTGCTCCAGGCTGAGGAGGCAATCTGTAACTGAGATTGCCCCAGCAAAAACAAAAGGCTGAGGCTGCCCACTACGCCAAAGGCAACGGCAACTTCCATTCCCAACAACAGGAGAATTAGCAAACCACCCAGGATGACCGCAGCCGCTATTTCTACGTCTATATCTCTTCTCCCTCCCCCCTTTTAATGGCTTTCACCGCCTTAACCAGCTCAACTAACAGCCAAAAGAAGAGCAGTGTGGTACCAATAAATACAAACATCTGGGGCCACTGTAGCGGTATAAACAGGTCAAACGACTTGGTGCCGATTCGAATCGAACGTGCAATCAAGCCATAGAAAGACCAACACAATATAGGAACAAAGGCAATGGTTCCAGTCAGCGTGACCAACCTTACCCACTTGGCCACTCTCCGTGGGACGATCTTAACGAAAAACGAGATACGAATATGCCCCCTTTCCTTCCAGGCGTAGGCTAACCCCATAAACGATATTATGACCAGTAAGAAGGCGGATATCTCATCCGCACCCCCCCATGGGCGGCGCATAACGTATCTGGTCAGCACTCCCCACATAACCAGGCACACCATGATAACCACCAGCCATCCCGGGAAGTACCCGCTTATTAAATCAACCCCAGTTCCCAATAGCCTGCCAAATCGCTTCACGCTATCTCCTTGAAAGTAGCCTGCTAATCCTTCCTGTTTCCGATAGCTATTTGTACGCCCGGTACTTGGCTACAACCTCGTCAATAATCTTGGCAACCTCAGCCCCTTGGGGACCGCTCTTTTTAATCCAGTCCTCCCTGATTGGCTTCCAGAGCTCCAGGGCCTTGGCTTTTTCCGCTGCCGACGGGTAGACAAGTTCAATGTCGGTCATTCCTATACCCTGCATAGCGAAGCCGATCTGGCTGTTTATGGCATAGTGTTCCCGGAGTACCACTTCAGCACAGGTGTCCTTCATTATCTTCTGTAAATCGGCTGGCATGGCATCAAACTTCTCAGCATTCATACCCAGATAGCAACACATACCCGAGTTTATTGGCCAGAAGCTGACATAGTCACATATGTCGGTGAACCCGTGCATCCAGCCAAATAGTTCGGCAGTAACTATACCGTCAACCGTACCGCGCATAATCATTGTCTCCAGTTCAGCCATCGTCGCCACCACTGAAGCTGCCCCCAGTGCCTCTGCGGCCGCCTTCTGGTTGGCACCGCTGGTCCTGATTTTAATCCCACTCCACTTGTCTACGGCGTCAAGTTTGACTTTCGCCATCCATATCCCGGTGTTGGGCGAGCTCAGAGGAGCACCAAGGTATTGCACCCCAATGTCTCGGAACAAGTCTTCCAGTACCGTGACTATCCTCGGGTCATTAACAACCGCCGACATCTCAGCGACGGTATCGGTAAATCCCGGGACACCCGAAAAGTCGGCCAGAGGATAGTCGCCAGCATAATAGGCACTAAAGAAGTGGGTCATATCCAACAGTCCCTCAGCCATAGCTGGCAAGCTCTCACTAGGAGTGTATATGTTGGGCTTAATATCGAGCTTTATCCGCCCGTCGCTTCTCTCGTATAGCGCCCTAGCCAGCCATCCACCTGGTTCAAGAATAGCAGTGACAGCAATAGCTTCTCCCCAGGCTGACTGCCAGTTAACGGTAAAGGTGAACTTTTCTGGTGCCGGTGTTGGAGTTGGCGTCGGAGTAGGTGTTGGAGTTGGCGTCGGAGTTGGTGTTGGAGTTGGCGTCGGAGTTGGCGTCGGAGTTGGTGTTGGGGTTGGTGCAGGACAGCCAACAACAGCCAAACTGATGGCTAGCAATAACGCTAACCCACCCAATAAAATCTTCTTTTTCACTTTCGATTCTCCTTATTTTTATTTTAGTCACTGGGTACTCAATCTAATCACCTCATCATTGCTCACCCCCTTCAGGATCAAAGCGGGATGCCACTACATTCCAGAGTTGACCATCCAAATCTTCAAATTCGGCCAAAATCCGGAGTTGGCCATCCAAATCTTCTTCGGTTAGTAAATTTACTTTGACCGCCGCGTTTTTTTACCCCAAAGCCAAAGTTACTCAGGAAGTCTTCCTGTTCAACGGGCAATGTCTTTATATATCCTTCTCTTTCTGCATCTTCAATCAATTTCGTACCTTCATCTGACCTAGCAGCCAAGTGGGACCAACCAATGTCACGCTCACCGCGGGGCGAACGATCTCCGACCGACACATCAGCCAGTTCTGAACCAAAGTCGTAACACATCATGCATCGGTCTCGTGCGAATGGAAACATGCATCCGTAATACCAGTTCATCTTCGCGACGAGCACTGTTTCATCTTTAGTCTTTACCACCCCTTGAGATTTTTCCTCTCCTCCTCTGTACTCCAGCCACGTAACCTTATCAATGGAATCTATGCCTGCCCACTCTCGTACCATATATTCAGTAGCCTTAAAAGAACAATTATATCCACATACGAGACCTAATACTAATCTTATCTTGTCCGTAAGGCCAGGGAGGATGTTTTTTAGCCGCATTTTTTCTATTGCGTGAATATGGCACGGAAGCCCGACGAACCCTACTTTACTAAATCCCCCCTCTATGATTTCTCTCAAGATTTTGTTGTGGGGAAACACTGCATACTTTGATCTAGCAGATTGGATTATCTCTGATCTTGTTGTGGCAATTCTTGGTTCGACCTTCCAAGGCCTCTCAGCACTCATTGCTGTAACAACAGCGGAATCAATTATGCCATGTTCCAGAGCATAAACCAACAATGCCGTTACGACACCGCCAGATGTGCCCGCTTGTCTGATTTGAGGGTCGAGGGCATAGCCCTTCCGGTATGATTGTGAGATTCCAGCCATCTCTTCGTTACTGCTGCGTTCCCTACCGAATTTCCTTCGCTCCAAAGCTGGTAAAGGTATGTCCTTTCCTGGACAGACATCGTAACATATGTTGCAATCTGGTAAGCACTTACCGCGTATACGCGGCTCTTCAAATTCTTCATCAAATTCCAATACATTCGCAGGGCACACCCCAATACAGGTGCCGCAACCTGTACATAAACCCTTCTTGATAACATCTTTCCGTAAAACCCCTAAAGAAGACATTGCTGTGACACCTCCTCTTAATTAAATAGTTCGATAATATTCCCTATCTAAATATGTGAATGGCAACCCAAAATGAGCCCACCTGTGCTAATTGAAAGTGAACCCACCCCTACCAAAATTAATAATCTCTAGGCGATCACCTCCCTTCGTCTCAGAGGCTGTTTTTCCTCTCTTTCCTCCCTGGTCACCTTCTCCTCTATTGCCTCCTCTACCTACTCGGCCTCAATACTTTAAGACAAGTATTTAGCCACCTTCATAAAGCCAAAGGGCTCAAAGGTACACCCCAACCGGGGTCTCTGAGCCCTTTTGCTTGACTTATCTTCAGGATTCTCAGATTAAAAGGCCAATAGTTCATATATAAATCAAATCCTTTGTTGTTGAGATTGTAATACCTCGTATATGAATTGTCAATACCCCAAATAAAGAGTGTTAATGTTCTATGATTTTGTCACCATCTAAGTGTTCTGAGAAAATGTCACCATATAAAAGAGTTGGTGATATTGAACAAGAAAGAGCAAAAGAGGTCGATGGTATTAAATCAAATGGAGAAAGGTGAGATGATTGGGAGAGAAGCAGCTGAGGTATTAAATCTCTCCCTACGCCATGTAAAGA
>Ga0209978_10000082_pt1 | contig 27262 bp, 25 predicted proteins | sample BentaG_FD_182805 | JGI IMG/M metagenome (GOLD analysis project Ga0209978, IMG submission 182805) | Deep subsurface microbial communities from South Atlantic Ocean to uncover new lineages of life (NeLLi) - Benguela_00093 metaG (SPAdes)... | ecosystem: Environmental > Aquatic > Marine > Oceanic >... | reverse complement strand
TTAAATATCTGAAGAAAAAACTTTAATAAAAGATAGAAAGGAGATGATTAATTATGTGGAGACGGGAACCTTTTCGTGACTTACTAAGAATGAGAAAAGAATGGGAGAATATATTCGGGAAGCCCTTCTTTAGAGAAAGTAAATGGGAAGATGTTGATTGGGTTCCATTTATTGACATCTATGAATCTGAAAAACAAGTTTTTATAGATGTTGAAATTTCTGGAATGAGTTCAAATGAAGTAGATATATCAATAGAAGATGATATATTAATTATTTCTGGTGAAAGAAAGTTTCCTGAAAAAATGAGTGATGAAAATTGTAGAAGAAGGGAAAGAAGGTATGGAATCTTCAAGAGAGAAATACCTCTTTCAGAAAGAATAGATCAGGATAATATACAAGCTAAATTTGATAAAGGTGTTCTACACATTATATTAGGCATTAAAGAAGAAGTTAAACCTAAACAGAAAAAAATTAAGGTAGAAGAGGAAAAGTAGGGGAAGTGTCAGGTCTTGACATGAGACATAGAGGAAGAGTAGGGGAAATCTTTAATTTCCCCTACTAGAATTATATATTGCATAGGAGATTTTATGTTAGAAGCTAAAAAGAAAAATGAATCGAATTCAAAAAATGATTATGGTAAAGTTCCATTTAAAAACAATGAAAAAAGCAAGGAAAAAGTAAGTAAAAATCAATCTCATAAAATCAAGCCGGAATCAATTAAAAAAAAGAAATTAAAAAGAAAAAAAACTAATAGTGAGATAAAGTTGAATAAAAAGATTACAAAATTAAAAAAAGAATTAGATGAGAAAAACAATCAACTAAATGATTATATTGATACCCTGCAGAGACTACAAGCAGAATTTGAAAACTACAGAAAGAGAATTCTAAAAGAACAGAGTAAATTCACAGCATTAGCTAATATAGATTTAATAAAAAAGCTACTGCCTATTCTTGATAATTTTGAAAGGGCAATAGATTCTAAAAAAAATAAAGGTGAATACAGAACTATCATTAAGGGCATAGATATTTTATATAGAGAGTTTGGTCAAATATTAAATAAGGAGGGAGTAAGAGAATTTTATCCCGAAGGAGAAATATTTGATTCAAGGTATCATCATGCAATAATGCAAATTGAAAGCGATAAACATAAGGAAGGGACAGTACTTGAAGTATTACAAAAAGGATATCTACTAAATGATATATTACTAAGACCTGCAGCCGTTAAGGTTTCAAAAAAACCAAATAAATCCTGAGAAGATATAATGGAAGCTTTAATTTTTAAAAATTTATTTATGGTGACTTAATTGGAATTTAAGAACTATTATAGGATATTAGGTGTAGATAAAAGCGCTACGCAGGAAGAGCTAAAAAAAGCATATAGAAAATTAGCCCAAAAGTATCATCCTGATGTTAACCAAAATAATAAAGAAGCAGAGGAAAAGTTTAAAGAAATTTCAGTAGCATACTCAATTTTAGGGGATAAAGAGAAGAAAAAGAAATATGATGAACAAGTTCAAATGTTTAATCAGGGACCTTTTGCATTTAGAACTGGAAGATTTAAGCCAGAGGATTACCAAGGAATTTGGGACTTTCAGGAATTTGGTGGATTCTCACCATTTGAGAGTATCTTTGATATATTTAGAACAGAGACAAGAAAAGATAGAAGAACAAGAGTAGCTCAAAGAGGAAATGATATTACTTACAATGTAAATCTTTCTTTTGATGAAGCAATAAAAGGAGCAAACACCAGGATAAATGTAAGTGGCAATTTAGCATGTACCAGATGTGATGGGATGGGAGCTAAGCCAGGAACATTTCCTATAACTTGTCCAAATTGTAATGGTAGAGGATTTGTCTCAAGAAATCAGGGTTTTTTCAGCATTAGTCAAACATGTCCTCAATGCTTAGGTCAGGGTAGGATAATAGAAACTCCCTGTACTAAATGTAAAGGTACAGGGAAAGAAAGAAGAGTAAAAAAATTAACTGTTAAGATTCCTCCTGGAGTAAAAGATGGTTCAAAAATTAGGTTTAAGGGTATGGGAGAATCTGGTATTCGAGGAGGACCTTCTGGAGATTTATATATTATTACTAAGGTAAAAAAACACCTCATCTTTAAAAGAAAAAATAGTGATATTTTATTTGATTTACCAATTACTTTTGCTGAAGCTGCATTAGGTGCAAATATTGAAGTTCCAACATTAAATGGAAAGGTTTTATTAAAAGTTCCGAAAGGATCACAGAGTGGAAAGGTTTTAAGAATAAAAGGTAAAGGAGCACCAAAATTAAAAAGAAGTGGGAAAGGAGATATACTTATAAAACTTAAAGTTGTTACTCCTGATAAACTTTCAGTGAAAGAAAAAAGACTATTTATGGATCTTGCAAGAGTTAGCAAATCAGATCCAAGAAAAAAACTATTTAATCATCATTAAAAATAAAATTAAAAGATTTGGATATAATTTATAAAACATTTCTAAGAGATGGTTATATATGAACAGAAATAAAAAGAAACCAGTATATATAATAAGTATAGCTGCTAAATTGACTAATGTTCATCCTCAAACACTTAGACTATATGAGAGGAAGAAATTGGTGATGCCTACAAGAACATCTACTAATATTCGTTTATATTCAGAGGAAGATATTGAAAGAACCCTGTATATTCAAGAATTAACACAAAATTTTGGTGTGAATTTAGCAGGTGCAAGAAGAGTTTTAATTTTAGAAAAAGAACTTAAATCAGTAAAATCAGCTCTTCAAAAAGCACAAGAAGATCTTGAAAAACTATCAGAGGAAATGGAAAGAGAGATAGAGAATGTTCGTAGAAGTTTTAAGTATGAGATAGTCCCAATTTCTTCTCATGAAATAGAACCCATCTAACTCAAATAATGAAAGATCTCTTCTAAAAGTAAACTGATAGTTTTTAATTATCTATCTTATATAAAGTGAAAAATAATTTATGGCAGGAAAAGCAATAACAACTTTATATATCCTAAATTTTATATTTATCTAAATATTATTGAAATGAATTATAGTAAGGAAAGCAGGAGATTAGCTGCTTTTACTGCTTTTGATTTATAGTGATTATTGAAATAAATAAGAGTTTTATCAGTTTTTTTATCCATCTCTTTTATCTTGGGAACCCATTCTAATAATTCGTCCTGTTTATATTCATAATCATATCTCTCATATGCTTTCTTATGATGCCACCATTTTTGTGAATTTCTACCATGAAACCTGACATAAGCAACTTTTGATGTTATTTTTGAAATAGGTGGAATTAAACCTCTTAGTCTTGGTTGATCAACACAGCAAAATCCTAATTCATTCTGTTCAAGGAATTCAAAGGTTTCATCATTTATCCACGAAATGTTTCTGAATTCTATAACCAATGGAAGGTCTATGATATTTTCCTTTAAATATTTCAAATAATCTAAATTCTCGGAATTGAATTTAAAGGTCCAGGGAAATTGAGCCAAAACAGAAGCTAACTGTTCTCTTTCAATTAATGGTGATATACCTTTTATAAAATCTCCAAAATCTTTAGGACCTGCTTCTCTCTGATGAGTCATTATGCTGTTCGCTTTAACTGAAAAAATAAAATCGTCAGGTACCTTATGAGCTATTCTGTTAATCATATATGGGTTTGGCATTCTATAGTATGTGAAATTTATTTCAGTTGTTTTAAAATTTTTAGAATAGAATTTTAGCATGTTAGATTTTTCTATATTAGTTGGGTAATAATATCCTCTCCAGTCTTCATAACTATAACCAGATGTTCCAATTACTATACTCATCATTTACTCCTGATAATTATATTTATTACCATTATATATTGTAGAATTTCTTTGTTTATATTTTAGCAAAAATAAAAACAAAAGTTATGCTATAATTTTTTGAGTGTAATTTCAAAATTTGAAACTCAATTTATTAAAAATCTGAGAAGGAAAAAATGGCAGGATTTAAAATAGCCATCAGTGGCAAGGGTGGTGTTGGAAAAACAACCATTGCTGGAACTCTTGCCTTCATATATGAACTAGATAAGAAAAAAGTGTTAGTCGTAGATGCTGACCCCAATGCTAATGTTGCATCAGTTTTAGGAGTAGACTATAATCAATACTCTCAAATTACCCCTATATCTGAAATGGTGGAGCTTATAGAGGAGAGAACAGGAGCAAAACCGGGAACTTATAGTACATTCTTTAAAATGAATCCAAGAGTTGATGATATTCCTGATAAATACTGTTTTAGGATAAATGGAATCAAATTACTTATTATGGGAACAGTTAAAAAGGGTGGTTCCGGATGTATTTGTCCTGAAAATGTTTTACTTAAAAGATTGGTGTCCCATCTGATTTTAAGGAGAGATGAAGTTGTAATCATGGATATGGTAGCAGGTGTGGAACATTTGGGGAGAGCTACTGCTAGTTCAGTGGATGCCTTAATAATAGTAGTAGAACCAGGGCAAAGAAGCATACAGACAGCATTTGTTATAAGGAAACTTGCGGGTGAAATTGGCTTAAAAAATATTTATATAATACTTAATAAGGTCAGAACAAAAGAAGAAGAGCAGTTATTAAAACATAGATTACTTGATTTTGAGATTTTAGGAACTATATATTTTAGTGAAAAAATTCGTTTAGCAGATCTGGGTCAAAAAGTTCCTTTTAAAGTTGATAAGAAGTTTGTAAAGAATCTTAATCAAATAAAGAAGAAGTTAGATACAAAAATAACCAAAAAAAATCACAAATCTACTAATAAAAATTAAATTTAAAAAATATTAAATTCTAAACGGAAATTAAATTTAAAAAATATTGAATTCTAAATAGCAATTAGATTTACAAGATTATTAATTCTTGTCATTACGAGTTAGATTCTAGTTGTCATTGCGAGCGTATGCGTAGCAATCTCATCTTAATTAAATTTAATTATGTATCTTATTTATGATTGCCACACCACCGGAGTTTATCCTGAGCACATTCGCTTTGCTCAGTACAGGCTCCGCGAAGGAGCTGCTCTCAATGACAATCAGTAAAACATAATCAAAGACAACTGGGAATATGCAAGCAATGACAATCAGTACTTCTTAAGACGATGTTTTTTAATTATAGCCTATTCTCATCCCTTGATGTGGGGGTAGGGGAAGGCATAGAAATGGTTTAAATTAAATTAAATTAGCTAGATTTTAAAATCTTAAAATAGAAAGAGAAGAATATATGTATGAAATTATAAAAAGGGAAGTACTCGCTGAAGACAGTGACTTCTATGAAATTAAAGCTCCAGAAATTGCAAGAAAAGCAAAAGCTGGTCAGTTTGTAATAATAAGAATCGAAGAAAAAGGAGAAAGAATACCACTTACACTTGCTGGCTTTGATGCAGATAAAGGAACTATCACATTAGTTGCATTAAGAGTGGGAAAGACAACTCATCTTTTAAGTACATTAAAAGTTGGAGACAAAATATTAGATATTGTTGGTCCTTTAGGAAATCCAAGTGAAATTGATAATTTTGGAAGGGTTATTTGTGTTGGTGGGGGATTAGGAATTGCCACTATTATTTCAATTGCTAAGGCTCTTAAAGATGCAGGGAATTATGTGATTGGAATTATAGGAGCAAGAACTAAAGATCTTTTAATTTATGAAGATGAGCTGAGAAAAATATGCAATGAACTACATATTTCAACTGATGATGGTTCCTATGGTCACCATGGATTTGTTACTGATGTATTAAAAAAATTGCTTGATGAGGATAATCCTGTGGATGTTATCTGGGCTATTGGACCTGCCATAATGATGAAATTTGTTTGCAAAACTACAGAACCATATAAAGTTAAAACAATTGTAAGTTTAAATCCTATTATGGTGGATGGGACAGGTATGTGTGGTGCTTGTAGGGTTGAAATTAATGGAAAAACTAGATTTACATGTGTTCATGGACCTGAATTTGATGGTCATAAGGTAAACTGGGATTTATTACTTTCTCGTCAACAGATGTATCTTGAAAATGAAAAGCTATCTTTAGATGAATTCAAGAAAAAGATAGGAGGCTAACAATAGTGAAAGAGAAAAGGGAAAAGAGGAAAGAGGAAAAGAGAATTAGGAAAGAAGAAGGAACAAAAAGGAAACCCAGTAAAAGAAAATTAAAAGTTGAAATGCCACAACAGGAAATAGAAAAAAGAATTAAAAATTTTAATGAAGTACCACTTGGTTATTCAGAAGAACAAGCTATTGAAGAGGCTAAAAGATGTCTTCAATGTAAAAAACCAAAATGTGTTGATGGATGTCCAGTGGAGATTAATATTCCAGCATTTATAAAATTAATAGAAGATGGTAAGTTTGATAAAGCAGCAAAGAAAATAAAGGAGAAAAACAGCCTTCCAGCAGTATGCGGAAGAGTTTGCCCACAAGAAGACCAGTGTGAAAAGACATGTATTTTAGGGAAAAAGAAAGAATTTGAACCAGTAGCAATTGGAAGATTAGAAAGATTTGCTGTGGACTGGGAAGCTTATTATGGAACAGTTGAAGTTCCCGAGATATCAGAGCCAACAGGTAAAAAAGTTGCAGTTGTAGGTTCAGGTCCTGCAGGACTTACTTGTGCATCTGATCTTGTAAAAATGGGACATGAAGTTACTCTCTTTGAATCACTTCATAAACCAGGGGGAGTTCTGGTTTATGGTATTCCTGAATTCAGACTTCCTAAGAAAATAGTACAAAGAGAGGTTGATTATATTAAGAATCTCGGGGTTGATTTAAGAGTAAATTCATTAATTGGTAAATTATATACAATTGATGAATTAAAACAGAAATATGATGCAATATTTGTAGGAACTGGTGCTGGTCTTCCCATGTTTTTAGGAGTTCCAGGTGAGAATTATAATGGAGTATATTCTGCTAACGAATTTCTTACAAGATCTAATTTAATGAGGTCATATCTTTTCCCGGAATGGGATACTCCTATAAAAATTGGAAAGAAAGTAGCTGTAGTTGGAGGAGGAAATGCAGCTATGGACGCAGCAAGAACTGCACTGAGATTAGGAGCAGATGATGTATATGTTGTTTATAGAAGAAGTGAAAAGGAGATGCCAGCAAGAATAGAAGAGATTGGTAGAACTAAAGAGGAAGGAATAAAATTTATTCTACTCACAAATCCTGTTGAGGTTATTGGAGAAAATGGCTGGGTAAAAGCACTTAAATGTATAAAAATGGAATTGGGAGAGCCTGATGAATCAGGTAGAAGAAGACCCATTCCTGTACCGGGCTCTGAGTTCAAATTTGATATAGATTTAATTATAGTAGCAATTGGAACAAAACCAAATCCCTTAATTCCACAATCTACTCCCGATTTAAAGACCACAAAATGGGGAACAATAATAGTAAAGGAAGATATTCCTATGACAACTATAGATGGTGTTTTTGCTGGTGGTGATATTGTAACAGGAGTTGCTACAGTTATTTTAGCAATGGGAGCAGGAAAAGAAGCAGCAAAGGCTATAGATGATTATATCAGAGAATAGAAATATAATTCTCATTTTAAAATTAAAAAAATATTGATAGATTTGGGCATATTTTCTTGACTGTTTATCCTCTCCCCTGGTGGGAGAGGAATAAGGAGAGGGGGATATCCTTTCCCATGGTGGGAGAGGAATAAGGAGAGGGCGAATTTAAACGTCTTCGAAACCATACCACAAATCTTTTAGCTAAGGATAAATATAAGAAATTACTAAATTCTAATTTAGAAATAGATCCTTTTTGTGAACAATTTCTTATTTTCATCAGTCTAAATTATGAAAAATATTTGGTTCTTATCAATTTGTATTTTGAACAATTTTTTATTTTTATTAGTCTAAAAGTTAAAACTATTAATATTAAATTAAAATACCAAATTTTTTCTAAGTAAAATATTACAAATTTTAAAAATACTATTTTTAATTAGAATTAGTTTTAAAAAGAAAAAGAATAAAGTAAATTCATGTATCTAATAAAAAGCTTATTTTAAAAGGTAAAATTATTTTTAAGAAGGAGGAAAAGATGGGAAAAAACACAAAGAAAAGTTTCATTAAAAAAATCAGAATTCTTAAAATTCCTGTATTAACTTTGTTTTTAATAATACTTGTTCTGATTATGACTATGAATATCATAGGTTGTGCTACGGTTACTTCAATGTTTAAAAGTTTAAAAGCCGATGAAATAGCAATAGAAACACCCCAGATGTTAGAGGAAAAAATGCTTTTAGAAGAAGAAGCTAAATTATCTACCAGGGATGAACTTGGTGGAGCTGAAATAGCAGAAGGAGGTAAGATTGTCTTTAATCCTCAAGTTACAACATTAGAAAGAATGATTATTTATCACGGAAATATAGAGTTAGAAGTTGAGAAGGGTAAATTTAGTGAAAAATTTGAACAGATAGGTAATATTGCAAGAGCAGCGGGTGGTTTTGTATCTAATACAAGTAGTAGGGCATACGGAGATGAACCTGCAATAGGAACAATTACAATAAAGGTACCTTCAGAGAATTTTGATTCAGTTATTGATCAGATAAAAAAACTTGGCAATGTGAGAAATCTAAATACATATACTGATGAAGTAACCCAGGAATATGTAGATTTAAATAGTAGACTCAAACATTTCCAGGCTCAAGAAAAGGTTCTTTTACAAATGATGGATAAATCAGGAACAATAGAGGATAGCATTGCCGTTCATAGAGAACTTTCAAACGTTCAAGGACAGATTGAGATTATAAAGGGAAGATTAAGATGGTTGGATGAACAGATAAGTCTCTCAACTATAACTATTTCTGTTACTGAACCAGATGTAAAACCTCAACCATATCCAATTAGATGGGAATTTCTGGATACTCTTAGAGAAGGTGTTAGAGCAATTATTAAGGTAATTGATGGTTTAGTCCTTTTTATAATGGTAATTTCACCAATAGTATTTATAGTGGTTATAGGATTTCTTATTGTTAGGTATGTATTGAAAAGAAGAAAAAGCAAAAAAGAAATCTGAAATAGTGATTCAGTAGGGTGATAATCATCCATGATTTTGATAGGAAAAAATAAGAAGATTAATTATCATTAAAGGTATTTGAAGCTTTGGTTATAGTTTCTCCCTTCTTTTTACTTGATTCCCCTCCCTTAATGGGAGGGGGTAGGGGGAGGGTAAAAAGTCTTCGAAACTATACCACAAAGCTATTAATAGAAATTAGATTATATAAAATATTAAATCCTATAAGTAATTCTTAATATAATTTATTTAAGAAGTTTTCTTAAAAATTGTATTACAGAGTCTCAATTATAAATTTTATCTATTCAAAAATGCTCCACTAAATATTGATCATAGATTCTTCTCTTCTGTTCTCTTATTAAGTTAATTAGAGATCAAATATAGAGGATCATTAAATGTGCTTACCCTTCAGTCCTCTTAGCATTGAGTTTAGGGTAATAGCAAAAAATAAATAAAGTGATATGTTAAAATTATTTAAAAAGATTATTTAATAATATTTTAATTTATATTCATTTATTAGCGAGACAAGATGAAAAATAAGAAAGATAAAAAGTTTGAGTTAATTACTTCATTTGCTATTGGATTTTGTGTAGGAGTTTTAATCGCTCCAAGAACAGGAGAGGAAACAAGAAAGATATTATCAGAAATAGGAAAACAATATATCCAGAAATCATCAGATTGGTTAAATGAGAAAATAGCTCAATTTTCAGAAATAACAGATCAGTATGCTGAAAATATAAAGGAATATCTGGAAGATATAAAATAAAAGTTATATATTTAAGGATAAAAATAATTGGTAAAAACAGCGACTGTTAAAATAGGTGATTTAGTAAAATTAAAAAAGAAACATCCATGTGGAAAAAATAGATGGCAAGTTTTTAGGGTTGGAATGAATATTGGGCTCGAGTGTCAAGGATGCGGAAGAAAAATAAAGTTGATAAGAAGAGAATTTAATAGAAGATTTAGAGGGTATTTAAAAGAGGAGATTAAAGAAAAGGAAAGGTAGATGAAGATAGGAATAGTTGGACTTCCTAATGTAGGTAAGTCCACTTTTTTTAATTCTTTAACTAAACAAAATGCAAAGATTGATAGGTATCCATTTACTACGGTTAAACCAAATTTAGGTTATGTAGAAATACCTGATAAAAGATTAAAAGCACTTAAAAATGTATTTAATCCAAAGAGAGTAGTGCCAACTTCAATAAATTTTTTAGATGTTGCTGGATTGGTCAAAGGAGCCAGTCATGGGGAAGGTCTGGGCAACAAGTTTTTAGCACAAATACGAGATACTGATGCAATTGTTCATGTTGTACGTTGCTTTGAAGATATAAATGTAGCTCACATTAATACAGTTCTTTCTCCAAAAAGGGATATTGAAATAGTTGATTTAGAATTGATTTTGGCTGATCTTTCTACTATTGAGAAAAGCTTAGAAAAAACTAAAATAGCAAGTAAATCTGGAAAAAAGGAAGAACTTAAGAGATTAGAAGTTTTAACAAAGGTAAGAGATTCTTTACAAAAAGGTGATTCAGTAAGAGCTATTAGGTTAAAGGAACAGGACTTAAGAATAATAAAAGGATTAAACCTCCTAACACAAAAACCAGTTATTTATGTTGCAAATGTTGAGGAAGATTATTATAAGACTAATGAGAGCAAAGAACTTGTCAAAGAAGTTGAAGATATTACTAAGTTAGATAAAGCTGAAGTTATGATAATATCTGCAAAAATTTTACAGGAATTATCGGAACTACCAGATGAATATGCTCAAGAATTTGCAAAGGATATGAAAATTCCTTATGAGGGACTAAATGAATTTATAAGAGCAAGTTACAAGCTTTTAGATATTATTACATTTTTTACCGGGAATGAAAATGAGGTTCATGCCTGGACTATAAAAAGAAACACACCTGTAGTAAAAGCTGCGGGAAAAATACACTCCGATATGGAAAAAGGCTTTATAAAAGCTGAAGTTACAAACTGGGAGGATTTATCGGATGCAGGTTCAATATCTAAGATAAAGGAGATGGGAACTTATAGAGTTGAAGGTAGGGATTATTTAGTAAAAGATGGTGATGTTATATATATTCACTTCTACAGTTAATGTATTATTTTTAAAGAATTTAAAACTTTTTTTAGAAGGTGGAGAGTTTGTTAGGAGAAATAGTTGATTATGAGGATTATGATTACAGAGAATTTTGGAGTGGTAAAAAAAGAAGCTATGAGCACCTTTCTGAAATTTATGCTTTAAAAAAACTTATTTCTAAGAAAGGGAAAAGATTTATTGATATTGGTGGAGGGTATGGTAGACTCTCAAGTACTTACATTAATTTATTTCCTCAGACAGTTTTATTGGATTATTCTCTCAAAAATCTTTCAGTAGCAAAAAAAGAACTATCCAAGAGATCAAAGTCTAAGATTTTTTTTGTGGCATCAGATGCCTACGATATGCCTTTTAAAAATTTCACGTTTGATTTTGCTATTTCTATAAGATTGATACATCATCTTACTCAACCTCAGAACTTTTTCGATGAAATAAGCAGAATTTTAACACCTCAGAGTTTTTTTATTTTAGAATATGCAAATAAGAGAAATCTCAAAAGAATGGGAAAATTCTTAATTAGAAAGGGAGCAGAAAATCCATTTTTTTATGAGCCTTCAATGATTGGAAAAAATATATACAATTTTCATCCTAAATTTATCAGTGATAAGTTAAAATTAGCTGAGTTTAAAATTCTTAAAATTTTAAGTGTATCCAATTTTAGATTAAATTTTATAAAAAATATAATAAATCCAGAAATTCTCTCGAAGATAGATAATATAGTTCAATTACCTCTTGGCTTAATAAAAACTGGACCGTCAATTTTTGTGTTATCTCAAAAGAGGGATGAAAAAATTGAAAAGATCTCTTCTGCTATTGAAAAAATTCCGTGGAAATGTATTTATTGTAAAAGTGATATTATAGATGAAAAAGAAGATGAACTAATCTGTAATCAATGTGGTGCTAAATTCCCAATAATAGGTGGTATATATGATTTCAGAAAAAAATAAAATAGGTATTTTATAGAAAGAGTAAGGGTGAAATTTATGGATAGACAAGAATATTTAAGCAGGATACCTAAGGTTGATAACATATTATCAATTCCTGATACTAAAAAGCTTTTAGAAAAGTTTCCCAGAAATATTGTAGTAGAAGCAATAAGAACCGTTCTTGAAGAATTAAGGCAATCCATATCTGAAGCGAAAGAAGAAGAACTTGAATCTATAACCATTGATTCAGAGAATCTTATACCAATAATTTCTAAACTTGTAGAAAAAATTATGACTCCAAGCTTGAGGAAAGTGATAAACGCTACAGGAGTTATTATTCATACAAATTTAGGAAGAGCTCCACTTTCTGAGCAAGCACTCAATTCATTAAGCAAAATATCAGAAGGATATTCAAACCTTGAGTATGATCTTATTAAAGGTGAAAGAGGCGACAGGCAGATGCATGTAAAAGCTCTTCTTACAACACTAACTAATGCTGAGGATGCAATGGTTGTAAATAACAATGCTGCTGCTGTTCTTTTAGCATTAAACAGCATAGCTAAGGATAATGAGGTAATAATTTCAAGGGGTCAGTTAGTAGAGATAGGAGATTCTTTTAGAATTCCTGATGTTATAAGTTCGAGTGGAGCTATAATTAGAGAAGTTGGTACCACCAACAAAACAAGATTATTAGACTATCAAAAAGCAATCACTGATGAAACAGCTATTATCTTGAGAGTTCATACTTCCAATTACAGGATTGTAGGATTTGCTGAGCAAGTAAGCTTATCTGATTTAGTTAAATTGGGGCATCAGTATAATATTCCCATTATGGATGATTTGGGAAGCGGTGTCTTATTGGAACTTGATGTTGAAGGTTTTGAAGATGAACCAATTGTGAAAAGCAGTATAGAAGCTGGTGCTGATATCGTTACATTTTCTGGGGATAAGATATTAGGAGGCCCCCAAGCAGGAATAATATTAGGAAAAACTGAATTTATACAGAAAATGAGAGTAAATCCTCTGACAAGAGCTCTTAGAGTAGACAAAATGATACTTGCTGCACTTGAAGCTACATTGAGATTATATCTTGACCCAAAGAAGGCTAAGGCGCAAATTCCAGTAACTAAAATGATAACTTATCCTATTAATAAAATTGCACGTATGGCAAGGAATATTGAAAAAAAATTAGTAGAAGAATTAGGTAGCAAATGTGATATTGATATTAAAAAGGAATTTTCGAAGGTTGGTGGTGGTGCGTTGCCACTTTTGAATTTAGAAACAAGAGTAGTTACACTATTACCAAGGACAATATCACCAAATAAGTTGGCATCAAAACTAAGATTATTGTCAATACCCATAATAGTAAGAATAGATAAGGATTTAATGATTATTGATCCAAGAACTCTTCTACCAGGTGAGGATGAAATAGTAGTAAATTCAGTAAAGGAGGTAATTCTTAGTGAATAAAAACTCCTATCCTTCAGTCATAATAGGGACAGCAGGTCATATAGACCATGGAAAAACTGAGCTTATAAAGCAAATAACAGGTATAGATACAGATAGACTAATAGAAGAAAAACAGAGGGGTATGTCAATAGATATAGGTTTCGCTCCTCTGGTTTTCTCTTCAGGTAAAATTGTTGGAGTAATAGATGTTCCAGGACATGAGAAATTCATAAAAAATATGATGGTAGGTGCATCAGGAATTGATATTGGTCTTTTGGTGATTGCTGCTGATGATGGAATAATGCCACAGACTATTGAGCACTTTGATATATTAAGACTTTTAAATATTAATAAGCTATTGGTAGTGATTACAAAAATGGATTTAGTAGATGAAGAGACAGTAGATATAGTTGAAAGTGAAATTAAAGAACTTTTAAAAAATAGTCCTTATAGAGATGCAGCAATAGTTAAGACATCTTCAAAGACCAGAGAAGGAATAGAGGAAGTAGTTAAAGAGTTAGAGAAACTAACCTCATTAAAATTTACAAAAGATATTAATTTGCCAATTAGACTTCCAATAGATCGTGTCTTTACTCTTTCTGGAATAGGTACTGTAATTACTGGTACATTATGGTCAGGAAAAGTAAAATCTAGTGATGAAATAGAGATACTTCCTAATAAAATAAGATGTAGAATCAGAAATGTTCAGGTCTTTAACAAAGATGTAAAAGAAGCACTTGCTGGACAAAGAGTTGCATTAAATTTAATAGGAGTTAAAAAGAATCAGTTGAGTAGAGGAGATGTCGTTTTAAAACCTGGATATTTAACCCCAACTTCTTTATTAGATACTCATATTGAAATTTTATCAAATCAAAAGAGTAGCCTTAAGTCAGGAAGAAAAGTGAGTTTACATCATGGAACGAGAGAGATTGTAGCCAAAGCCTCTCTGCTTGGTATAGGAGAGATAAAACCTGGAGAAACAGGTTATGTGAGATTCAAATTGGACTACCCATTAGTTGTTAAAAATTATGATAAATTTATAATAAGAAATTCATCTCTACTAAGAACAATGGGGGGCGGGTTAATACTTCTCTCACATCCATCTAAAAAGAGAATAAAGAGAGAAAAAATTATAGATAAACTTAATATACTTTATGCTGGAAATAAAGATGAAATAATATCTTTATGGCTTAAGGAAAATTATCCAGAACCATTAACTACAGGCGAAATATCAAAAAAGTCAGAAATTTCGGTTGAGGAAGTAGAAGATGTGATAAAAAAGTTATTGCATTTAAATAAAGTTATTAATATGTCAACTGGTGTATCAATATCTGATAAACCACAATATCTTTTATTAACTGATTTTCAAATACTTAGACACGAAATGTTTTCCTATTTGGAAGAATATCACTTAGAAAATATATTAAAAATTGGAATTGATACTGAAATTTTAAGAAAAAAAATATTTTTCTCAATTCCAAAAACAAAGTATGAGACATTGTTACAAAAATTTCAGCAAGATAAAATTATAATTAAAGAAGGCTCAAAAACATTGTCCCCACTTATATCCTATGAGCTAAGTGGAAAGGAAAAACAGAATTATTTATTAGTAAAAAATAGTATAGTAAGTGGAAAGTTTTCACCACTAGATGTGAAAGAGTTATCTAAAAATATCAATCTAAGTATTGAAGAAGTTAACCAGATTCTAAATATTTTAAAAAGAGAAAAAAAGGTGATTAAATTAAAAGATGGACTTTTTTTCGCAACAGAATCATTTGAAAAAGCAAAAGATAAATTAATAGAAACAATTAATAAAAATAGAAAAATCACATTAGCTAAATTCAGGGATGTTTTAAAGACTTCAAGAAAATATTCAGAAGCATTATTGGAATATTTTGACAAAGAAGGTTTAACAAAGAGAATAGAAGATTATAGAATCCTTAAAAAATAAAAAGGGGTCAGGTCTTGACATGAGACATATCAGCTTTGGGTATACTTTATTGACTGAAAATGTCTTCGAAAGTATACCGCAAAGCTATAAATCAAAAATAAAATTTTTAATAATAAAAATAACATTGGAGGTGTAACTGTTCTGGTGGGCAGCTCGGTCTTCAAAACCGTTGTGGGGAGTAGGTGCTTCCCAGGTAGGTTCGATTCCTATCCACCTCCGCCAAAAATTTCTTTATTAGTTCTAATTTAGACAACATTAAAAAATGATGAAAACTACAATTGCAATAGTTAATTACAATACAAAAGATTTTTTAGATAAATGTTTGAGCTCAATATATAGGTTTGGCTCTAAATATGACTTTGAAGTAATAGTTGTTGATAATAATTCAGATGATAGTAGTGTTCAGATGGTAAGAAATAATTATCCAGATGTAAAACTTATTGTAAATTCTAAGAACATAGGTTATACAGCAGCAGCAAATCAATCAATAAAATTAACAAATTCAGATTTTTTAATACTTTTAAATAGTGATACAGAGGTCTTTGAAGGAAGTATAGATAGAATTATTGAATATTTAAAAAACAATACTGAAGTAGGTGTAGTAGGACCGAAAATAATTGACCCATCTGGTAATGCACATCTCTCATGCAGAAGGTTCCCATCTTTTAAAGAAGCTGCAATACATGTTTTAGTAGGTATATTTTGGCCAAGAAATCCATATACAAGAAGATATAAGATGATGGATTTTGATCATAATAAAGAAGTGAAAATAGATTGGGTGAGTGGAGCATGTATGGGAATAAGAAGAAAAGCTTTAGATGAAGTTGGTTTATTTGATGAGAGATACTATATGTATGTTGAAGATCTCGACCTCTGTAAAAGAATGTGGAATGCTGGATGGGAGATAAGATATTTTCCCAGGGCAACAGTTGTTCATTACATAGGTGGAAGTACGAAGGGAACTGGTGTTGAGCTTTTTTACCAGCAACAAAAAAGTGTTTTTAGATATTTCTTAAAGAATTATGGATATAGTTGGAGAGTTATTTTAATTCCACTTTTGGCAATAGCATTAGGATTTAGAGTTTTGGTGTTTTTTATAATAAAAAATTATGAGAGATTTATAAAAAGAAAATAAAAATGTCTTCAAAACTATGCCACAAAGCTATATAAAATAAATATTATTTGTAATAAATTAGTTTTTTAAATTAAAGGAATTTTTTATATATTTATTATGACAAGTGAGTTAGAAATAGATAATTATAAATGCATAATATGTGATGGTAACAGGTTTAAAGAAGTTTTTAATCTCGAGAAGATATCAAAGAAGCCCTATAGGATTATAAAATGTTCAAATTGCAGTATGATTTCAATCTATCCCATTCCTTCTAAAGATTTTATTCAAAGACATTATAATGATCCACTCTATCCCAAATCTGCTTATTTTAGGAATATGACAATAAATTTTAAAGGAAGTCCCGAAGTTAGACTCTTTTTAAAAGGTTTAAATTTGATTGAAAAATTTTACCCTAATAAGGGAAAGATTTTAGATGTAGGTTGTTCATCAGGTATTTTTTTAAATATGGCAAAAGATAGAGGATGGGAGACACTTGGAATTGATTTATCAAAAGATTTTGTAAATTATACCAAAAAGAATTTTAAGTTGGATATAAGATATGGTTTTTTAAAGGATTTTTCTTTTAAGGAAAATAGTTTTGATGTTGTGACATTATGGGATTTAATAGAGCATGTAAGAGAGCCAAAGGAGCTACTAAAAGAAGTGTGTAGGATTCTTAAGCCTGAAGGGATTGTTCTAATATTAACTCCTAATCAAAATTCTCTAATAAAAAAGACAACTAATTTAAGTTACAAACTTAGTTTTGGAAGATGGAAGACCCCGGCAAATGTAGTCTATGATATACATCATTTATACTACTTCTCTAAAAAGAATATAACAATACTTTTGACAAAAATTGGTTTTAAGACAGTCTATATAGGTAAAGAGGAAACAATTTTAAACAGAATAATCGGGGAGGAATCTGACCACTGGATAAAGAAGAACAAGTTTATGGTTTTTGGACTTAGATTAATATTTTTTATTGCAAAATTAACTGGGAATAAAAATAAATTATTGATATTATCTAGGAAAAAGAGGATATTAACAAATATCATTTAATTATAAATAGTAAAATAAGAATATTATCTAAAATTTTAAATTACATAAAAACTTACAATTAATTTAAAAATCAATGTACATGGTTATAGTAAAATGCAATTTGAATTCTTAGAATTTTTATTATTTTTAGTAGCAATAGTTCTTACAGTAATTTTTACTCCATGGGTAAGAAGATTAGCTCTAAAAGTGGGTGCTTATGTTGATGTTCAAAGGGAAAGAAGAGAGAGGGACATTCATAAGGATATAACTCCAACTATGGGTGGACTTGCCATATTCCTTTCCTTTTTTATCACCTCTTTTTTTGCAATAGGGATTAATAAAAGTCTTATAGGGATAATTTTGGGTAGTTTAGTTATACTTACAGCAGGTATTATTGATGATATCTATGAGCTCTCACCGCTGAAAAAACTTTTTTGGCAATTAGCATCAGCAATTATTTTAATTATATTTGGATTTTATCCCAGTGTTATCACTAATCCATTTGGTGCAGAACCTATTTATTTAGATAAAATAAATCTTTCTTTTGCTCTCTTTGGAAAATCTCTTATTATTCCAATTTTTTCAATAATTTTTACCATTTTATGGGTTATGATTTTAGAGAATGCAATAAATTTTCTTGATGGATTGGATGGTTTAGCCAGTGGAGTATCTGGAATTGCTGCATTGGTTCTTTTTGGAATTGCCGCAGAGTCAATTATTTTAACAAAACCTCAAACAGCTATTATGGCATTGATTTTTGCTGGAGCTATTTTTGGATTTCTACCACATAACTTTTATCCCGCAAGAATATTTTTAGGTGATACAGGAAGCATGTTTTTGGGTTATATGCTTGCAGTGATATCACTGCTTAAAGCAGCGAAAATACCGACAGCAATTATAGTTTTAGGTTTTCCAATATTGGATTTGGTATGGGCGATAGTGAGAAGGTCTTTTAAAGGGAAGCTCCCGATAAATGCAGATAGAGGACATTTTCACCACCTGCTTGTAGATATCGGATTATCACAACCTCAAGCAGTTATAATACTTTATATTATTTGTGGAACTTTTGGCTTAGCCTCTCTTTTTCTAAAAGAAACCTATCAAAGCAAATTGATGTTAGCTTTTATTTTTGGATTGATGTTATTTACTGCAGCGATATTTATAATCTATGCCACGATTAAGAGGAACAATAGAAAAAGATAGACAGTATTGGTTAATTTAAAAGAATTTTTGAATAACCTAAGAATAATCTAATAAATACTACCAAGCTTACCAAATGTGATAAAACAATCACCAAACTTATTTTTTAAGGTGTAAAGTGTGTTAAACTATTTAGAGTAATATGTTAGTGTGTTATTACCAAAATAGGTCTAAAATTTACTCTATAAAAAATAATGCGCTAAAATCTCCGTATTTATGAGTAAGGAAATTGGAAACATAAAAAATGAGTGTAAATGAGATAAAAATAACTGATAACTTATACATATATTCAAGTTCAAGATATCATAATATCAACTCAAGTGCATTTTTAACAGGGGAAGGGGTATTAATTATTGACACTATGCTTTTTCCTGATGATATGAAAAGAGTTAGGAGACTAGTAAAACTTAGAGAACCTAAAGGTATAAAAGATATAATTAATACTCATTATCATTTGGATCACACATGTGGAAATGCAATATTTAATGATACAAAAATTATAGCTCTTGATTTATGCAGGGATATGATGAAAAGACATGGTAAAGAGATTTTAGAGGAATTTGCAAAGGTTGAACCTGAAATTGAGGGCACAGAAATTAATTTACCAAATATTACTTTTAATAAGAAAGCAAATTTATTTTTTGAAGATGAAGAGTTTGAATTAATCTCAACACCGGGTCATTCTCCAGATTCAATTTGTGTCTATTGGAAAAATAAAGAAATTCTATTTGCTGGTGATACTGTTATTCCAGTTCCGTATTTCTATTACGGTAATTGGGAGAAACTCATAAAAACATTAGAGGATATAATTGCTCTTAAACCAAAATTGATTATACAGGGACATGGCATGCCAATTCAAGAGGAAAACATAGAGAAAGAACTGAATTCAAAGATTAAATATCTTAAAAAAATTAATGAAATTGTAAAAGAATCTATTGAAACTAAACTATCAAAGAGGGAAATTTATAGAATCCCCATGGATAAGTGTGGAATTGAAAAAGATCCTGATCCGGATGATTCATTTTGGACAAGGGATATACATATATCTAATTTAGCAAGAGTTTATGGAGATTTGAAATAAGTTAAAATTAGAAATAGAAAATGTTTTTATATTATGAAAAGGAGGAAAAATTGGTAGCTCCGATAGTCTCCATAGTAGGAAAATCAAAATCTGGAAAAACAAGTCTGTTAGAGAAATTAATACCTGAATTAAAGGGTAGAGGTTATAGTGTTGGTGTTATAAAGCATGATATTCATGATTATGAGATAGATATACCAGGGAAAGACTCATATAAGATAAAAAAAGCTGGTGCTGAAACTGTTATTATTTCTTCTCCTAAAAAAATTTCTATGGTAAAAGATGTATCAAATGATGAAATCGATTTAGGATTATTAGCATTTAAATATTTAGAGAATGTGGATCTGATTCTAACTGAAGGATATAAGAAACAAGCATTTCCAAAAATAGAAGTTATAAGAAGTGAAGTATCTAAAGAACCAATATGCTCTCCAAAGGAAGTAATGGCTTTTATTTGTGATTTTCATATGAAATCATCAAGACCAGTTTTTGAAACAGAAGATATAAAAAAAGTTACAGATTTTATCGAAGATAGGTTTTTAATGAAAAGGAAGAAGACAAGAATAAATTTATTAGTTGGAGGAAAAAGGATTCCTTTAAAAGGTTTTGTTCGAGATTTTATAATAAATACTGTAAAGGGAATGATATTATCCTTAAAGGGAGTGGATGAAAAGAAAAAAATAATTATAAGAATAGAGGAGGAAAAGTGATAGCACCTGAAAAAGCTTTGCAAATTATCTTAGAAAATATTTCCATTTTAAAAGCTAAGGATGTTCCTATATCAGATAGTTTAGGTTTGATTATTGCTGAGGATGTTTCTTCTGAAGAAAATATACCACCATTTGACAATTCAGCAATGGATGGATTTGCTGTTAGGTCAAAAGATACTATAGGTGTATCTCCAAAAAATCCAGTAACTTTATTACTTAGAGGAGAGGCAATAATAGCTGGAAATATTCCTAAAGTTAAGCTAAAAGAAAAAACAGCAGTTGGAATAATGACAGGTGCCCCCATTCCTTTAGGTGCTGATACAGTTATTCCAGTTGAATTTTGTAAAAAGTTGGAAGATAGAGTTATTATATATACTCATTACCCTGCGAATATGAATTTAAGAAAAGCTGGTGAGGATATAAGGAGAGGTGATAAAGTTTTAGAAAGAAATGCTTTAATATATCCAGCAGACATTGGGGTATTAGCTTCTTTAGGTATGGAGAAAATAAAGGTTTTTTCAAAACCAATTATTGCAATTCTATGTACTGGAGATGAATTAGTAGATATTAAAACTCCTTTATCACCAGGAAAGATAAGAAGTTCAAATACTTATTCATTATCAGCTCAGGTCAAAGAAGTGGGAGCTATACCTTTAGAATATGGAATAATTAAGGATAATACAGAAGAAATAAAAGAAAAAATTATTGATGCTCTGGAGAAAGCAGATTTGATAATTACATCTGGAGGAGTTTCTATGGGTGAACACGACCTTGTTAGAAATATTGTCACAGAGATTGGTGCTGAACTGAAGTTCTGGAAAATAGCTCAAAGACCAGGTATGCCCATGGCATTCTGGGTTTTTGAGAAAAAACCAATTTTTGGTCTTCCAGGGAATCCTGTTTCTGTGATGGTTTGTTTTGAAAATTACATAAGACCCTCTATTTTTAAAATGATGAATAAAAAGTTCCAACCTCGACAGATTATAAAAGCAAAGATGGCACACCCGGTTAAAAATAAAAAAGGTCGAGTTCATTATCTAAGAGTAATTGTTTATAAGGAAAGAGATGAGTTATGGGCAAAAACAACAGGTGACCAGGGTTCTGGTATATTAAGATCTATGGCAAAAGCAAATGGATTATTAACTATTTTAGCTGAGAATAATTTTATTGAAAGAGGGGAAGATGTAGAGATTAGAATGTTAAAACCAATTCTTACTACACCAATTCCTATTAGTATTGAAAATTTCTAAATGTTTAAATAACTTAAACTAAAGTTGAGAAGCCCTCTTGCGAAAGCTTGCGGCATAGTTTCTTGACTATTTATCCTCTCCCCTGGCGGGAGAGGGAAAGGGAGAGGGGGAAGATTGAAAAAGATTAGATTTTCTATTTTGACTGTAAGTGATAAAGGATATAGAGGTGAAAGAGAAGATATCAGTGCGAGTGTTATAAAGGCAAAGATAGAAAAGATTGGTTATGAGTTAATTGATTATGAGATTGTTCCTGATGATAAGGGGATGATAAAAGATGCTCTTACTGATTTTTGTGATATAAAGAAAGTCGACCTAATTTTTACTACTGGTGGAACCGGGTTTTCACCAAGAGATTTAACCCCAGAAGCTACAAAAGAAGTAGTAGAAAAAGAAGCTCCCGGAATATCTGAAATAATAAGATTTGAGGGTTATAAAATTACACCTCATTCAATGCTTTCTCGAGGATATAGTGGTATCAGGGGTGATACTTTAATAATTAATCTACCAGGAAGTCCAAAAGCTGTTGAAGAATCATTGGAAGTAATTATTCCAATATTAGATCATGGTATTGAGGTGTTGAGGGGGGAAGCCTATGAATGTGCAACATCATCGGAAAAATAAATTTATTTTAGAATTTAAATTATATGAAACTAATAATTTGTGAGAAAAATCAATCAGCAAAAAGAATCTCAGAAATACTCTCAAGAAAAAAAGCTAAGAGAGAAAGTTATTTTAAAAATATATATTATAGCTTTAAGTGGAATGATGAGAATGTTTTAGTAATGGGATTAAGAGGTCATATCCTAACATTAGAATTTCCTCCTGAATATAAGGACTGGCAGAAGGTTGAGCCTTTTAATTTGATTAATGCTGAAACCAGGAAGGTTCCAAAATCTAAATCTTTAATTAAACTTATTAAAGAAAAAGCTAAAAAGGCTAATGAAGTGATTATTGCAACTGATTTTGATAGAGAGGGTGAGCTAATCGGATTTGATGTTATTTCTCTAATAAAAAAAGTAAATCCAGAAGTTAAAATAAAAAGGGCAAGATTTTCATCATTAACTTCGGATGATATAAATGAAGCATTCTCTAATTTAGAAGAACCACATTTTTCTCTGGCAATGGCTGGAGAGACAAGGCAGGAAATTGATTTGTACTGGGGAGCTACCTTAACTCGTTTTATATCACTTGCCTCAAAAAGACTTTGGGAAAATTACTTATCAGCGGGAAGAGTACAGAGTCCAACACTTGCCATTTTAGCAGAAAGGGAGAAAAAAATTACTGAATTTAAACCCACTCCTTATTGGCAGATCAGGTGTGAAATTTCAAAAGATAAGCAAAACTTCATTGCTTTTCACAAAAAGAGGAAGTTCAATAACAGAGAAGAAGCAGAGAAAATACTTAATAAACTATCAAAAAAGGGCACAGTTAAATCAGTTAATCAGGTAAAGAGAGATAAAAAACCACCACCTCCTTTTAATACATCCTCATTTCTTCAGGAAGCAGCTAAAGTTGGTTTTTCTCCAGCTAAGGCTATGAATGTAGCTGAGAACTTATATATGGGTGGTTATATAAGTTATCCAAGGGTTGATAATACTGTATATCCATCCTCTCTAAATTTGAGGAAAGTTTTGCAGAGACTTAAGAAATTTGAAAAGATTTCTGATTTAGTTGAAGAATTACTAATTAAAAAAAAGCTTATACCAACCAGAGGCAGTAAGATTTCTTCTGACCATCCACCTATTTATCCAACTCGTGTACCTGATAAGAAGGTTATAAGTTCCGATCAGATGAGAATATTTGAACTTGTATCTCGAAGATTTATGTCGACTCTTGCCAAGAAAGCCATTATTCTAAGTGTTAATGTAAAAATTGAAATTTCAAAAGAAATATTTTTAGCAAATGGACTACAAATTGTAGATGAAGGATGGATGAAATTTTACCCATATATAAAAACAAAGGAGAGTTATCTACCACCACTGAAAGAAGGAGATAAACTGAATGTTTTAAATTCTGAAATTTTAAATAAAGAGACTAAACCACCAGCAAGATATACCCAAAGTGGATTAATAAATAAAATGGAAAAATTAAATTTGGGTACAAAGTCAACGAGACATACCATAATTCAAAATCTCTATAATAGAGGTTATATTCACAACAATCCAATAATTACCACAAAAACTGGAATAGTAGTTGTTGATGTTTTAAAAAATCATGCTGAAAAAATATCCTCGTCAGAGATGACCTCTGACCTGGAAAATGATATGGATAGAATTGCTTCTGGTAAAGAGAGCAAGGAAAAGGTTGTAAAAAAGTCAAAACAATTATTAAATGATATATTAATACAACTATCTGATTCAAAAAATGAGATTGGTGAAAAGATAAGAACGGGTGTTTATGAGGATAAAAGGATTTCGAAGTGTCCAAAGTGTGGCAAAGATTTAATAATAATAAAAAGTAGGAAGACAAAAAAAAGGTTCGTTGGTTGTTCAAATTATCCAGATTGTTCTCAAGCTTATCCAATTCCCCAGAAAGGTAGAATATTTCCTACAGGAGAGATTTGTAAGTACTGCAATACAGCTGTAATTAAGATAGTAGTAAAAGGAAGAAAGCCCTGGAACCTATGTCTAAATCCAGATTGCCCATCAAAAAAAGATAAGAGCAGTGAAAAATATCCAAAACAGAAGTTAAAAGGCAAAACAAAAAAGGAACAGGAAATTTTTGGAAAATGTCCAAATTGTAAAAATGACTTAGTATTAAGAACAGCTAGAAAATCTAAAAAAATATTCTTAGGTTGTTCAAATTATCCAAAATGTAAGACAACATTTTCAGTACCACAATCTGGGGAAATAAAACCTAATGAAAAGTTATGTGATGTGTGTGGATTTCCTCACATTGAGATCATATCAGAAGATAAAATATCAAAAATTTTGTGTATAAACAGATCATGTTCTACAAATAAATAGATAAATTGTACATAATATATAATTTGTATTGTTAACCCAACTTGTTAATAATACAATATCATACTAATGTATGTTATAAATTTTGTTAATGTATTTAATAATAATTTTTAATAAGGAGAAAAAGAATATGGAACTAAAGAAGATTGGAGAATTAATCACATCAAATAGAATATTATTAGGACCTGGACCGAGCAATTATGACCCTCGTGTAATGAAGGCAATGACATCTCCTTTGATTAGTCATTTAGATCCAGAAATTTATCCCATACTTGATGAGACTGTAGAGTTATTAAAATATTTATTTAAGACAAAAAATGAGGTAACTCTACCAATGTCAGGGACGGGAACAGCAGGAGGAGAAACTGCATTTACAAATGTAATTGAACAGGGTGACAAGGCAATAGTTTGTTTAAATGGTTTCTTTTCAGAAAGAAATATAGAAATGATAGAAAGATGTGGAGGAGAGGTGATAAGAATTGATGCAGAGTGGGGTAAACCAATAGATATTGAAGAGATAGAGAGAACTCTGAAAGCAAATCCAGATACGAAAATTTTATCGATGACTCATGGAGAAACCTCAACTGGTGTTTTAACTCCGCTGGAGGAAGTAGGAAAATTTTGTAGTCAAACTTCAACTCTATTTGTGGTAGATGCTGTGCCAACATTGGGAGGAATGGATGTTGATGTAGATGGTTGGAATATAGATATATGTTATAGTGGAACCCAAAAATGTTTAAGTGCTCCACCAGCGATGGCTCCAATTACTTTTAGTCAGAAAGCAATAGATGTGATAAAGAATAGAAAAACTAAGATACAAACTCTATATCTTGATGCGATTGAATTGATGAGACATTGGGGCAAAGAAAGAAAATATCACCATACACTTCCAATTATTATGATCTATGCTCTAAGGGAAGCATTGAGAATAATTTACGAAGAGGGACTTGAGGAAAGATTCAAAAGACATGAAGAAGTAAGTCAACTTCTTAAGACTCATTTAACAGATATGGGATTTAAACTATTTGCTCAGGAAGGTTATAGACTTCCAATGCTAACAGCGGTTGAGCTTCCTGAGGGATTAAGTGAAAGAGAAATAATAACTAAATTACTAAAGGAATACAATATAGAAATTGGTGGAGGTTTTGGTAAATTAGCAGGGAAATTGCTAAGAGTAGGATTGATGGGTTATTCATGCTCTAAACAAAATGTTTATTACCTGATATCTGCCCTTAAAGAGATAATGTCCTAAAATTGAATTTAACTTCAAAAATATCCAACAAAGCATTAATTAGAAAGGAGCTTGTATGAAGCCAAAGGTTTTTGTTACCAGAAAATTACCTGAAAAGGCTCTTGAAATGATAAGAGCAGAATGTGACATGGAGATAAATCCTCACGATAGAGTATTAACTAAGGAAGAAATAATCAGTGGTGTAAGTGGCAAAGATGGTCTGCTCTGCCTTCTAACAGATGAAATAGATGAAGAGATTATTGATAGTGGAAAGAATTTAAGAATAATTGCAAATTATGCTGTTGGTTATAATAATATAGATGTTGGCGTAGCAACTGAAAGGAAAATTCCAGTAACAAACACTCCTGGAGTCTTAACAGATACAACTGCAGATATGGCGTGGGCTCTAATTTTTGCTATTGCAAGAAGAGTTGTTGAGGCTGATAAATTTACAAAAGAAGGTAAATATAAAGGTTGGGGACCAATGATGTTTTTAGGTGGAGATATCTACGGGAAGACTCTTGGAGTAGTTGGTCTTGGAAGAATAGGAAAATCAGTAGTAAAGAGAGCCAAAGGGTTTGATATGAGAGTTTTATATTTTGATGCTTTTAGAGCAGATGAGAAAGTTGAGGAAGAACTTGGGATTGAATATGTTAGTTTAGAAGAGCTCCTGAAAGAGTCAGATTTTGTCTCAATTCATGTACCCTTGCTCCCTTCGACTCACCATTTAATAGGTGAAAAAGAACTTTTAATGATGAAAAAAACAGCATATCTGATAAATAATTCCAGGGGTCCCGTAATTGATGAAGAAGCGTTAGTAAAAGCATTGAGAGATAAGGAAATAGCAGGAGCAGCATTAGATGTTTTTGAAAATGAACCAGAACTCTCTCCCGGTTTAGCTGATTTAGAGAACGTGGTACTCACTCCACATATTTCAAGTGCATCTATTGAGACAAGAACTAAAATGGCAGTAATGGCTGCTGAAAATTTATTAGCTGGATTAAAAGGCATGAGACCTCCAAATATTGTTAATCCAGAAGTTTTAGAATAATAAGAATAAAATATTCGGGGAAACAAAAATGCAAGGGATATTTATCACATTAGAAGGAATAGATGGATCAGGAAAAGATACTCAGGCTAAGATGTTAGCAAAGTATTTAGAAAAAAAAGGATACTCAGTTCTTATAACCAGAGAACCTGGAGGAACTTCAGTTGGTGAAAAGATTAGAGAAATACTTCTTAACCCGGAGAT
>Ga0209978_10000081_pt1 | contig 27411 bp, 29 predicted proteins | sample BentaG_FD_182805 | JGI IMG/M metagenome (GOLD analysis project Ga0209978, IMG submission 182805) | Deep subsurface microbial communities from South Atlantic Ocean to uncover new lineages of life (NeLLi) - Benguela_00093 metaG (SPAdes)... | ecosystem: Environmental > Aquatic > Marine > Oceanic >... | reverse complement strand
AAGCAGGTGATTAGATGGAGCAATATGGGCTGGAGACCATTCGCAACCTTGTTTTACTGTCTCATTGTGGTGCTGGCAAGACGTCAGCCTCAGAAGCCATCTTGTTTGCTGCCGGAGCAATCACCCGGTTAGGCAAGGTTGATGATGGCACTACCACCTCAGATTATGACCCTGATGAAGTAAAGCGCCAGATTAGCCTTAACCTGGCTTTGCTTCCTTGCCTGTGGAAGGGGGCTAAGATTAACCTTATTGATACCCCCGGTTATTCCGACTTTGTTAGTGAGGTCAAGGCGGCAATTCGGGTTAGTGAAGGGGCAATAATTGTGCTATGTGCTGCCTCTGGTGTTGAGGTCGGTAGTGAACAGGTGTGGGCATATAGTGAGCAAGCTAACCTTTCCCGCCTTATCTTTGTTAATAAGATGGACCGCGAGAATGCTGATTTCTACCGAACTCTAGACGAGCTTGGCTCGAAGTTTGGCTCTAGATGCATACCGGTGCAGCTACCTATAGGTGCCTATGATGATTTTCAGGGGGTAGTTGACCTGCTGGCAATGAAAAGCTATATCGGTTTCCCGGCGAAGGAGGCTGAGATACCCTCATCCCTGCAAACCCAAGCTGTTTCTTTTCGGGAGAAGCTGGTTGAGGCTGTGGCTGAAATTGATGACCGGTTACTCGAAAAGTATTTAGACGGCGAAGAAATCAGCCTGGACGAGCTTAAGAAGGGCTTACGGCAAGCTGTAGTAACTGGCAAGATTGTGCCCGTCTTAGTTGGCTCGGCGATACAAAATATAGGGATTATCTCACTACTGGATGCCGTATATAATTATCTGCCATCACCTAACGAGCGAGATGTAGTTATTGCTGGCGATTCAGTTGAGCAAGCTGGGCAGAGGATTAAGCCAGGTGAGGATGCCTCCTTAGCTGCCCTTGTGTTTAAGACCAGTGCTGACCCATATGTCGGTAAACTTACCTACTTCCGGGTTTACACCGGCGCCATTGACAGCAATTCTCAGGTGTGGAATGCTACCCGAGGTGGGGTAGAGCGCATCGGTCAGCTATTTATTTCGAGAGGCAAGACCCAGGAGACGGTATCCCAGCTTAGGGCTGGAGATATAGGTGTGGTAGCTAAATTGAGCCTGACTAGCACCGGGGATACATTGTGTAGTCGGGATAAGCCAGTGAAAATTGCCCCCATTCTATTCCCTGAGCCAGCTTTTAGTGAGGCAGTGTATCCTAAGACCAAGGCTGACTTAGATAAGCTGGGGGCGGCATTATCCAGGCTATGTGAGGAAGACCCTACTCTTCGGGTGCACCGGGATGCTGATACCACTGAGACCATCCTATCCGGGCTAGGTGAGACTCACCTTGAAGTGGCTGCCGAGAAGATGCTGCGTAAATTTGGTGTCGGTGTGGTGCTAGAGACCCCCCGGGTGCCATATAAGGAGACTATTACTGTGCCAGCCAAGGCTGAGTATAAGCATAAGAAACAGACGGGAGGACATGGTCAATACGGGCATGTCCTCCTCAAGTTGGAGCCTTTACCCCGTGGCAGCGGCTGTGAGTTTACTGACAAGGTAGTCGGCGGTCGCATACCCAAAAACTATATTCCGGCGGTGGAAAAGGGAGTTAATGAAGCGATTCATGAAGGAGTCTTAGCTCGTTACCCGGTTGTTGACATAAAGACAACGGTGTATGACGGTAGCTTTCACCCGGTAGATTCTTCAGAAATATGTTTCAAAATTGCTGGGGGAGGAGCGCTGAAGAAGGGATTATCTCAGGCGCAACCTATCCTGATTGAACCGATAATGAATATCAAGGTGACCGTCCCTGAGAACTTCACCGGTGATATTATTGGTGACCTTAATACCAAGCGAGCCCAATTACTAGGGATGAACCCTGAGGCTGGAATCAATGTTATTGAGGCTCAGGTGCCGCTGGCTGAGATTTTGCGCTATGCTATAGACCTGAAGTCAATAACCCAGGGCAGGGGCAGCTATACTATAGAGTTCAGCCACTATGAGGAGGTACCGCCTCACATTGCTCAGAAGATTATCGCTCAAAGGCAAGCCGAGAAGGCATAAACCTAGGTAGTTCTTATCTCCTGCCTCATAAACACTATATAACTAACCGCGAAGCAGACAGCAGCTAGCCCAATCAAGGTAGTGAGCTGAGGCCAGATGATGAGCATACTCTGGCTTAAGGGGAGGGGGTTAGGTAACATATAAGTTACTTCCCCCGAGGTTAATATTCCCAAACCTCTCCATTGTGGGAGAAGCATTACCATCATTGCCTCTTGAAACAGGGCGCCAGGGGAAAACCGCAGCAACATTAGATACATCTCCACCGACTTAGCTACCGCTGGTACTATCATAAGGGTATAAAAAAAGCCAAAGAATAGCCAGATGGCGATTGAGGATAGTAGAGAGACAGCTATGCTCCGAAATAGGACAGAGAAAAGTATGGCTAAACTTATCCAGAAGGCACCGTAAATAATGGTAAAGATAAGGTAGATGAAGAGCCTGATGATTTCTTCAGAGGTTGGCGCCACACCAATCATTCTCAAACCATATCCTGAAACTATCAGCATGGTAGCTAGCATCATGATAGACAGGGTAATTACACCCGCCAAGAATTTTCCATTGATAACACTATCTCGGTAGACAGGCTGGGACAAGATTCGATTTAGAGTGCCACTGGAGCGCTCACTGTTTATGGCATCAAAGCCCAGAGCTATTCCTATTATGGGGACGAAAAGGGCAATGAAGCTAACCAGCGCCGGTATTACCTCCCCCGAAGTGGTAAACAGCTTTAGGAAAGCAAACCCTGTTTCAGTAACAGCTCCACGAATTCCTTGATGGGCAGCATAGAGTCCAGCAGCGCTGGCAAGCAGTACCAGGAGAAATAGTATCAGACATCTTATGCTGGTGAAATAATCAGCAAGCTCTTTTCGGAGGATAGTTATCATTTCTCAAATTAGCCTTCGTGGAAATACTTCATATATATATCATCCAGTGAGAACTCCTTGACCTTCATTTGAATTAGGGGGATATTACTTTGTACTACTGCCTTGACTATTTCCGCCCGCAGGTCTGAATCAGCACTTATTTGAAGCAGACTACCTTTAGCCTCTACTTTTCTTACCCCACTAATTTTGTTAATAACATCTACCAGTTGGGGGCTGGGTTGGGCAGTTTCCACCTCTATTCTATAGCGACCTCCGGCAAGAGCCTCTCTACCCAGTTGGTCCAAGGAACCCTCGACTACCATTCTGCCCTTAGATAGTATTCCTATACTATGGCACACCCTTTGCACTTCATATAGTCGGTGGGAGCAAAGAACTACCGTTGTCCCCATCTGGGGTAAGTTGGCTATTAGGTCAAGGATTTGGTTAATCCCTTCGGGGTCAAGCCCGGCAGTGGGTTCATCAAGAAAAACTACCTTTGGCTTTTTAACTAGTACATCAGCTATGCCTAAGCGCTGCTTCATTCCTCGGGAGAACTTACCCGCCGCTATGTCAGCTACCTCAACAATGCCCACTGCCTCTAGTACTTGTTCAATCCGGCGGTGAGACTCAGTATCGCTAATATTATTTAGCTGGGCAATAAATTTTAGGTTTTCCCTGGCGGTAAGGTTATCATAGAATCCTACCTTTTCTGGCAGGTATCCGGCTAGGCGCTTTACCTTAAGCGGCTCCCTGGTTGAGTTGAATCCATATACTCGGGCAGTGCCTGATGCTGGCTCAGTCAGCCCTAATAGCATGAGGATGGTAGTAGTTTTGCCGGCACCGTTGGGACCAAGTAAGCCGAATACCTCGTTCTCGGTAATGTGGAGATTGAGGTGGTCAACTACAGTAACTCCATCATACTTCTTGGTTAAGTCTTGCGTTTCTACTACTATCCTTTTGCCCATCCCCTCACCGCCTGCTAAATCGCATAAAGATGATGGTTAAGCCAGCAATGACCAGCACTATAATGCCAACCCCAACCCACTGCCCCACCGGCGTCGTCTCCACTGAGACCCTGATATCCATATTGTCCATAGCTTGCTTCCCATTGGCGATAAGGGTGATTTCATAATCGCCAGCTATGGTTTTTGGCGGCGGCTTTATATTGACCTCTATTGTTTGAAAATTGCCAGCAATCAGGGAATCTACTTTGTCTGGGGAGAATTCAATTGTCCACCCCCTTGGTTTATCCGAAGAGAAACTGATATTATCAATGGTCGCTGAACCCTCGTTTGCTGCTACTACCGAGAAGTAGTTATCCTTGCCGGCTGTGGCTGAAGTATTATAGCGCTCTTCAGTCGGGGTTAGAGACAGGTCATACTTGGCAGTAACTACTGCCGTAAGCTCTATAGTGCCCTCAATTTCACCCGAGGTTGCTTCTAGGGTTATTTCATATTCCCCGGGGTCAGGCATAAGCCAGAAGGGAGGCGCAGCATAAACATTTATCTTCTCTCCATAAGTCTTCCCTGGCTCAAGCCTGATGTCTCTTATCATTTTGTCTTTGGGATAGCTTGGGGTGATATATACCGTCCAATTCTTAGGACCTGTAGCCACCAGGTCAAAGACACGAGCCTCACTTCCTTGGTAGTTCAACTCAACCTCAAACTCAAAGCTGGTCCCGGACGTCCCCTCCAGCTTAGTGTAGGAAGTGGTCAGCTCAATCTTTTCCTCGCCAGGGCTTTCATCCTGGGCTAAGATGGTAGCTGGCTGGGAAATAACCACTGAGCCCACTAACAAAATACACAACCAAAAAATTGTTCTTACTATTCTCATTCTCTTATCACCTCATGTAAAAAGTGCAATACCTATACTACCATACAGTATAACATTGTCAAGCTTTTATATAGTATCTCTACTCATTATGCACGGGCTCATCTTGTTGGGGTAATTAATATTCTTTACTCAGCCAGAAGCTCCTTAAGCTTACTGGTGAAGGCGGGTAGCACCTTCTTCCAATCTCCGACGACACCGAAGCGGGCTGCCTTGAAGATATTTGCCTCAGCATCTTTATTTATGGCGATGATGTTCTTGGCACCAGAGCAACCGGTCATGTGCTGGCTGGAACCAGACAGAGCCACTCCTATATAGAGGTCAGGGGTAACAATCTTGCCGGTAAGCCCTACCTGTAGTCCGGCTGGCACCCAGCCATTATCGCAAGGAGGTCTGGTAGCACCCACTGCCCCCTTCAACATTCTAGCCAGTTCTTCCAGTTGCTTAAAACCCTCAGCACCGCCAATACCTCTACCTCCAGCAACTACCACCTCGGCATCCTCCAGCTTTATCCCTTCTACCTCCTCTGGTACCTTCTCTAAGACTTTGGTTCTTATGGCTAATGGGTCTAGGTCAGCCTCAATAGTAATGACCTCACCTTGCCTTGAGGCATCTCGCTCCAGGGGTGACACGGCTTTGGCTCTAACCGTAGCTATCTGTGGGTAGGAGTCGCCGGTGAAGATAGCCTGGGCATTTCCTCCATAGACAGGTCTGGTTTGCAGCAGTAGCTTTGAATCAAGGTCAATAGCCAGCTCCACGCAGTCCATAGCCGCCGCTGTTTCCAGCCTGAAGGCTAGCCTGGGTGCCAGGTCACGACCGATAGACGTCTGTCCCAGAATAAGAATCTGGGGCATCACCTGTTTGACTACCTTTTCCATAACTATCACATAGGAATCTGTCTGATAGTCTTTAAGCAGTGGGTCATCAACTACATATACTTTATCAGCACCAAAGGCAATAGCCTCCTGAGCTAAACCACTTATATCACTGCCGACTAACACAGCACATAATTCCTGTCCCAGGTCATCAGCCAGCCTTCTACCACAGCCCAATAGCTCAGTGGCAATTGCCGCCAGCTTTCCTTCGGCAACCTCACCATGAATCATAACCCCTTTATATTCAGCCATAGATTTACCTCCTTAATTTTGGGCGAAAGACCCTTTAGTATGAAAGTAGCTTGACCTCATCGTTTTTCCCTGTCATTGCGAGGGGCGTAGCGGTTGCGAGGCGTAGCCGAAGCAAACTCGGAGAGGGATTCCTCGCTTACGCTCGGAACAAGCTCCGCAATCTCTAAGACGGGATTGCTTCGCTTCGCTCGCAATGACGGTAAGAGTAGATTATTTTCCTGATTGGTTGTGGCCTCGAGCCGTGGCGCTTTCATAGTATTTTGGCTTCCCTGAGTTTCAGGGCTAGATTAACCGCTGCCTCTTCAGGACTCTCCCCTTCAATAATCTCACATTTCCCTTCACGAACCGGTTGGAACAGCTTAACCAGACTGGTGCGCCGACCAGCGGCACCAATTTGAGACACCTCAACCCCGATATCGGCTGGCTTCCAGATAGTAGGCTGCTTCTTAGCTGCTGCCATTATCCCCTTCAGGGTGGCATAGCGAGGCTCACCAAGCTCATTGCTTACTGTAATCAAGGCGGGCAGAGATACCTCAACAACCTCGTAGCCATCAGCAGTTACCCTCTCTACCCTTGCTTTACCATTGGTGATGTCTACTTTCTTGGCTACGGTTACACTAGGCAGCCCCAGTATGTCAGCGATGCCCGAGCCTACCTGCCCAGCATCCCAGTCAGCCGCCTGCCTGCCACAGAAGATGAGGTCATAGTCGCCTATCTTCTTGATAGCCATAGCCAGGGCATAGGCTGTTGACCAGCTATCACCCTCGGCAAAAGCCTCATCCTCTAACAGGATAAGCTCATCAGCCCCCATAGATAGCGGTTTCTTTACCACATCCCGTAGCAGGTTGATGCCCAGACTTATAACCGTGATTTTACCACCCTGGGCATCCTTAATTCTTAGTGCCGCCTCTACCGCCTGCTCATCAAAGGGACTGATTACTGGCGATACACCCGGTGGTGGCACTACCTTATTGGTGGAGAGGTCAACCTTGAAGCTAGCTGGTGGTGCCTCAGGGTCAATCACCTGCTTGACGCAGACAATCATATTTATAATGCCTATTCCTCCTTCTGTTTATAGGTTTGCTCTTTAGATTTGGGTAAAACCCAAGTAACTAATTTAGCACCAAGGTAGTTCTGTGTCAAGCTAAACTGGAGACCTCGCACAAGGCGAGTCGCCTCAGGAGACTTCTGACCTTTACTATCTCAGCCAGGATGCTGACGACTATTTCCTGGTATATATCTGCATCTCATTCCTTTAGTCCATTTTCATCTCTTCATAGCTAATAGCTTTATCCCTTTAACCTGTCTCAGAGTAGCCCCTTGACTAATGCCTTCAATCACTGCCTCAGCCTCCACCACTTTTGCCCCAGCCAGAACATCCACACCATAGTTAAATAGGACTGGGGATAGTGGGCAACTGGGACCGACTATAACTACAAAGCTATTGTGGCATAGATTGAGCAGGTTTTCCAGGGTATGGTTTATCAGGGAAGTTCCAGAGATAGCTACTACATCAGCCTGGGGGAGTATATTTGCTGCCTCTTCAGCCGGAAAATCCCCTTCTCGAGGTCTTTTCTCTATAACCCACAGCTTTCTGGCTACACTTTGCAGTCTGGGGATGAATGGATAATGACCAACTATAGCTATTTTCTTACCCTTGCCCTCTTGAGCCAGAATGTCATAGGCATTAGTTTCAACACACTGGCTCTCATCAATATCAAGCAGAGAGTTTATAGCAGCTATGCCAATGGCAGCCTCTAGAAGATTGTCTGACCTAGCATATTCAGCCAGTTCCAAGGCACTCTTTTGAGTCAGGCTGCCGGCATCTGTTACCGGTCGGTGGGGGGTTGTTTCATCTCTAAGTGTTGAGGCTAGCCCACAATGGCGACTAACCACCGCCGTCAAGAAGACGCAGGTGCAAACGTTATGCACTGGGCTGTCTAGTGGCAGGGAAGCAATGATTTCGTCCAAAATTTTCATTTTCTTTCATCCACTGTCTTTGTTTTCATAAACCTTTATTCTTCTCAGTTTTAATATCAAGAAGACCTCTTTACCTACTGTTAAATCCATATCTTCAAATATATGGTGGGGCATTTCAGCCAGTAGGGCATTTTCTCCCACCTTAACCTCTAGTCTCACTATGGCTCCAGAAGATTTAATACTAGTAATAACCCCTTTAAATCGGTTTACTCGTGGTCCGGGTGGCTTAGTATTAGAAATATAAATATCTCTGGGGAAAAGGGCGATTCGTCTAACCATATTTCCATCGTGGGGCAGAATTATATTTAGCCCTCCACAATTAACCTCCATCAGCCCTTGTCCCAGGTTGTGGCAATAGTCACAGTCTAAAATATTTGGGGCGCCAATAAAATCAGAGACTATCTCATTTCTAGGGTAGAAAAACACCTCTTCTGGACTACCTACTTGCTCCAACCGACCCATATTGAGAATACCTATTCTATCAGCTATCTCTTCTGCTTCCGTCTGGTTATGGGTTATATGTAGAGTGGTAACCCCCAATTCCTGGTGAATTCGTCGTAACTCTAATCTTAAATACTTAGCGGTTTGCAGGTCAAGGCTGCTCAGCGGTTCATCCAGAAGCAAAATCTTGGGTGACAGGGCAAGGGCTCTGGCTAGAGCGACCCGCTGCTTCTCACCACCACTTAGGGAACGCGTATCCCGATTCAATAAATGAGATATGCTCAATAGACTGGACAAAGTTTCCACCCCTTTTTGCATTTCAGTCGGTGAGTATTTTGCTTGTCTTAAGCCAAAGGCTATATTGTCAACTACATTTAGAAAAGGGAATAATACATAGTCCTGAGGCACATAACCTACCTCCCTGTCTTCAGGGGTAAGGTTGGTCACATTATTCCCATCTATCCATATCTCCCCTTTATTAATGCGGTGCAATCCAGCAATGCATTCGATAAGAACCGTCTTGCCGGCTCCGGTTGGTCCTAGGATAACAAAGTATTCTCTATCATCAATAGCCAGGTTTATGTTACTTAGGGAGAAATTGCCTAAATTAATTGAAAGATTCTTGATTTCAATCATATTGGATACCTTCTACCGATGATTTTCCTGATAGTAAGCAAAGCAACTACCGCAATTATTATCAGCACAAAAATCACGGCTATTGCCTTCTCTACATTGGCAGTAGCTAAACTGAGAAATATAGCAATGGGCAAGGTCTCTGTTTTCATGGCAGTTGCTCCGGCCAGGGTAACAGTGGCACCAAATTCGCCTACTGCTCTAGCCCAGGTTAGAATGCCAGAGGCGATTAACCCATCTTTAGCCAGAGGCAAGGTAACTTTTAAAAATACCTCTGGTTTACTACAGCCTAATGTCCTGCCTACTTGCTCATATCTAGGGTCAATACTATCAAAGGTAGACTTAAGCAACCTGATAGCTAAAGCGCTAATAACTATGACCTGAGCTAGGATTATACCAGGCACGGCAAAAACAAATTTCATTATGTGGTCATCAATCCCGGCACCTATCGGGGCATTGAAAAAAACCAGCAAAATAGCACCTAGGGCTATAGGAGAGATGACAATGGGTAAATCAAGCAGGCTATCAACAATATCTTTTCCCGGGAACTTTCTCTGAGAGATAGTGTAAGCTACTGGAATGGCTATGAGCATAGACAGCATAGTGGCTATCGTAGCCGTAGCCAGGCTTAACTTGATAGCGAATAGGATTTCCTCAGAGAGCAGGGCGGAGATAAAGGTATGCCAGTCGGTATATGTGAGCATAGATACTACAATACCGACAAAGAACATGGTTAAAAGGACAAGGGCGCTCATGGTAGCTGCTTTAAACACCCTCTCCCCAGCAACACCCTTTAAAACCTTGAACATTACCCTATACCTTTAGGTCGATTTCTATTTGCCCAGTGGCTCATAGGTCTTGGGAAGTTCATATTCCCCTCCAATTTCAGCATTGGGGGCAAATTTTCTGGCTTCGCTTTCAGTAGCGATATATCCCCACTTACTGAAAATCTCTTGACCTGCTGGTGAAACCAAAAAGTCTAAAAACCTTTGGGCACTGTCTCGGTCTTGAGTAAATGTAGATACTGCCCCCGGGATGTAGGCGAGTCTCGGGATTTGCTCTGGCTTTAGATAGACTACCTCTATAGTTTCAGGCTGCCACTCAGAAAAAACACGCCAGCCTATAATGGCATCTACTGCTTTTAAGGCGACTAGACTGACAATTTTGGAATAACTTTCACCATAGGTAACGATATTTCCCCCTACCTCTGGTAACAGGTTATTATACTCGAGTATTTCATAAGCATATAAACCAATACTAACTGATTCAGGGTTTGCTATCCCGACTTCAATTCCCGGTCGGGCTACGTCAGAAAGCGATTGTATATTCTTAGGGTTACCATATTGCACCAGAATGGCTGGGATTAGGTAAGAAATTATCTTCACCGACTCAGGCTCAACTATGTCCTCGTCTTCTGCCTTCACCATATAATCAGGAGAACCGGGGATATATAAATCCCCACTCCTAGATAGTTTCATTTGAGAAAGCATGGTTCCTGAGCCACTGAAATTAAGATAAACCTTTATTCCTGTCTTTTGCTCAAATACCTCGGCGCCTTCTTCCATAGCCGGCTTGCTGGCAGAACCACAAAAAGCAGTTATCGTCTTCTCTTCTCCTTTGACACAGCCGCTAATGGGAATGAGAATCAGCAACCCGACTAAGAGTAGGACAAGCAGCCACCTGTCATTGCGAGGAGCGTCAGCGACGAAGCAATCTCTAGAAGGGATTGCTTCGCTTCGCTCGCAATGACGGTAAGAGTTGATTATTTTCATGTTCCGTTGGTGGGCAACCGCCCATGTGGGTTTGTCCTCTTTTTGTTTATTAGCCTTATCCCCAACTAATCACGCTTTTGGCAATGTATTTAATTGAGATGGGACTGATAATCACTTGTAGTATCAATATCAGTGATAATGCTTTCAGAATTAACGGCTACCTCAAGGATGTCATCAGGATGCTGTCTAATTATCTGTCTGCCGCCAACATCGCCGGTTAACTCCAATAGTTCCTCTTTATATTTGATAGCGAAGATAACCGGGTGCCCTCTCCGACCGCGGTAGACTGGGATGGCAATACCTTTGTTATGGCTAAGAAATTCCGCTATTAGCCTATTGATAGTCGGGCTGTCTATGAAAGGCTGGTCAGCCAGGGCGAGCATAACTGCCTGGGCTCTATCATCAACCAGGCTTAATCCGGTTACTATGGATGTGCTCATCCCCCGATGGTAAGCTGGATTTATGGTAATCTTAATCGGTTTAACGGCTATTTTCTTCATCACCTCTTCAGCTCTATACCCCAGCACTACAATAACCTCACTTACCCTGGAACCCAAAAGGTTATCGATAGTTTGTTCCAGAATTGTAGTCTTGCCCAGGGGCATTAGCTGCTTCGGCTTATCCATGCGCTTTGATTCACCGGCTGCCAGTAGTATTGCCGACACCATATCAGACTTACTTTCCTTTATTCTTCAGTGCCTCAAGAATTTTCTCCGGGGTTATCGGTAGACTGTAAATTCTGGCACCTATAGCATTGCAGATAGCATTAGCAATAGCGGCAATTACTGCTGCCCGGGAACACTCCCCAACCTCTTTGCCGCCGAAGGGACCTTTAGGTTCTATGCTGTCTACAGGAATGTGTCTAAACTCGGCAATATCACAAACCCCAGGTATCTTATAGTCAGCAAACGAAGGGTTGATAATCCTTCCCTCATCGGTCACAATCTCTTCAAATAGCACATCCCCCATTCCCATGACTGCCTGACTCTCCAGTTGCCCCTGTACATTTACCGGGTTTATACTAAAGCCACTATCATCGGCTATAGTTATCCTGATGACCTTTACTCTTGCCGTCTCTGGGTCTACCTCAACCTCAGCTACAGCGATGGCAAAACCATAGGCATCGGTAAAACGTCCTGTCCCCTTGGACAGACTGGGGTAAAACTCTATTTCTGGTACTGGTTTACAGAAACCCTTACCTATGATTGAATCTCCGTTATGCTTCTGGATGCTATCCCTCACTATTTGAGAGAAGGACACCGTTTTCTCCGGGTTTGATTTAACATAGATACGCCCATTGGCTATATCCAGGTCATCAATTTTTGCCCCCAGAGCTTCAGCAGCATTGTCCAGCAGTTGCTGTCTGGCATCAGCGGCGGCTCTCCTCACCGCCTCCCCCGAGACAAAGATTCCAGCACTGACAAAGCCGCCGATATCAATTGGGCACAGCTCTGAATCGGCGGAGACTAAAACTATATCGGCTAAGGTTAGTCCTAGCACTTCGGCGGCTATTTGTGACATTGCTGTATCCGAGCCCTGTCCAAACTCAGCTTGACCGGTGAAGAGAGTAGCTGTGCCGTCGGCGTTGAGTTTAACTATGGCGCCGCTACCGAAGGGATAGTAAGCAGCCCCGCTAAACATAGCCGCCAGTCCCATACCTATACCCTGATTATTTCCTTTGCCTCGTTTTTGTTTCCATTTAGTTGCCTCAACCACCCTCCAGATGCCCATGCCCAGACCGCAACTATCTAGCCTATCACCGTTGGGTAAAACATCGCCTGTCTTTCTAACATTCTTTAGCCTGATTTCTGCTGGGTCAATGCCTAAATCTTCAGCTATCATATCCAACTGGGATTCAATGGCAAAGCGTGCCTGGGGACTCCCGTGCCCGCGTTTGGGCATACAGATGGCTTTATTGGTATAGACTCCGATACCCTTATGCTTCAGATTAGGTATGTTATATATAGGATTGCAAAAGCTGTGGGCAAGAAACATAACCACTGGTGAACTGCCTCGGTATGCCCCGGGGTCGTTAATGAGATTGACCTCCTGTGCCATTATAGTTCCGCCTGACTTAACCCCGGTTTTGACGTTTATAATCATGCGATGGCTTAAACGGCAACTGGTGAATACCTCTTCCCGGGACAGGACTATCCTTACCGGTTGCCCGGTCTTTCTTGACAGGAAGGCAGCCAGGAACTCGTAAGGGAATAGGTTAATCTTACCCCCGAAGGCACCACCGATGAATGCTTTGTGGACTCTCACCTTGCTTATTGGAATACCGAGTGTCTTAGCTAGCCAGTAACGTTTTACCTCATAACTCATATGAGACAACCAGACATTTAACTTATCTGATGAGTCAAAGTTAGCCAAGGCGACATGGGGTTCCATTGCGGTGTGGGATGTGGCTGGAATTATAAATCTGTCCTCACGAACATAGTCTGACTCCTTAAACCCCTGTTCACTATCACCATAGCTTATTGAGACAGTGGCGCATATGTTATTCACCACCTTATAGGGTCGGGCGTCTCGGGCAACTCCCCAATCCTGCCAGGCGCAAGTAGTCGTGGGCACAATCTCTTCATGAACTTTAGGGGCGCCATCCTTAAGTGCTTCCTCTGGGTCAAAGACGGCTGGCATCGGCTCATAATCTACCTCGATAAGGCTTAAGGCTTCAGCGGCGGTGATTTCATCAATTGCAGCTACGGCGGCTACTTCTTCACCGATATAGCGCACCTTATCTATTGCTAGAGGGTATTCATCGGCTGGATACCTTGGTGTATCGACAAAGCCAAACCTGATTCCCCCGGTATCCCTTCCGGTGACTACTGCCTTTACTCCAGGTAGAGCCTCTGCTTGGCTGGTATCAATGTTAACGATTTTAGCATGGGGGTGGGGGCTTCTCAGAATTTTCCCGTATAGCATATTGGGCAGGGTTATGTCACCGGCATACTGAGCCTGACCGGTAACCTTCACCCTTCCATCTACCCGAGTGAGAGGTTTCCCGACTACAGAATATTCCTTCATCTTATTTCGTCCCCCTTCTTGCTTCGGACTACTTTAAGTATAGCTTCAACGATATTACCATAGCCGGTACATCGGCAAAGATTACCTGATATAGCTTCTTTCACCTCGTCTTCTGTTGGCTCCGGATTGCTATCTAGGAGGGCTTTAGCCGATAGGAGCATTCCCGGGGTGCAAAAGCCGCACTGGAGAGCGCTATAGTCAATAAATGCCTGCTGAAGGGGGTGGAGTTGACCATTTTTGGCTAGCCCCTCGATGGTAAGGATGTCTCTGCCCTGGGCGTCTACTGCTAGGAGCAGGCAGGAAACAACCGGCTTACTGTCCAAGAGAACAGTACAGCTACCACAGTTACCGAGGTCGCAAGCCTTTTTGGTTCCGGTTAATCCCAGGTTGTCCCGAAGGACATCCAGCAGGGTCATCCTCGGCTCTACCGCCACTTCGTAAGCCTCTCCGTTTACCGTCAATAGTATTAGCTGTTTCAAGGGTTACCTACTTAGGTGATGGTTTGTTTAATCTTTTGCCAGACCTCGTTTATTGCCCGTTTGACTAAAACCCTGGTCATCTGCCTCCGGTAGTCAGCCCGGGAGCGGGGGCTAGTCGCCTCAGCAGCTAGCTCGGCTACCTGTTCAATTAGGCTGGTTTCGATTCTTTTGCCCTGAAGCAGTTCCTCTGCCTGTTTGGCTCTAATAGGGGTAGGCGCCACCGAACATAACCCTATTTTTATATCTTGGCACAATCCACTTGCCGAATCTGCGGTCATTAGAACGGCAACCCCAACCAGGGTTTCATCGTCGGTAGTTGTCTTGGTAAGCCAGTGGTATGAGCCAGCACTGTGGGGTGGTGGCGGTGGAATCCGGATTTCGGTAAGTAACTCTGCCTCATTAAGAGCAGTTCGGAAAGGGGCGATGAAGAAATCTTGAATAGGCATTATTCTCTCTCGGCTAAGGCTGACCAGCCTTAGTTTAGCTTCTAGGACGAGCAACGAAGGGATAGCATCTTGTGAGGGTCCTCCGTTGCCGATGTTGCCACCAATAGTGCCCATATTCCTAACCTGTGGGGTACCAACTTTGTTACAGGCAGTAGCCAGTAGCCTGAACTTATCCTTAATAATGGGGGAGTCAGCTATAGATTGGAGCGTGGTCAGGGCACCTATGCTTAAACCCTCCCCATCAGCATAGTGGATATAATCTAGGTCAGGGATAGCCTTGATGTTGATTATATATTGAGGGCTTAGCTCTCTCTTCTTCATTGACACCAGTAAATCGGTGCCGCCGGCAATTACCTTGGCTTTGCCTTTATATTCGGCAAGCCAAGAGCAAACTTCCTCAATAGTTTTGGCTTCTAGATAGTCAAATTTTGGCAGTGTTAGTAAATAGCCTAGACTTGGTGTTGCCATTATCTATCTCCTTGGTATTTAGTAGTTGTTAGCCGGGGTTAGGCTCACCACCCGGTCTATGCCGCTCAAGTCTGGGGCGGCTTCTATTTTAGAGGAGGGGAAGAGGCTGCGCAAGAAGGTAGTTACTGCTCTTTTTTGCCCCTGTCCAATCTCCAGAAGCAGGCAACCCTTAGGGCGAAGCTTGTCCTTTACCTGCCGGCATAGCTGGCGTATCTTCTCTAGTCCGTCTGAGCCCCCGTCTAGCGCCAGCAGCGGCTCAAAATTCGCTAGATTGGGTAATTCTAATTCCCTAACATAAGGCAGATTCGTTATTATGAGGTCAACAGGCTCAGGTAGGGGGTCGAGCATATCACCATGGAGAAGGCAGATTCTATTTACCACCTCATGTTTTTGGCAGTTAAATAGGGCGACCTTGAGGGCAGGGGCTGATATATCGGTGGCATAGATTTTAGCTTCTGGGAGTTTTAGCGCCAGGCTGATGGCAATAGCCCCACAGCCGGTGCCAATTTCGGCTATAGTTGACACGTGGTCATTTTGAGCCAGGTAGAGTGCCTTTTCTACCAGTAGCTCGGTTTCCGGTCGGGGGATGAGGACATGGGGGTCAACATAAAAATCAAGTCCATAGAACTCGCGATGTCCGGTTATATAGGCGCTGGGCTCACCGTTTAGGCGGCGCTCAATCAGACCCCAAAAGGTTTCCTCTTGCTTAGGGCTTAGTTCGTGGTCGAGGTCTAGATATAACTGAACCCGGCTTATTTTTAGGCTATGCCTTAGCAGTAGCTCGCACTCCAGAGGGGCATCTTCAATGTTATTGGCAGCAAGGATTTCCCTGGCACGAGTGAGAGCCTGTTTTAGAGTCACGCCAGTTGCTCCTCCAACTGCTTCGTCTGGTCATTGGTGGCTAAGGCGTCAATAAGTTGGTCAAGCTCTCCTCCTAGGATTCGGGGCAGGTTACGGATGGTTAGACCGATGCGGTGGTCAGAAACACGGTCTTGAGGAAAATTGTAGGTTCGTATCTTTTCAGCCCGGTCGCCAGTACCTACCTGAGAGCGGCGTTGTTTGGTTATCTCCTCTTCTTGTTTGCGCTGTTTTATATCTAGGAGCCGGGCTCGGAGCACCGACATCGCCTTCGTTCTATTTCTTAGTTGTGAACGCTCATCCTGGCAGGTGGCGACTATGCCTGTAGGCAAATGGGTGATGCGGACGGCGGTGGCTACCTTATTTACATTCTGTCCCCCGGCACCGCCACTGTGGAAGATATCAATTCTGAGGTCGTCAGGATTTATGGATATGTCTACCTCCTCAGCCTTAGGCAGAACAGCTACCGTAGCCGTTGAGGTATGAATTCTGCCCGAGGACTCAGTAGTAGGCACCCGCTGCACCCGATGAACTCCCCTTTCATACTTAAGTCGGCTGAAGGCACCTCTGCCTCTTATTTCAAATATAATCTCCTTAAAGGCGCCGATGCCGCTTTCATTAACATTAATAATGTCTATCCCCCAACCTTTAGCTTGAGCATACCGACTATACATACGGAAGAGGTCAGCAGCAAATAGTCCGGCTTCATCACCGCCAGCCCCAGCCCGGATTTCCATAATGATGTCCTTTTCATCATTAGCCTCCTTGGGCAGGAGGGCAAGCTTTAGCTCCTGAAGTAGATGGTCTAATCGTGACTCAAGGCTCTCTATCTCTTGCTTGACCAAAGTAGCCATGTCTTCATCCAGCCCACCACTTAGCATTGCTCTTGCTTCTTCTAGCGACTTAGCGGTTGCTTTGTATTCCTCATACTTTGTTACCAAGCTTTCAATACCGGCTCTCTCCTGAGCTAAGAGTTGCAATTGTTTGTGGTCAGATATTACCTCAGGCATAGCTATCTGCCGATTTAGCTCTTGATAATGTTTCTCTATTCTCTCCAACTGGTCTAGCATGGTTTGTGCTACCTACTTCGTTATTATATCAACAGCCTTAGTATCTATATTGATAAGTATTATTATACTGTTCAATACCTCGCCTTGTTATTATATCACAGCCCTTGATGGCACTCAAAGCAAAGGAGAGGCGGAGGGGAATAAAAGAGGGGCTTTGCCCCTCCAAAACTTCCTCGTTACTGCCTAAATAGAGAGCGAGGGATTGGGGGCGCAGCCCCCAAATACGATTCTAGGGTGGGAGGGTGGGAAGAAAGAGGTTGATAAATAATCTTCAACAATGACTTTCCTATTATGGTAAAATATATCGTTAATGAGGTTAGTCTATGGCAAAGAAGTTAGTGGTTTTCGACATGGATGGGACTTTGCTGGCAGAGAGACTTATTTTTGTATTAGCCGACAGGTTTGGTTTCAGGAAGATGCTGGAAATGATTATGGAGGGAGGTGGCCCAGAGTATGAGAAGACCAGGCGTATAGCTTGGCTGCTCAGGGGGATTAGCCGGCAGCAATTTTATCATATCCTGGCTCTTATCCCGTTTTCTGTAGGTGCCGAGGCTGTGGTTAGGGAGCTAAAGCGCCGAGGCTATATACTGGCTATAGTCAGTGATAGCTATACCCTAGCCACTGAATGGCTGAAAAGGAGGCTGGCATTTGACTATACTATCGCCAACGAGCTTAACCTGGAAAATGGCAAGCTAAACGGTGAGATAAAGATGCCACTAGGCTGGGGTAAGGGGGAAGAGCAATGCTTGAAGCACTCGGTATGTAAGCTAACTGCTCTGGTTCACCTATCACAAAAAACAGGGATACCTCTAGAAAGATGCGTAGCTATTGGTGATAACCTTTCTGATGTGTGTATGCTGGAAAAGGCCGGCTTGGGGATAGCCTTTAATCCCAAGCATGCCAAAGTGGAAACGGCGGCTGATATAGTAATAACTAAAGACCTTTCCCGTATCTTGTCAATTATTTAAGGTGGTTCCACCGTTGTCCCTGGCCAGATTCGGCTACCTGGTTCCAATCTACAGCCACTGACCACGGATACATTATCCCCCAGGACTGAGTCCTCTATAATGCTATCGGCGTCTAAGCGGCAGTGGTCAGCTACAACGGATTTCTTTAACTTAACCCTCGCTCCTAGCCGAACATTTCGCCAGAGAATAGATTCCTCAATCACAGCATCTTCCAGGATTGTGCTGCCAGGACCAATAACCACCGGTCCGGTTAATTTAACGTTCTGCCCGATAGTGCAGTTACTGCCTATCAGTATCGCTCCCTTCATTTGAGCTGTAGGGTGGATATAGCTTTGGTCTCCAATCAGCACCTCCTCAGCTGAGGCAGGAACATACTGGCTACTTCTGCCACTGAGCAGGTCTTGGTGTAGCTGGAGGTATTTTTCTAGAGTGCCGATATCTATCCAATAGGCCGAGGAGGGATAAGCATAAATTGGCTCACCCTGGTCTAAAAGTAGCGGAAATAAGTCACGCTCGAAGCTGAAATTGGCTTGAGGTGGGATATGAGCCAGGATTTCGGGTTCAAGAACATAGGTGCCGGCATTTATCATATTGGTAGTTACCTGGCTCCAGCTAGGCTTCTCTAAGAAGCGTGTAACTCTACCCCTGGCGTTGGTTTCTATCAAGCCGTAGCTGGTGGGGTCACCCACTGGGGTAAGGGCAATAGTTGCCTTTGCCTTTTGCTCTTGGTGAAAGCCTATCATAGCCGTAATATCCAGGTCAGTGAAAATGTCGCCGTTTAGCACCAGGAAGGTCTCATCTAAATACTTCTCAGCATTTTTCACTGCCCCGGCTGTTCCCAGAGGGGTATCTTCTATAGTATAGCTAAGTCTGACCCCAAACTGGCTACCATCACCGAAATAGCTTTCAATAGTTTGCCCAAGGTGACTTTGAGCCAGGGTTATACCCTCTATCTGATACTGGCTGAGGTAGCCGATGACATGTTCTAAGAATGGTATATTAACTACCGGAACCATAGCTTTGGATATGTTGCAGGTGAGCGGACGTAGTCTAGTTGCCTCACCACCTACCAGGATAACTGCTTTCATTACTATTCCTTAAGCACTGAGTAGGTATGGAGGTGCTCCTTCATGAAGCTGGCCAAACTTTGAACATTCACTTTTTGGGGAGGGGGGACAAGGTAGGGTCTGGGTATTTCCTCTTCAGGTTGTAGTATGCCTTGGTCTATCAGTCCCTTCAAGATTTGTTGTTTAGTCGCTGGGCTACAGAAGGCACTATGGTAGACTACAGATAACGAGGGTACTAACATGTATCTCAAATGCATTCTGCCCCGTTCCTCATGGAGGTGAGGATTCCTGGTTTCTATCTGGAATATTTCTATGCCCTGTTTGGCGGCGGCTTGATGAGCCGTTGGTAAAACACCGCCGAAGCCTTCAAAAATGGATACTAGCTCCTGTGGTTCAACGGCATATCCTGAGGCATAGGGCAGAATTTCAGCTAGTTTCATGGTCATAGCATGCTCCCCGGCATTAGCTGTTTTTATAATCTCGGTTTCAAATCCGGTTTTTTCTGAGATTAAGGCATTCATGTATTTATTGGTGATTTCTGAAACCCGCCCCCATTTTCTAAAATACATCCCTCGTGAAATTTTAGGTTTATAGTGCCATAGCACTCTGACCATGGCATAAGGCGACTGGGCTAGGCTGAAACCAGCAGCAAAAATTTTTACATATTCCCACACTGCTCCAGGTATATAGTTGTCACTATCAATAAAGGCTACATATTCTTTTTTATTCAGCATTGCCAGCAAGATACCGATTACCATGCCTTCACTTTTTCCGTCTCTTACCACCCCCTTTTCGTCCAGTATATCACTATATCCAGCTTGGGCTAGACCCTGGGCCAAATTTGGGTCCTTCTGGTGGATAACAAGAGCCTGGCGCTGAGTAAAATGGCAGAATTGTGCCAGGGTATCCCGTTCCATCCTAAATCTATCCACACGCTTCCTCTGGCTTTTAGATACCACTATTATCAGGCAATCGTGAGGAATACCACTGATAACACCCTCAAAGAGCTTTAGTTTTTCATCCTTTATCGGGATGACGATAGCCATCCTCCCCTCAATATCCTTAATTGCCTCGTCTTCAATCTTGTGTACGGCTATCTCTTCCTTACGAGGCGTCTCGCTCTTCTTTCCTGAATCTAGCTCCAGAACCCTTTGTAGGTCATTTATTCTGACTGACCCGAAACGTTCGGTATATCTTAGACTCTCCAGGCGCATTTTTTACCTCACTACTCTAACCTATAACGGCGCTTATGTTAGCACAATTTATATTTTACCACAATTTGCCTCACCGGGCTCTTTTTAATGAACCACTGGGTTAGTCAAGCAAGTTTGTGAGGTTGATAAAAATCTCTCTACGCCATCTCTGCTCTCGTTCAGATAGATGGGTGACACCGTGTTACTCAGAGTGCAGCATACCTTATCGTCGCCTTCCGTGTCATTGCGAGCGAAGCGAAGCAATCTCATAGTTGCCCCCTTTCCTCCGAGATTGCTTCAGTCGCCTAGGCGACCTCGCAATGACGAAAGGGAGGGAAATATTTGCCCCCTTCTACGACCTTGGAAGAAGAGGGACGTGTCACCAAGGTACTGGGCGAGTACAATCTCTTGGCAAAAGGTATATTATAGGCTAGTATGGAGTTAGGTCTGGCTTTGGTAGACCTGGAAGTAGCTTTTGGCGAATGCAGATTGAGATGAGAAAGCGGATAGCTAACCTGACGTCTAATATCCTGAACCCCTTCTTGGTAAGTCTTGTAATAATCCTATTGCTTTCATTTGAGTCAACACCCAGTATAGTTGATGCCCTTAAATGGTCACTGATTTTAGTAGTTATTAGTATACTGCCAGTCTTTTCAGTTACTACTTATCTCATTCGAAACCAGAGGCTTGATGACCTCTTCATCGGTGTTCGTAAGCAAAGGACCAAGATTTACCTGCTGGCAAGTGTTTGTGCTCTCTTCGGCTGCATCATTCTTCTCTATTTAGGAGCACCGTTAATGCTGGTGGCTACATTTGTAGCTGGACTTTCAGCGATAGTCATATTTATGTGTATAAATCTCTTGTGGAAGATAAGCCTTCATACTGCCCTTATAGCTGCTTCAGTAACAGTGCTGCTTATTTTATATGGCTCAATAGCTGCCATAACTGCAGTGCTGCTCCCGCTAATAGCCTGGGCAAGGATAGAATTGGAGCACCACTCACTAGCTCAGGTAACTACTGGTGCTCTCCTGGCAGCTTTAATTGTAGTTGTGGTATTTTATCTTTTTGGTCTGGTTTAGGAGTCTCAGAAAGCACTTATCAGCCACCTTAAGGCGGTGGCTAGTTATGAGCCACAACTGTTGCTTAGTTCTGTCCATTGGTATATCATAGGCTCCGGCGCAACCAGTTATAAAAAATGGCTGGGAATTCTTCATTTTAACAGGTTTAAAAAGGGTATTGATGCGAGGAAAGATTACAAAAGATGGTGTAGGCTGTATCCCACCCCGATTTGTCCTATGGCTGTGGCCATTTCTGGATAGCATATTCTCCTGGTGGCTGGGCATAAAGCCATTGAGAAAAGATAAGCTTGGCACCATAAACGTTGAACTTCGACAATATCGAGGTCGCCCTCTTGAGCTTGATGACGGTAGTGAAATCAAACACGGCGACCTGGTGATAGAACTTCACCTGAACAACGCCTGGGTTGTTCACCAAAGAAAGGCGGCAAATTCTCCCGCCGAAGTGTTCTGGGAACTCACCTCAGCCTTTTCCGATGACCTAAAATACCTGGCTCAGCAACTGGTAGAGGAAAGGTTCAGCCCCGAAATCAAAGCTCTCCATGGTGTAACCCCGTTTCATGCGGCTAGCCGACGGGTTGGCTTTACCGTCCTGGAACTGCCCGATAGTTTATGGAAACGTCTCACTCGGTTTTACCTGAGCGGTTTAATGCAGACCTATCACTTCAAGGGGGCAGAAAGACTCACTGCCGGGGCAAAGCCGCTTGTTGTGAAAGAAATGTGGATGTCCAGATTGAAGCTTCTAGAAAGATATAGCCCATAGCCGGCCTGAGCACTCTTGCCGCTCTGGCGCTGGAGAGGAAAGCAACAAGCTCTTGATAAATGAAGGTACTACTGGTAAAATTAGCCAATTGGCTAATTTGGCGGGCTTCCGGCACCTTCCATAAACCGTGTAGTTGCCGATGATAGACGCAGTGGCAGTAGGTATGTTGCAGAAATTCCCTTTTATCTCGGTGGTTGTCCCCGCCTATAACGAGGAGAGGTTGTTATCCCTCTGCTTGGGCTCGTTAAAGGGACAGGACTACGCCGGGGATTACGAAATCATTGTAGTTGACAATGCCAGCACCGATAGGACGGCGGAGGTAGCCTCCCGCCTTGGGGCGAAGGTGGTCTTTGAAGAAGGAAGGAGCCCCTCCTCTGCCCGTCACCGTGGTCTGCTTGAAGCTAAGGGTGAGATTGTAGCCTTCATTGATGCTGATACCATAGCCCGACAGGGATGGCTGAGTGCCATAGTTCGGCGCTTCAGCCGTGACCCTCAGATAGTGGCAGTAACCGGACCCTGTGCCTTCTTCGATGCCGGCGCCCTCACCCGAACTATTTCTTATATCATGAATTTCCTCTTCATTAGTCTAGACCATACCTTCCGTTGGGTTACCATGAAGGGTGGTGCTCTTTGGGGCTCTAATTTCGCGGTGCGGAGACAAACACTGCTTGAGGTCGGTGGCTTCGATACCAGCATAAAGTTCTTGGGGGAGGACAATGAGCTACCCCTGCGCCTGAAAGTGAAGGGGAAGCTGAGCCTTATCCCCAGCCTCTTTGTGCTGACCTCCGCCCGCCGGCTAAAGGAGGAGGGGATAGGGTGTGCTTTCTGGAATTATATAATAAGTTATTTCTTCGTGCTCTTCTGTCACCAGCCCCTTCCTGAAAGGCTGAAGGACATACCTAGGAAGCTCAAGAAGGCGGTAGCGAAAAATCTACTGACCAGCCCTCTCGCTTTTGCCTATGGTCGGGTAATCGCCCACGGCGACCATCACCATCGGCAGATTGCGTTGACCTTTGATGACGGTCCCAACGAGCCCTTTACCTCTCAGACCCTGGACATCCTCAGGCAGTACAGCGTCAAAGCTACCTTTTTTATGATAGGGCAAAACGTGGGACAGTGGGTGGAGGTCTGTCAGCAGGTCATAAGTGAAGGGCACATTATTGGTAACCATTCCTATTTCCATTCTCGATGGCTTGCTTTCAAAAGAGGGAAGGATATCACCCGGGAGATGAAGCTTGCCCAGGAGGCTATTTACCAAGCTAGTGGGGTGAAGCCCAGTCTTTTCCGACCACCCTATGGGTTGCGGTCGCCCTGGTTGTTGAGGGCAGCAGCCAACCTCGGCTTTGCCGTTATTACTTGGGATAATATGACTAACGATTGGGATTCAGGGAAAGGGGCGGAACAAATCGCCAGCGCCATTCTGAGGAGGGCGAAGCCGGGTGGCATCATTGTCCTCCACGATGGGCGGGGCATCAAGCCGGGCTTTGACCGCACCTCCTTGCTTAGGGCTCTCCCTCACATCCTGGCCGGGCTGAAACAGCAAGGCTACCAGTTCGTTACCGTACCAGAATTGATAAGGGGCAAGAGCTACCGGGCAAAATGACAATCGGCAAGGTTTTGTTTGGCTCCCCGAGTAGGATTCGAACCTACAACCAAGCGGTTAACAGCCGCCTACTCTACCATTGAGCTATCGGGGAACGCTGGCTGCCGAGCCTGGATTCGAACCAGGGCTAGGGGATCCAAAGTCCCCCGTGCTACCACTACACAACTCGGCATCTTATATAAATTATAGTCTTTTTATGACAATTTTTCTTGGTCGTGCCGAAGGTCGGGCTCGAACCGACATGGAGGTCGCCCCCCAACAGTTTTTGAGACTGCCGCGTCTGCCTATTCCGCCACTTCGGCTTATGCCTCAAATGGAGCGGAAGACGAGATTCGAACTCGCCACCCGTCGCCTCAGGCGACTGCTCTACCGCTGAGCCACTTCCGCTTTAAACTTGGTGCCGAGGCCCAGAATCGAACTGGGGACACCCTGATTTTCAGTCAGGTGCTCTACCGACTGAGCTACCTCGGCACAGAAAATATTGTAGTCGTTAGCAATATGAGTGTCAAGCAACCGTACTCCTCCGGTACCTTGCTGATACATCCGTCTTCTTCCAAGGTTGTAGAACGTGGCAAATATTCCCCTCCCTTTCGTCATTGCGAGGTCGCCTAGGCGACTGAAGCAATTTCGGGGGAAGGGGGGCAACTATGAGATTGCTTCGCTTCGCTCGCAATGACATGGGAGCGACGATAAGGTATGCCGCACTCTGAGTAACATGGTGTCACCTATCTATCTGAACGTGCTCACCAGCCCCCCTAAGATTCTCTCATAAGGCTTACCTTATCAAGTAGAGGGGTGATATACTGAGTAAATATTATGAAGCCGTTTATTACTAATAAAACCTACCTGAGACGGGGCAAGATTCTTGGTCTTAATCCCAACGTGTTCTTCTTGGGTATCGTCAGCCTGCTGACTGATGTTAGTAGCGAGATGATTTTTACCCTTCTCCCCCTGTTTTTGCGCAATGTGCTGAAGGCAGGAACTCCTATTATAGGTCTTATCGGTGGATTGTCAGATAGCACCGATGCTATCTTCAGGATAGTCAGTGGCTGGTTTAGCGATAGGATAGGCAAACGCAAGCCTCTGGCGGTATTAGGCTACACTATTTCTACCATAGCTAAGCCCTTTATGTATCTGGCTACTAGCTGGGGTGGGGTGCTGGCAATTAGGTTTAGCGATAGGGTAGGGAAGGGCATCCGCACTTCACCACGCGATGCCCTGGTGGCCGATTCGGTCTCGGCTGAGGAAAGGGGTAAGGGCTTTGGCTTGCACAGGGCTATGGATACCTTTGGTGCCGTCCTCGGGCTGGCGATAGCCGCTATTATCGTATATTCGGTTCAGAGCGGCGGGCTGGAGCTTAGTCTAAACACCTACCAATGGCTGGTAGTGGTTGGCGTCATTCCTGCTGTGTTGGCTGTGTTGGTGCTACTTATATTTGTTCGTGAGAGGGGGAGAAAGCCCTCGCCAAGTAGTAATTCTCACCGTGGTTTCATTTCAAATAGATTAACCGAAGGCTTTGATACTCGCTTCAAGCTATTTCTGGCTATTATGGCGGTGTTTACCCTGGGTAACTCCAGCGACTTCTTTGTTATACTGAGGGCACAGAACCTGGGCTCATCGGTTATCTATGTAGTATTAATGCTTGTCCTGTTTAATGTTACCTATACCGCTGTTTCTTTACCAGCCGGTATATTATCGGACAGGCTGGGGAGGCGGCGAGTTATCACCCTGGGCTGGTTTATTTATGCTCTGGTTTACTTGGGATTTGCTTTAGCCTCAAATCTGTGGCAAGTATGGCTGCTCTTTGCCTGTTATGGACTTTACTACGGAATAGTAGAGGGGGTGGCTCGAGCATTTGTGGCTGATTTAGTACCTGCCGAGAAGAGAGGCACCGCTTATGGTCTTTATCATGGTGTTGTCGGTCTCACCCTATTGCCGGCCAGTTTGCTCGCTGGCTGGCTGTGGCAAACTTATAACCCAGCCTCTCCCTTTTACTTTGGTGCTGGTCTTGCCTTTTTAGCTATGCTAGGTATTATGGCGCTGATTAGGGAGTAAGGACTATCTGATTTCAGAGCAGCTTTCGGCGTTAGTATTTGTAAAGGTGCCGCTATTTTATTGTCCCTTGTCACACTTGCGCAGCGTCTTTCGCTGAAAGCCAAGGAAATCGCCATAGTCATCTAGACGGACATCATAAAGCCCTAAAACATCCTCACCAATAGGAGAGCTGCCTTCCAAAACTTCTAGGGAAATTACCCACCCCTCTTCTGTTTTAGAGACACCGATAACGCTATGGATTGGTAACTTGGTTAATTTGGCAAGCTGTTTCCTTGCTATATCTATCAACTCCTCTGGCTCCTTGCTAGACTCAATTCTCCTCAGTGGTCTTGCCTTAATCTTCAGTGCTACGTCGTCCAGCTCCTTAAGAAGCCGCTCCCTCTCATCCTGTCCCATCATAATTTCACCTCCCATGCTTTGAGCCTGGCAGTTCACATCTAGGCTTTGGCCATTTCTTGCCTCCGCTCATACACTACTCCCAAACCCAGCCTTTCCCTCCACAAACATCACAAGTCTTATCCTGCGGGATTCCGGGTGCATTTTTCTGATAGGCCGGTAGCTCCCTCGGCACTCTCCCTGACCCTCCACATTTCCAGCATGGTACCTTCTTTGGCATTAACTGCACCTCCTTTTTGAATTATTTTCGGGAAATCAAAAGCTTTATCGGAGTTACCAAAACCCAGATGAGTACAAGTATCGCTATCAGCTTGCCAACGATTGTGACCATCAGGTCAAAATTTATCAACCCCATTATCACTAAAGCTGCTACTGGAATAGCAATAAAGGGAGCTATCAATATTCTTAGAATCCTCATTCCTTATTTTAACACAAAGAGGCGAAGAATTGCGTTGCCTCTTTCAATGAGGCCTAAAGCTTAGCAGAAGCTGTAGAAAAGATTTCGAAGGTTAGTCCAGCACAATATTATCTATTAGCCTAGTGCTGCCGATTTTTATTTATGGTTAGATAGCGTTATTCAGCACATCTTGGAGAGTGATAATCCCGATGGCGACTGAGCCTCCCTCGGGTGGACCTACAACCACCACCTGATGAATGTCAGCCTGCAGCATGGTCTCGGCTGCTTCAGCCAGAGAGACATGATTGGGAATATATAGCACCTTTTTAGTCATAATTTCACTCACCGGAATGTCTTTCCAATCAGAACGAGTAAGTATCGCCTTTACTGTATCCTTTCGCGAGATTATTCCCTGGAAATGACCGGTAGTGTCAACCACCACTACAGAATTGTGCTTACATAGTTTCTCATAAATGTCACCCAAGGCATCGTCAGGCCAAGCCTTTATCAGGGGGTGGGTGGAGACATTAACAATACTTATTTTTCGAAGCACGGCTTGCCACCTCCCGTTGTTGCCGGTTGTTTTAGTCTCGGTCTTTGCTTTAGGGACGAGTGTATTATTATAACACTACATTGTCAATTAGTCTAATGTTACCGATTCTTACCGCCAGTGATGCCAAAGCCGGGGCTTTGACCGTCTCTAATTCGTCTAAGGTCTCGGCGTTAGCTACGCTGACATAATCAATATCTGCCAGCGGTTCCTTTTGAATAAGGTCTGTCATCTGTTGGCGAATGGCTTGGGCATCTTTCTCACCCTG
>Ga0209978_10000080_pt1 | contig 27456 bp, 26 predicted proteins | sample BentaG_FD_182805 | JGI IMG/M metagenome (GOLD analysis project Ga0209978, IMG submission 182805) | Deep subsurface microbial communities from South Atlantic Ocean to uncover new lineages of life (NeLLi) - Benguela_00093 metaG (SPAdes)... | ecosystem: Environmental > Aquatic > Marine > Oceanic >... | reverse complement strand
GTTACTGTTTCACAGAACGGAAAATTAGCAGTAAGTGGATTGTCTAATAAATCTCTAATTGTGTGGGATTTGTCTAGTGGAAAATTGATTAAAACTCTTAAGGGCCATACAGATATTATTAGTTCAGTAGCTTTTTCTCCCGGTGGAAAATCTGTGGCAAGCGCTTCTTACGATAACACAATAAAAATATGGGAAATCAATAGTGGTGAAAATATGTGGACATTAAGTGGTCACGATGGTGCCGTAACTTCCGTTGCTGCTTCTCATGATAAAAAATATATCGTAAGTGGTTCTAGAGATAAATCAATTATAATCTGGGAGCCAAAAAAGGGTAAACTTTTTAAAAGATTGAAAGGAGCTAAAAGTGCAATAACTTCTGTCGATATTTCACCAACTGGAGAACACATCGTAAGTGGTTTGGAAGATAATTCCGTTAATATCTGGAATATGAAAAAAGGAAAGCTTATGCACACTCTTGAGGGACATAAAGAGGCTGTAAATTCGGTTGCCTTTTCCCCTGATGGAGAATACATTGCGAGTGGTTCCAAAGACCAAACGGTTAAAATTTGGAAAGTAAATACTGGTGAGCTTGATTATACCTTTGAAAAAATTAATAGTCCAGTTACATCAGTGTCGTTTTCTTCTGATGGTTTGTATATTTCTTGTGGTACTGAAAATAATTTTATCCGAATTTGGGATTTCATTGAAAAGTACCAAACATCCTATTATTACTTATCAAAAGTTAATTCAGCAAAATTTATTCCAAATACAAATCAAATTATTGCAGGTTATGATTCAGGCGACGTATTAATCTGGGATTTATTAATGGAAGAGCAAGAACAACTTCTAAAAGAGCTTCGAAGCAAATTAAAGAATGTAGAGGACTTAATCGTTAAAAATAATTATTCAGAAGCCATTGAGCAATTGAACTATGTTTTGGAAACTGCAGATGTATTTAATTTTGAAGATATTAAAGCAGTTGCGTTCGAGAAACTAAAGAATTTAAGAGATCCAGAAGAAACTTTAAAAATTGTCAAAAAGATATTAGAATTTGAATTCGAAAACCAGAGAGATATAACTAAAGCTGAGATGGTTAACCGACTCAAGATAGAAATATCAGAAACAGAATATTATGAAAATTTATTAGCAAATCCCGTGGATTATGAAGCCTCTGAAAGAGCACATTTAGAAAATTTAGGAACAAAAATATTACAAGAATTACTTAATCCTACATTGTATGCTTTAGTAGTACAAAAGGAGTATGATTTGAACACAGCAAAAAAATTAGGTAAATTACTTCAAGATCAAGGCATTATTAGAAAATTTAGAAATTATCCTCTTGATGAAGAAAAGTTTAGGACTCCAAGTGAGAAATTAGAAGATTTGATAGTATTTGTTAGCTATGCTACTACAGATGCGGAAACATTCAATATCGAAGAAATATCAAAGAGATTAAAATCTTATGAAGAAATTAAAGAAGTCCTATATTGGCAAGAGCACATGACAGATAATATTACGTTATTTATGAGTAATAACGTTGGTAAATGTGATATTATGCTACTTTTTTGTTCTGAAAGTGCTCAAGGTTCTGACGCTGTAGATAAGGAATGGACGGCCGCAGATATGATAGGAAAACCTATAATTCCTGTGTATTTAAACTTAAATCATGTCCCTCCACTTCTAAGATCAAGATTAGCAATTGAATTTGATTTAATGGATTTCGATAAAAACATAGTGCATCTTCATAATTTGATATTGAAAAAATGTGGATCTCGTGATAATTAGCACCGTAAGTAATTCTATCTACTAAGAATTATATGTTTGAAACAAGAGTAAATACTCTTTCTTTTTTTATTCTAATACTTCTGTATTTAGAACATCTAAAAATTTTGCTGAAAAAAATAAAATGTTTTTTAATAAAGAAGTTTTAATATTTACTTAATATATCTGTACATTTCAAATTAAAAGAGCGGAATCAAAAATGGAAGAAAATTTACGATTTGTATACGAGAAAGAGTATTGGTACATTAGCGCATTTATTAATACAACTAAATTTATTGGCGAAACAAAAGCAGAAGAAATCGAAGCGTTGTTATTAGATAGGTTAAAAAATCTTACTGAAAACGATTTAAAAAAGGCGTATAAATATATAGAGAAATCTCCTAATGCTGAAGAAAAGAAAAGGATACTAGTCAGTATGGCTAAATCGATTGCAATTGAGTGTGATTGGGAACCATTTTTCCAAAATTTTCCTTATACGGACGAGAATAATCCCTACACGGTAGATAATAAAGATTTAACATACAATACTTTAGGATATTTTAAATTGGAAGTAGAATACTATAGAAACGAACCTTTTCAAAAGAATAGCATAACTCCAATTTTAATACAACAAATTGCCTTTATGTCTAAAGCTATCCTTAAGGAATTCAGTAAAAAGAAAGAGAATCAATATCTTCTCCTCGATATTGAAAGTCCTATTTATGTGTTTGTGATATCTAAGAATGTAAAGCCAATGGAAGTTCAATGGACAGAAGAGAACATAAAACGGTATAAAAAAAGCATTGGAATGTGGACGCAAATATACTCAGGTCAGTGGAAAGACTATTCGAAGGAGCTTTATGAAAGAAGAATTGAAAAAAACCTCACTAATCGTGTATCAGAATTACAGTACATTAGGAGAAATTCGGGATTTATTTATATGATTCCAAAGAATTTTGAAACTGAATTCGAATATATTAATCAAGTAATCTTAATTCCAACGCCTAAAATAAGGGCAGTTCTTTTTGCTCTCATGTCAATTAATAACTCTCTTGATATCTTGTTTATGAAAAGATATTCCGATGTTTTTATGAGCTTAGAACAAATTGAAGAAAAAACAAAGAATTTAAGATTTTTAAGAGGAATGATAGAAACAAAGATGAGTCTTATCTACAACGAATTAGATTGGAATCCAAGAGAACTTTACAGAAGGGTTTTGCGTCACTTATTAAAGATATATTCAATAGACGTTATACTTGAACGCGTCAATAATAAATTTAACACCCTCAATGATACATTACAAGAATTATACACAAAAAGAAACGAAGAAAATCAAAAAAATACTAAGAAGGCGGTTAATTACTTGGGTATCTTACTTGGTGCCGGATTCATGTTAGAATTTGCTGCTGCTTTAAGAGTAGCGTTTGGAGTGGATTTTGATACAACACCACCAATCCCACTAATACATTCTTTATTAACAAGTTTTTTAGGTATAGGATTTATTGCGTTATTTGTATACTTTATTTATGGCAAAGTAAAAGCTAAGCGTCTAGCGTTTGGCCATACTGTTGATGCTGTTATTCAAGATGACAATCGAAATATAATTTTAATTAAAAGAAGATATGCGCCTTATAAAGGCAAATACGCCCTTCCTGGTGGGTTTATCAAATATAATGAGGATCCAGAGCAAGCAATAATAAGGGAAGTTCGTGAAGAAACCAATCTTGCCGTGAAAATATTAAGTAAAATTGGGACATATGATCAAAAAGGAAGAGATCCTCGGGGTAAGATTGTTTCTACCGCATTTAAATGTCATCTTGTTAAAGATCTTTCAATGTTACAAGAGGGAGACGATGCTTCAAGGGTAGAGATTATCCCAATTGATCAACTTAAAAATCTTGAGTTTGCATTCGATCACAACCAAATTTTAAGAGACGCTGGAGTTTTAAAGTAATAAAAAATACTATAATTCTATCTTTTTTTTTTTAAAATTGCATAATTAAAAACATTGAAGATAAATTATTAAGCTTCATATTTAACAGGTTGAATTGCACTATCGGGACAAGATAACTTACACTTTAAACATCCTTGGCATTTTGAAATTTCACTAAACTTGTATCTAATGCCAACTTCCTTTCCATCAACCCGTTTCACATCATCCTTATAAAAGAGATTTTTAGGACAAAATTTTCCGTCTTGATCTAAACACTTTTCGCACATTGTGCATTTTTCGTGGTTTATTTTTATGCTAACTATCTGGTCGGAATGAATAATTGAAGTTACCTCTATAGCGTTCCTTGGACACACGATAACACAACTGAGACAAGCTTTACATTTCGCGTAATCTACTTTTCGAATTCCATGCTCAAAGTAGATAGCTTCTGCTTTACAAGCACGTAGACACCGCTCACACCTTAAACATTGTTCCTGATCTATCTGGACTGGAATGAAAGCTTCCTTGATATAACCTTACCTCTTATTGTGCTTTAATCTAATAAGGGAAATTATTCAATAATTTTATAATTAGTTTTTATAAAAAATTATCTATGAAACTAAACAAGATACATAGTAAAAATAGTAAAAAAAAAATCATTGAAAATATTGCGTATATCCTTCTTTTGGACGATCAGGTAACTGTTGTTGGTTTTGATACTGTTGCGCCTTCTCAGCAAGCTCAAGCATTTTTGCTTTAATTTCTTTCCCTTCTTCTATTAATTTTGAAGTTTCAATGTTTAAGTTATATATTTTATTTAATACCTCGATTATTGCTGCTGCTCCCTCAGGTGTTGGAATTTCTAATACGGGAGTAAAAAGAGCATACGCATTTAATCTATTAGATAACGCCTCGTTTAAAACCGTCGCTTCAGCCCCTACAATTATCCCCTTTTCTACTTTTTTAATTTCAAAAGCTTCCAATGACTCAACCATTTCTGCTTCAGCAGCATAGTAAACAGGATAATCGTCAATAATTCCTCGTTGAGGAATTCCTTGGAAAATCACCACTTCTTCTGCTTTTACATCTTCAGATAATAGCCAATTATTAATAGTCTTGGATAAGTCATTATAAGCAGTTGCTACTTGAAAGGGCACTTCTGAAATACCAACGATAAGATTATGCTGAGGAGAATAATATATTCGAAATGGATGTTTTAGAACTCCCTCATAAAAAACCGATATAGGGGGTAGATACTCACTGGTAATGAACCCTAACTCGGTAATGTCCGGGATTTGCTCGATTAAAGTATTTGATACGATTGGACCGATTAATCCAACTCCAGCAAATCCTAAAATCATTGTCGCGCCTTCCTTTATCTCGGTTTTTAAGTCTTCAATGATAATTGAGCTTCTTTTACCCTTTTCGCAAATATATTCCTTTTTAACCACATTCATTTCCTTTTCAATTCGTGAATAATTTGTATTTATATTTATTAATGTGTTTGCTTACAATATTAAATTTAGGAAACAAATCAATATTAAAATTCCTTTTATGTATTATTTATTAAATACAAAAGCAACATTGATTCAAAACATAAGCAAAATTTACCCATGTTTTATTTTTTATTATCTTTAGAAATAAATATCCTATTTTGGAATGATCTAACATGAATAAAACAGAAATTAAGGAAAAAAAGGAAAAAAGAAAGGAAATTAGACAGACTATATTAGGGTTTACGGGTTTTTTCGTTGCTTTATTCTTTTTGATCTGGATAGGAAGTCTTGGCTTTTACTGGTAGTTAGTAATAACGACTTAGAGAGCAGTAATTTGCATTAATCTTACATTTTTTTTTCTTTATCTCAATTCATTTTAGGAACACTCAGAGATTCTATTAGAAGCAATCTATTTAGATGATCCTATATTATAAATAAAATAAAACTAGAGTATTACTAGTTTAAAAAATGAAATTTGTGAATGTAAAAGATGATTAAAAACACAATAAAAGTGGGAGATAAAGCGCCACCGTTCAAATTAGATTCATATAATGCGGGATTGATTGATTTAGGGGAATTAATAGGAAAACAAAAGATCGTCTTAATTTTTTCAAGATATTTTGGATGTCCAATTTGCCAATTAGATCTGAATATTTTAATGGAAGCAGTTCCAGAAATTAACAATAAAGGCGCAAAACTGTTGTACATAACTCAATCTGGCGAAAAAGTTGCACAAGAATTCATTGTTAAATATAGTATTGAGTTTCCTGTCATCTCTTCCTCGAAAGATGAATTATACACGGAATATGGATTAGGTTTAATGACTACTGGAGCCTTAACAAAAGTCAGGGAAAAATTTAAAGAAGCAACTAAACAGGGGTTCCAACATGGTGATTATGAAGGTTGGGAAAAACAAGGTCCAGGACAATTTGTTATTGGCGAAGATGGAAACATACTTCACGAACGAAAAGGTTGGTTATTACTTCCTGAAATTTTCGCTGTCCTATAGTAAGAAAGTATATCAAACAAAAATTTAATTTTAATATTTTTCAATTATTTCTAATTTTATTTTCTACAATTTTGGTTAAATCAATTTAGTCGGCTTATAAAGCATATAAAGATATTATGTGCATATTACACAGTTTCAATAGAACAAGATTTCTGACATCTATATATATGTAGATATTTCAAGGCTATTATCTGAATATTTACACATAGAAAAAAAGTTAACTATAATATTCCTCAGAGAAGACGATTATGATAAGCTCAAGATTAAGTGATTCTGAACCCATTCTCAATCTTAAAGATTTGTTTTATAACGAAGAATTAGAAGAAAATATTGAAGCAAAAATAAAGCAACTACCGGAAAAGAATAAAAGAACAAATTTTAAGCTGCTTCAGGAGATTCAAACAGTTTTACAGAGATGTACGCACTTAACGGAAAACCAAAGGTTAATGTATTGTGAGAGTCAGAGGTATTTCATGAAGCAATATCTACGGGAAATGAATAAACAACCTTGAAATTCATGTTACATAGTATTTCCTTACTTCTTCTATTACTAAATTAATTAAATCTTTACTGTTCTTAATAGCGTAAAATGTAACTTTTTCTAATAAGCCTTTGAATTTATCTTTAGGTATTTTTGATGCTCCAATGAAAAAACCCACAATTTTATGCCCTTTATTAGTTAAACTTAAAAGTAACTTTTTTGCGTTACTCCAATTATAGATTCCAAAATCAGTTAAAATAAATATTAAAACTTCTCTATCCGATTTTTCGCACTGCTTAACTATCGCTTTTATTGGTAATTGCGTCCCACCGCCTTGATATCTTAATAGAATTCGTTCTGCTTTTTGGTAGTTATTTGTCCAATCACATATATCTGCTCGATTAGAAAAATTAATAATGCTAAATTTAACACCTTTATTGGCGGCAAAATGGAGTGCAGCAAAGGAGGCCAACAAAGCGGTATGATAAACACCACTAGCTTTCTTTACTAAATAATTCCATTTCATAGAACCAGAAGAATCAAGAACGAGAAGTAAATCAGGAATTTGTTTTTCTACTAAATGCCCCTCACCTATTTTCTTTGCCCATTTTCGCGTAGTTATATTTGGAATAATTATAGGACTATTTAATACGGTTTGAACTATATCCAACTCTTCTAAAGGTTCTCCAAGCCGCCAAACTTCAGGATAAATGGGTAATTGTCCTCCCGGTTTTTCTTCATAGATTTTAATTTCAATCAAATCTTTAGAAAGCCCTCTATACCATGTAGCTAAAGGATTTCCGTCAACCATTATTCCTGCTTGACCTGCTGGAGCGCCATATTCTGAATAAGGTGTTTCTCTTGCGAATTCCTCTGATTTCTGTCTTAGTTCGTCGTCTTTATCCTTTTTCAACTTATCTCGATTCTTATTTTCCAAAGGATTATCCATAATCTCTAAAATCTCTTCGGGGAATTCTACATTAGAATCACCTCTTCCTTGGGATTTTCGAGTCGCTTTACCATCGCCGCGTTGTGTACTAGGCCCCACTAATGTAAAAGTATTATTTAAGAGTGATTTCAAATGATAAGCTATTCTAGAGACTTTGTCTTCCCAAAGCGTCTCGTCCTCAAAATTTTTTTTCACGACATTCACTACTTTACTTGCAACATTTTCCACGCTAGAGAGAAAATCATCATCAGCGATTTGAATGTCCAAAAGTTTTTCATAACAACGAAATAAAAACTTCGAGAATTCACTTAATTTATTTTTGCTTTTCTCCAACAAGTGAGCATATGTCTTAATAAGCTCCCAAGAAATTAAATCAGGATTTTTTTTATGTAGTTTAGCATCAATAACAAAATCTGCGAATATATTAACCACAATTGGAGCAAAATGCTCGCTTGCATAGATCATAGCAGCTTTTAATAGTTTAGCATTAATTAAACCGTCATAAGGAATAATTTGATAGTGAGAGACTTCATGGAGAGCAATTGCATAAAAAAAATTTATGTAATCTTGATCTTCTATGAAAATTGGTGCGTTTGCTAAATTCATAGTAATTTTCCACTTATCCTGGGGATCAATATAAAATCCTTCTAAATTTGAGTAGTCAAATATGAAGTTAGGGATATCCAATGGGGGGAAGAAAAAGTCCTTTTGTGATCTAGACCATGCAGTTTTCGCTAATTCTATAACATGTTGTTCCTTCAGAGTTAAATTCTTTTTAGGAGCACTTCTTATTTTTCTCTTTCTAGCTTTTGCCATCTTGAATATATTCTATACTACTCCTCCTTTTGAATGTAGTCTATATTATCTAAAATATCTTTTAATTTTAAAGCTTCAGAGCCTCCCGAAATTTGAATGTTAACTAAAGAATCATTGTTTGTTCCAGTTACATTTATTTCAATTAGTAAATCTTCGGTCCTAATTTGCTTGGTTTGCCTTCTCTTAAACGCTTCTTGCAAGGGCTTATCTAATTTGGGAAACTCGCTAGCTATGTCTGCCCAAATCTCTTTGTGATTTAAATATTTAAAAAGATAATCAGTAACTGTTTGTTTATATAATTCTTGATTACAAAAATTAATCAAGTAAGCTCTGTTAGGGAAATCAATATCTTCAATTAGATCATTTCGGATTCTTGCAAGTGCTTTTATCTCTCCGTTTTTTGAAGAATTTTTTATCTGTTTAGCAAGTTTAGAATATTTTTTATCTTTAATGGAATTAACAAAAGGGAGTAAATCGTTTTTAACAATTAAATCGTTTTTCTCGTAGTTCTTTAAGGTTGCTAAATCATCGTCTTTAGATTCGCCATCCCTAAATCTCTTAGCGATTTGATAGCAAACTTCACGATTGATATAACGTTTTTGGATTAAATTTAGTAAATTCTTTGAAAAATCATATGGGTTTCCCCAATATGGTGATTTTTCTAACTCTCTTCTTGAATACTTAACTCTATGCGATATTACATAGGGAGCGATTGTATTTACCAAATTGATATCCACTTGATTAAGTTTTAATAACCATGTCAAAGCTTTCGAATATCTTAAAAGATCTTTAGCTACTCTTACGCTTAATACAGTATCGATTTTATTACATACATTCTGGTTTGTATTGAAGTGACATCCCGAGCATAAACCTGTACTTGGTTTGAGATTTTCTGAACTTCCCTTATCTACTCTTACGCATAACGTAAAATCTCTGATAATAGCGTGGATATAATTATTTACTTCTGCGTCGAATTGAATTTTATTAACATAATACCAAATTTCCATTAATTCATCAATAGTTAAAACTTTTGGCACTTGAATTAGCTCGTCAAAACCGCTATATTTTTCGTCCTTACCAGTTAAAATCAACTCCAAATCATGACTCGCAGGCATTACAATAGGGATTGAAATTCCAAATCTATCTAAAAAGGGATTCGATAATTCAAAAGTACCAACATCTTGAGGGTTGATGGTTGCATATAGGCAAAATTTATCAACAGTTTTAATTTCATCGTAATATTTGATAGTTCCTTCGGCTAAGAGAGATAACAGAATATCTTGGGCATATGGCGTTAAGCGATTGACTTCATCAATGATTTTCCAAAAGTGGGTAACAAATTGTCTCCATACGACTACTTCTTCTCCTTCATGCATTAATTTTCCAAGTTTAAGAGTTCCAACCAGCTTTTCTTCAGTTAGTTGAGGATGACCTCTAATAATTGAATTTTCAATTTCATTCAGCGAATTTCCAGTAAACATGCGCCCTAAAAGCTTTGTAAGACTTGTCTTCCCTCCCCCATGTCCACCAACTAATAGCATTGCTGAATTTGGAACCAAAGCATTTAACACGCATATAGACAATATTTCTGGTAGAGTTTTCGTATTAACTTTTTGAGTTTCTTTATTATAATATTTTATTTCCAGATTCTTGGAATGGACAAATAATTGGTTCGCCTGAGTTAAATTAATTATTTTCCAAACTTTTTTCCTTAATAAATCTTCTTCTGTTATTTTTGTCGACATTTGGGGAATTCTCGTAAGATTTTTAATATTAAATAAAAATCAGTTCGTTTATATAAAAATTAGTATTATTTTGTTAATCTATACTTAAAAATAACCAATGTGTCCCAAATTATTTTCATCTTCGTCTAAAGCGTAAACTAATCCCATTGAAAGCGGTTCTTCCTCATTATCTTTAGTAGATTTAGCGACTAGTTTTAAAGTCTTCAATTTTAAAATGAATGTCCCACCACACTTTTTACACTTAATGTAGATTTTTCGAACTTGCTCTTTATCCGTTTCGAATTCTTCTTTCTTAAAGGGTTCTAGTAATTTTGGGTCAGCATTATCACAGTTTTTTAAAAAACATTGATCTAAGGAAATTTTTTCCATTCCTCTTCGAGCAAGTGATATATAGGCAAAAGTTGGAATTTCATCTCTTAGATCTTCTTCGTCTGTCATAATTAATAATAAAGAATATTATTATTAACTCTAATTATTATGTCTCAAATCTTTTTACTTCTTTGATCGAGAATATCTCTAGTTACAACTTCTAAAATAAGAAGAAAATAGGGGTCAATATACCAGAAAATACTACTAATATGGGAAATATAGATCCAAGCACTAATCCTGCTATTGCCAAACCAGGTGAATCGTCCTTTTTAATTCCAATTCCCCCACAGACTATTGCTACAATACTAGAGCTTAACGCTATAATCAGTAATGTTATTCCAAAAAATACATCTAGAAAAAAAAACATACCAAAGGCAAGATTAATTACTATATTTATTACTCCTATTATCCCAAAATTTAAAGACACAATCCCAAGCGCTTTTCCCATCTTTTTCTCTACAATAATTTGTTAGTTTTTATCTAATTTTAAGAAAAAATCCAATTTAATATTATTCACTTTTAGAATCAAATCTTACAAAAAGTATAAGAAATAACCTTGAACCTTTCACTTTTGAGAGCATTTATGAGATGAGAAAATAAATTAATGATCTCTCTATAAGTTTACCTTGGAGTGTAAGATGATCAAGCTTAATTATATCCAAGGATTATAATTTCTGGAAGAACATTAATTATAAATTAATTTATTATGTCGGAAAAGGAAGACTTTTCAGAAGAAACATTAGAGCGTATCTCGAAGTTAGCGTTATTAGATTTATCAGAGGAAGAAAAAAACAAATTAGCTAAACAGTTAGGAGATATTCTCGACTACTTCAAAAAGTTAAACGATTTAGATACTACCGATGTTAAACCTATGACACACCCGATTGATGGTCTTAAAAATGTGTTTAGAGAAGATATTCCTTGGAAATCGCTTTCAAATGAAGAAGCATTAAAAAATGCGAAACATACTAAGGACGGCTATTTTAAAACTTCAAGAGTGTTAAAAAGCTAATATTTTAATTATAATATCATCTTCAATATTTTTCCTTACCGTCACTTAAAATGCAGATAAATAAATATTTTGTCTATTTCTCTATTATCAAATGAAATTAATACAAAAGTTAATAAAAAAGAAGGAAACTATCAAGGAAAGTTTCTTTAAAAGCGTTATATATAGAATAATAACAATCTTTCTTGGAATGATAGTTGCTTTTACACTTACAGGGGATGTGATTTTTGCTTTATCTATTGGATTGGCAACCGAAACAGTTCAATTTGTTAATTATTTTGTTTATGAAACAATATGGACTAATTATCACGATAAACGTTTAAGAATAAAGATTGAAAGAACAAGGGAAGTTGATATTAAATTAGATTTTGATTTCCTAAAAGAGATGTCTTTTGAATTCTCTCAAACAGATACTTATGACAAAGAAGCGTATGAGTCTGTATTGTCTTTTTTTGATAAATTATTACAAAACAAGAATTTAATAGAAATACAAGAAGAAGTTCAAAGAGACAAGAATTATTTTGAATTAAGGCATAAAGCTAGGAGTTTTAGGCGATAATTACTCTTTATATTCTTTATCTAAGAGCTCAATGGCTTTTTCCATGTCCTTTAACGCTTTCTTTCTCTCTTTGGGGTTCATATTATAGAAATCATCCTCGGAATCTCTCCCAATTTTTTGCGACTCAGCTATCGATTTGAATTTCTTATACACTAAGGCGTTTATATAGCGTTCGTAATGACCAAATGCTTTATTAATATCGGGATTATCTTTAATCTGATCCCATAATTCAAGGGTTTCTAAACTTCGAAGACCTATGTCAATTCTAAACCAACTAATTGGAAATAATAATTTCTTTTTGATCCCGTATTCAATTACTTTGATATTATCATCATCGATGTACATCTCAGCGATTTCATCCTTGCTAAAAACGATATTATCACTTATAATATACATGTTTGCAGCGTTTCTTGACGTACATACAAGTCCCACGGCAAATCCTTTTGCTAACCTCAATTTATTAATTAGGTCTTCTAATTTTGAGCCTTTTATATGAACATTCGTTTTTTTATTTCCTTGAAATTCAATTTTTATTTTCCTTATGTCTTGATTGTCGGTTACTATTTTAGGAAACAAATCATTTTCACGAGATCGTTTATGAGCTTCCAATAATTTATTAATAATCTCGTAATCTAACTTAAGTCCTGGGATAACAGTTGTATTCGTATCTAAAAAAGCATCTACTTCAAAATCAGCGATTCCATAGAAAATTTTTCGATTATTGATAATCTGATAAATTGTCTTCACAATTGTGTCTTTTAATGCTTCTGGATCTTCTCGGATCGAATCAAATTCGGTGGTGGTAAAAGTATCGATGCTATCTTCTAATCCCTCCTCCTCGTAAAAAGCAGCCCACGACATTTCAGTATAAATATTTCCTTCATTGTAGAAGTTATGATCACTATCTATACTGATGATCGACTTAGCTCCACCAATCTCTACGCCTTTTTTGGTGCTTGAAGAACTAAATATTTTCAGTGGTGGATTGTAAAATTCAAGCGACATTTAAATAACCATTTTATTTATTTTGCTTTAAAATATTAATAGAGTTCATATTATTAAATTTGGGGTTTTTTAAATATCTGTATATAATAGACAAGAAGTTATTCGAAAATTTAACTGAGCTTTTTAAATTTTATTTAACTGGAATTTTAACTATAAATGTAGAACCTTTATCCTTTCCTTCAGATTCAGCCCAAATGTCTCCTCGGTGGAGCTTGATAATTTCTTTTGATAAAAACAATCCTAATCCCGTACTTCCTAACTCCATGCTAAGATCTTTTTTAAGTGGAGACTCTATAGTACTGAATTTTTTGAAAAGATTGCTAATTTCCTCCTTTGTTAATCCTACTCCTGAGTCTTTTATTTCTATATAGGCGAAATGAGCATCAGACTTCAATATAATACTTATCTTCCCATTAGGGGGAGTGTATTTTATCGCATTTGATATAATATTAGTTAAAACAAGTTCTATTCTAGACTCATCTATGTTCATATAAAGATCAGGTAAAATATCAATATCTATTTGGTGGTTACGCTTGTTGCTAAAATACTTCATTTCTTTAACGCAATTTATTATTATATCACTCATATTGGTTTTACTTTTATGGAGTTTAAAAGTTTTAGATTCCATTAAAGAAACATCAAGTAGATCATCCACAAGTTTTTTAATTCTTTTAGTTCCAATGGAGGCCATTTCCAATAATTCTAATTGTTCTGGATTGAAATTGTCTTTATGTAAAAGGTCTAAAAGTTGGTATGCACCATAAACTGTAGTGATTGGAGTCTTTAGCTCGTGAGAGGCTCTATCTATAAACTCTTTTCTCATTTCATTTAATTCCTTTAACTTTATCTCTAATTCTTTTGTTTCAGATATATTATGGACCATCACTATTATAAGGGTTTTTTCTCCCAATTTCACTAACGATGATTCAATGTTTACCCAAACGAGTCCTCCATCTTTTTCTTTTAATTGTATATCGATTGTAGGGATGGTCTCACCATCAGCAACCTTTTTTAGCCGTTTAAGTAGAATTGGCAAATATTCGGGAAGAACTATAGGGAGGTTTTTGAAATGATTACCAATGAGTTCAGATCTATCATATCGTGTTAATTTTTCTAATGCAGGATTACAGTCTTCGATTATCCCTTGAGCGTTTATTAACAGGATTGAAACGGGTGATTTCTCAAAAAGGAACCTATATTTTTCCTCAGATTCTCTTAAATCCTCTTTTGCCTTTTTTCTTTCAGTTATATCTATGTAGGATGTTAAGAAAGCAAGTTTATTTCGAAACATAATGCTTTTATTATAGACTTCCAACCATATTGTGTTACCATTTTTGTGAATTCCTCGAGCTTTATAATATTGAAAGTCATTTCTAAATTGCTTACCCATTTTGGTAGCGAATTCAATGATTTTCTTCTTATCTTCGGGATACAAAACTTTGAAGAATTCTCCTGGCGCCCAACTCAATAGTTCTTTTATTGAATATCCTAGGATATCCGCAAGTGTTTTATTGATGTATTTTACCTTTTCATCTTGGATAATAGATATTCCCATTAAAGATTGCTCCGTAATCGTGCGGAACTGTTCTTCGGATTCTTTAATTCTTTGTTCAGCTTTTACCATTTCAGTAACATCGTGGATTATGCTCCGCATGCCCACTATTTTTGAATCCTTATAAATTGGTGTTGCATTAATAGTTCCGTAAAAAAGAGTCCCGTCTTTTTTTCTTAATTGCATAATACCAGGGTCGACAGTTTTACCCCTAAATATTAGGTTAAGGTTTCTAATAACTTCATCTCTATCTTCTTCAAGGATGAAATCATTCGCACTTAATCCTTTTTTGAAGTCTTCATGAGAGTATCCGAATATTTTTGACGCGATTGCATTAGTATAGACTAAATTAAAATTTAAATCAATTTCAAAGATAACTTCTGGCAATGAATTTGCTAATTGTTTATATTTCTTTTCAGATTCGATTAATTTTTGAGCAGCTTCCTTTCTATCACTTGTATCTCTTGAAATTGTGAGAACATAGTTTTTACCCTCTGGATTTTTATAGTAATCGGCAGTTGTTTCCATCCAGACATATTTACCATTTTTATTTCTAATCCTTATTTCAATTGACTTATATCTGTCTTTTAATGCCTTAATGACTAATTCTAGATCATCTGGATGAATAAGATCGAATGCTTTTTTACCTAATAAGTCCTCTGAAGAATATCCCATTAATCTTTTATGAGCTTTTTCATTGATATATTCTATTTTTAAGTGATTATCAACCACTGTTATTAAATCTTGGGCGTTTTCTGATAATAATCTATACTTTTCTTCTGATTCTATTATTTTTTCCTGAGTAATTTTCATTTCTGTAATGTCGTGAATTATACACCTAGCTCCAATAACTCTATTGTCTTTGAAAATTCGGCTTGCGTAAACATTAGCAAAAAAAGATGTTCCATCTTTTCTCTTTAAATTTAATATTAATGGTTTTATGTATTCTCCCCTAAAAATTTGCTTAGTTTGTTTTAGTACAAATTCCTTATCATCTAAAGATACGAATTGAAAAATACTCATACCATTTCTGAATTCTTCCTTTGTATAACCTAATTTCTTAGAAGCGATTAAATTGGTATAAGTTATATTAAAAGCTAAGTCGATATCAAAAATAACCTCAGGAAGAGAATCCGCTAAAACTCGATATTTTTCTTCAGATTCTTTTAATTCTTGTTCTAAACTCTTGCGTAGGCTTATGTCTTGCGTTAAGACTTGAATATAACTTTTTTTATCAAGCTCAATTTTCGATGCAATAACATTAACCCAAATAAGTTTTTTATCATTATTATAGATTTGAATATCCTCCGGGCCAAATATACCCCCCTTGATTAAATGTGTAAAAATCTTTTTCATCCGACTCATTTCTTCTGCGGGAACACCATAAAGATCGGTAAATTTAAGACCAATTAAGTTTTTTCTATTAAATCCAAAAATATTTATTGTGGAAGAATTCACTTCAATAATTTGACCATTAATATCTATTAGTACGATAGAAATTGGAGTTTTGTCAAAAAGTAGTTTATAATTATCTTGAAGGAAGAAATCTTCCTCTACTTTATTATTAGGGCTTGTCAAAATTCTTAATTAATTAGAGTCTAGTTTATTTAATTTTCGATTTATTAAATTAGTAAATTAATAAATTCAGTATTTTTAATATTCTCGTTATTCTTAAAGTGCGTTCGATTATCTTGGATCAAAAATTAGTTTTGAATGTTCTTCACGATACTTTGAATACTGATATAGAACTTTTAAACATTTTGGAGGAGCGTCCCAGAAGTCAAAAATTGGTAAATCGTATGACATGAATTTTTGAAACCAAGAAAATCTATATGGGAAGGGTCCACAAAAATAAACAGGGATTGAATATTTTTGCATTTGTTTCTTTATAGGTATTAGGATCGACCGATCTAACATGAGAGCCATTTTTTTTAAATTTTCATCAATCATCATACCAGATTTTTCAATTATTTCTATCATATCATCAAAATCGAAAAGTCCCCATACGATTATGCAATCTACTTCTCCTGATTTCATAAGCATTTTCGGAAATTTGTAGAAAATATTTTGGAAATTAACATCGAACGTAACATCTATAGGATTATTCGCGCTTGCAGTAAATGGTATTAACTCTGAAAGCTCATCCTTTAGCCGTTTAGAAAACTCTGGAACCTCTAAACCATATAGTTCGGAAGATTTTGCCATCATTGAGCCACTCCCTCCGGAATCGGTAATAATTCCAACCCGTTTGCCTTTCATAAATATGTTGTATTTTTGAGCGAATGATAATGTTCTCAAGTAGTATAAGAAGTCGGTAATAGAATTAGTTGGAATTATGCCTGAATCTTTGAAAACTGCATCATATATTTTTTGATTACCACTTAGAGATCCTGTGTGACTTTTGATCGACCTATTTGCTGCATTAGTTCCTCCGGTATAAATTGCCACTATTGGTTTTTTAGGAGTGATTTCTTTTACCTGCTTAATAAATTCTTTTCCCCGTTTAATTTCTTCAATATAAAGTCCAATTACTTCGGTATGGGGATCATCTTTAAAGTATCCTAAAAAATCGACCATATCGATATTTCTTTCATTACCTACTGAAATCGATTTGCTTATATTCACACCCATCTCTTTCGCATGCCAGAAAGTTTGGCCTGCCACTGTCCCTGATTGGCTTATTATTGAAATATTACCCCTTTTTGGAGTAGTATATGGCCAAAATGTATTGATATAGGCATCTTCTTTTTCAGGAAACCCATACCAAGCATTATAGATTCCCAAACAATTTGGACCGATAAAGCGCATGTTATGTTTTCTAGCAATAGTGTCAATCTTTTTCGATAATTTAACTCCTTCGTCCCCTATCTCTCTAAATCCGCCAGAAGTTATTAATAGGTTTTTAATTCCCTTTTGTCCGCATTCTTCCATAACTTGAGGAACCGCTCTGGTAGGTAATATAAGGAAAGCAAGATCAGGTGTTATTGGAACATCCATTATTGATTTATATGCCTTAAATCCTTGAACCGTTTCCAGTCGTGGATGTACCGGATAAATGTTATTAGTAAATCCACCACCAGCTATTATGTTTCGTAGCTGCATTGAACCCATTGTTGTAAGTAAATTATTATTAGCTCCAAATGTCGCAATACTCCTTGGATTAAGAAATGTATGCAGAAAATGATCCTTATTCAGTTCTTTTTCGTGGTTTTCAGTCAAATTTATGCTCAAATATATGAATTATTTTTATGCAAAATCAATTAATTTTATAAAATTATGCTTGAAATATGAGTTTTTTTTATTTCTTTTTAGACTTGAGAGAGAAGGATTCTTAAATAGTGATATCGATATTTATCAAGGTTGAGTTATTGTTCTTTATCATTATAAAAAATAAGTTTAAAAAGACAGAATTTATTATCTAAGAAAAAAATAGGAGATAACTATGCATGTAATTGTGTTATTTGGAATACTATTACTAATTTTTTTGCGTATAATAGGATTAATTATCTCATTTGAATTTTTGCGCGACTTAAAAGAGTCAAAATTTAAAATTTTAATAATAGGATGGTCAGTTTGGATAATAGCAGGGCTCTCCGCTCTACTAATTGGAATCTTTGAAACTGAACCTATAGTCGAGGTTTTTCATCTTATAAATAATATAACCACATCAATAGCAATATTATATGTGTTGATGGGTTTATACTCTTATTTCCAAGCAATATCCCGAAAAACTATAGTAATTTTTACCTCCTTATCTATATTAGTCCCATTAGTTGCTTTCTTAATGAGAATGTTTTCTGATGTTCTTAATTTTTCTTCAGGAATATTATTTATAGTTGTATTTATTTACAGTTTTTTACCCTTAAGGAAGATGGAAGTTTTTAAAAAAGAGCTTTCAATAAAATCTTTTTATTGGTATTTGATTTTCGTCTTTATTATTTATGTTTTTATTGTTTTCTATGTAATATTTCTTTTGCAAGGATACACATTCGGATTTTATTCTGACGAATTTAGTATCCCCATGTTTATTAATTATTTTGTTGGCATTCTCAGTAATTTTGTTATGCTTATTTATTCCATTCATTTAGAGTACGATATATCAAAGGTTCAAAAGTATAATCTAAGAGACAAATATTCCCACGATTTGGGAAACTTAGTTCAAGTAATCTATAGCGCTGCGACTTTAACTAATGTAGATGAAGATTTGAATAAAGAAAAGACGGAAAATTTAGAGTTAATTCAAAAAAAGTGTGAAGAAGCTGCTAAACTAATTAAGGATATTAAAAAAAATCAATAAATCTAGGTGGATTGAAAATGGCTACAATTTTCCTAATCGACGACGATTTAAGTATAGTCACACTTTTTGAGAAGTTTTTAACAATTTTAGGGCACGAAATCGTAGCTAAAGCTTATAATGGCGAAGAAGCAGTTAAACTATTTCATCAATTTCGAAATAGTCCCGATCTAATTTTAATGGATCATCGAATGCCAATAAAGGATGGTTTGACAGCAGCAAAGGAAATTTTAAGGGCAAATAGTAGGAGTAAAATCATTTTCTTTAGCGCAGATTATTCAATAAAAGAAAAAGCATTAGAATTAGGAGCAAAATATTTTTTGGAGAAGCCTTTTCAACTAAATAAGCTCTCAAATGTTATTAATAAAATTATTTCAGAACAATAATCGCAATATTTTATCATCTTAACTGCTACGAAGCAATTTTACGTCTTTAGTTCTATTTCAGCAGAATAACCGGGAATAACTCCCTCATAAGAAACAATGTTCTTTTCTTTTAATTTCTTTAGAATCAATCTAACCCCTTCAAATTCTTCCTGACACAAAGTTTGCAGTTCCTTGTAATTCAATTTTCCCCCATTTTCTTCTAACCTCTTGATAATGAAATCCTCTTCGATCGATATATCTGACATAATAATAAAGTTAAAACTTATGATTTATTTCATTTTTTACCAGTACTACCGAAGCCTCCTAATCCTCGTTCGGATTCTGGTAGTTCATCAGTTTCTTTGAATTCATATTGATAGATCTTGCTAAGAATTATTTGACAAATCCTTTCTCCCCTTTTTAAAGTAACATCTGTGTTTGATAGGTTAACAACTATCGCCATCCATTCGTTTCTATACCCGGTATCAATTGTGCCGGGAGAATTTACTATAGATAATCCTTCCCACAAACCTAAACCACTACGAGGAACGACCTTAAAGTAATATCCTTCTGGGATAGCAGTTGCAAAACCTAATGGGCAACCAATTCTTTCTAAAGGTTTAAGTGTATAGGAGTCAGAGTTAATTTCTATTAATTCTTTTTTACCGTTTTCGTTAATTATTTTTTTGAACCCCATTATATAGGCATCGGCGCCAGCATCTCCTTTCTTTGACCGTTTAGGGATAATAGCTTCCTTGTTAATTTTCTTGAAAGGTATAGTCAATTTCTCTGTATCCTTTTTCATCTTAATTCTTTTAATATTTCAGAATATAAAAAAGAGTTTTTATTAAAGAATAATTAAAACTTATTATTATTGAGATTATAATAAAGTGAGTGAATATGATAGAAACTGATAGATACGACCCTCGATTAGATAGAGACGCGCTTAAAGAGATATTTGAAGACTTTATTGAAAACAAATCGTATTTCATATCAACATGGAAAGAATTCGAAAATAAATTAAACAAAAGAGTTTTAGACCTTCAATATCGAAATTCTATGATAATTGCTAAAGAAGAAGGGGTAATCGTTGGTTGGGGGACTTATACCTTGATTAAAGATTATTTAGGTAATAATAGAGCACTTATACACCAAGTTTTAACTAAAAGGGAAGATTCTTATAGAAAGGGAATTGAGGAACAAATAATTCGAGAATTGAAATTGTATATTAAAAGAACCCTTAATCTAGATAAGGTATTTATAATTTGCCAAGATTCAGATAGCGCTCTTAGAAACTTAGTTATGAAATTAGGTGCGAAAAAATCTAAAAATTACTGGTATGAAAACGATATCTGAGTGAAAATTCTTGACCGAGAAAGAGAAGCTGATTGAAAAAGCTAAAGTTCTAGTAAAAAGTGAAGAATTCGAAAAAGCATTAAAGATTTTAGAAGATCTCTATCAAGAACAGTCTGATGTCGACATAAAAAATAACCTTATAGATGCTTTGTTTGCGTATGGTGGGTATTTAAACGATGACTATGTTTTAGAGTACGAGAAATCAATTAATTTTTTCAAACGGATTATACATCTCGACCCCGAGAACTACAGGGCGCATTATAATCTAGGAATTGCATTTTTTAATTTAAACCGCTTTGAAGAGGCTCTAAACTCTTATAAAATTGCGATTTCGATCAAACCTGGTTATAAACATAGCTATTATAACATCGGTTTACTCCATGAAGCAACCGAAAATTTAGAAAAAGCTATAGTGGCTTATGAGAAAGCGTTGGAAATTGATCCTAATTATGTTTACGCCATGCACGCACTAAAGGCAGTCAGGCTGAATTTGGATAATTATGTGAAAACTAATAGTGAAACTCAAGAGGATAAAGATACTATTGAGAAACTAAAATCTTTATTAATTATGTCAAAGCGAGTAAGATTTGACATGATACAAGAAATCCTTAATGTGAATAAAGAAACGCTCCTTAGTATTATTATTAACTGGGGTAAGAAAAATTACTGTGAAATCGATGGAGATTATCTGATTATAAACAAGAAATCTTTAAATCAATTTTTTGAAGATTTAAACCAAAATGGGATGGGAATTTAACTTAATGGGATAAAATTTTCAAGAGTTTCTTACGTTTTTAAAAATAATAGAATTAGGAATATAATAGCAGAAATAGAAAAAAAATAGAAAAAATAATTTAAAAATTCTTTACCGCTCAATCTGGAAATTAACTTGTACTCGAACTCGATAAATGAGCTTGTCTTGATCTTCTTTTACCTTGACATCAGATTCGATAATTTGGATATTTCTTATACCACGAAGTGATTTTTTAGCCTCGTTGTAAGCGACACGTACAGCATCGGACCAATTTTTATCGCTTGTGGCAACAAGCTGAATACTTTTATATACTGGAATTTTATTTCACCGTTAATTATTATGATATTAATTTTATTGTAGTAATTATAGTAAGAGTAATTGTTTTTTTTTATTATTTAAATATTTCTAGAATAAATCTTAAATAAATAAAAGAATAGAAAAAAAAAAGAAAACCACTAATTACATTGAATTAGGCGTCGATATTTTCGATTAATGTAGCGATTCCTTGCCCACCACCAACACAGGCATTAGCAATCCCATATTTCGCTTTTTTATCTTTTAATATCCGAGCTAAGGTACCGGGGAGTCTTATCATTGTAGACCCTAATGGATGACCAATTGCTGTTGATCCGCCCATGATGTTTACCTTTTCTTCAGGGATATTAAAATGTTTCATGCAATTTAAAGCAACTATGCAAAACGCTTCATTAATTTCCCAATAATCTATGTCATCGGCAGTTAACCCTGCGTGTTTCAAAGCCATTTCCGATGCGGGGACGGGACCACGACCCATAACACTAGGATCTACTCCGGCCCATCCAATTGACTTTATTCTTGCCATTGGTTCTAATCCACGCTTTTTTGCTTCCTCAGCTTCCATCATAAGGCAAGTAGTGGCACCTGCGTTTAAAGGAGACGAATTTCCAGCGGTTATAACCCCTTCCGAAGATCCTTCCCTTTCTTTATAGCCCGCTCTACCTCCATTCTTTTCCAAATAAAATGGTTTTGATAATCTTCGTAATCCTGCAACTCTTTCAAGAGTAGATTTTCTTGCAGCCATATCTTTTTCAACCATCATTGGTTCTTCTACATTACCGTCAACATGACCTTCAATGCCTATTATTTCGCCTTTAAACCAACCTGTTTCTTGATTCTCAACAGTTAGATTATGAGATCTTACCCCAAATTTGTCCATATCTTCTTTGGTGAACGCTGGAATTTCTTCCTCGTATAATTTCTGAGCCGTTTGCAGCATATTAATTGTTGTCATGATATCATATTGGGGTCGATACCATTCGCTCTTTTTATTAATCATTTTTAAATTTGGATTGATATGGGTATTTTGCATGTCAACACGAGTCATATGTTCAACTCCTCCCGCAAGGCAGACTTTGCTATATCCTGTCATGATTTCCATAATCCCAATGTGCATCCCAGCTCCTGCTGATCCACATTGCTTATCAACAAACATTGAGGATACTGATACTGGAAATTCTGCTAAAAATAACGGAAGTCTACCACCGTAAGCCCAGTTTTCATAAACACCCATTGCAGTACCTACTGTAAACTCATCAACATCCTTTTTCTCGATGCCTTTATCTGCTAATTTTTGATCAAAAAACTTCATTAATAGCGTAGCTAATAGCTCATCGCCTCTAATCTCGCCAAATACATCTCTCTCGGGTTGTTTTGGTCGAGAGCGAGAAAAAGCAGTTCTTGCGTAATCAATTAACCATACTTCATTCATAATTTTGTGTCCCTCTTATTGTATAATATTTTTAAAAGATATTTTCATTAAACTTTTAATATTATGTTATGAAGGTTCAAAAATGTATTAAAGTTTTTGATGATAACTCTATTGAACTTTAAACATTCAATTACTCATTTTGATAATTTAAATTTAAAATTATTAAGAATTTATTAGTATCATTTTTATTTTTGGAACATTTAGTTAAAATATGGCAGACACGATTGTATCAATCATTGCTGGATCTGAATCAGATAAAAATGTTTACGAAAAAGCAGAAAAGGTATTGAAAGAAAATAATATCCCTTATGAACTTAAAATAATTTCTGCGCACCGAGATCCAGACAAATTAGACGATTATTTAAAAAGTTGCCAATCCTTAGTATATATAACTGTTGCGGGGTTGTCTGCAGCTTTACCTGGCGTTGTAGCTTCTAAAACAGAAAAACCAGTTATTGGAGTGCCTGTTAGCGCTAAATTAGGCGGATTAGATGCGCTTTTATCGATTGTACAAATGCCCCCTAGAGTCCCTGTCGCTTGCGTGGGAATAGATAGGGGTGAAAACGCAGCATATTTAGCAATTAGAATTCTCAATGTGTCCAAGAAATAATCCTCTGGTGAATATCGTGGATGAAAACTTAATTGAACTTGGAAAGAAGAACGCTGCTTTTAAGGCAGTTGAAGAAAATGTTAAAAAGGACATGATTTTGGGAATTGGGAGTGGTTCTACCGTTGTATATGCCGTGAAAGCAATTGCGGAGATAAACCAACGTAACAATTTGAATCTTAAATGTATCCCAACTTCATTTCAATCCCACCAATTAATAGTTGAAAACGGGCTTACTCTAGTTTCGTTAGACCAATATCCTGAGATTGACTTGGATATTGATGGGGCTGACGAAATTGACAAGTCTTTAAATTTAATTAAGGGTGGAGGAGGATGTTTAGTTCAAGAGAAAATTATTGCATCATCTTCAAAAAAACTAGTTATTGTTGTAGATTATAGTAAAAAATCGGACTATCTAGGAGAAAAGTGGAAAAAGGGAGTACCGATTGAGATTATTCCTTTAGCGTACATACCTATTATGAAGAGATTAGAAAAACTAGGAGGTACACCTATTTTAAGAATGGCTCAAGCAAAAGCAGGACCAGTTGTCAGTGATAACGGAAATTTTATAATCGATGTTGATTTTGGTAAAATTGAAAATCCTATGGAGCTCAATCTTAAATTATTACAGATACCCGGCGTCGTTGATACCGGTCTTTTTATAAGCATGGCATCAAAAGTGTACATTGGCCAAAAGGACGGAAAAGTAGAGATTCTTAATTAAAAAATTAACCCTCTTTTTAAACACAATACAGATATGAAAAAAGTAGCAGTTTCAATACACGCAAGGGAAGATTTTAAAGCAGAGATTATTTTTGGCTTAAATGAGCTTGATTATATACATGTCGATGTCTCAGATGGGAAATTTTCTTCTATAAAAAACTTAAATTTGGATGTTTTTCGTATCTTGAATGAAATGTACCGAATACCTATAATAGCACACATGATGGTTACTAATCCCGCCTATTACATCGAAGAGATAATAGAAAATGTTGAAATTTTTACTTTCCACTTTGAGATCGAACAAGATAAAGGCGAGATAATTGAAGAAATTAGGAGTAAGAAAAAAAAAGTTGGGATAGCAATAAATCCAGATACTGACATTTTGAAAATTATTCCATACTTGAATCTAATTGATTTAGTATTAGTCATGTCTGTATATCCAGGTGGTTCGGGGCAGGAATTCATACCTGATTCTATTGAAAAAGTAAGAGATTTAAAGAAGCTTAAAGAAAAGTATAACTTTCTTATTGATATTGACGGGGGAATTAATATTCATAACGCTGAAAAATTAGAGGTTGATATATTAAGCAGTACAAGCGCAATTTTAAATGCGAGTGACCCTAGTGAAGTTATTTCTATTCTAAAACATTCTGATGAAAATTAATCAATTATCAAAATATTTTTTGATGAAACTTTTATGATATCTTTCTGGATCTTCTCCATTTCTAAGAATATAATTTTCGTATTTTTTGTAAATTGTAAGCATATCGTTATACAATACAGTATACCTCTGGTTGGGTTTAATTACATTAATTTTCTGTATTTTTAAAAACGAACTTACCAAATCTGTCCAATCAACGCTTTTACTTGTAGAATCATAGTAAGATTTAGCGCTTCTTAATGCTGCTCCTAATGCCGAGGAATTAGTATCCTCGAATTGGCGAACATTTGAATTAAATATATTAGCTACTATTTGTAATATTTCTATGTTACTAGAAGCTCCTCCAGTGGCATATATTTCATTTGGTTGTTCACTTATCCACTGGGAATGGAGTTTCATTGAGAGGAATTGTGCTTCAATCACGGCTCTAACATTTGCTTCTACATCGTTTTCATCAAATCCAAATCTAAATACTTTAGGTTGCAGAACAAGTGGAACAATCTCGGCAAAAAAATACGGTAACATAATTTTACCATAATTTCCGGGAGGAGTCTTTCTTAATATTCTTGAGAAGTCTTTCCAAGTAAGGTTAAATTTGTTTTTAATTTCTTCTCTTGCTAAAGAACCATTCTTATAGCATATCATTCCCATAAAATCTCCCGTAGGTGCTCTAAAAACATGTCCTTCACCACTTAAGTCAAAATTTAAGTGTTTTAAATACGAAAAATATGTATCGCTTGTACCTAAGCTGACTGCTGCCTTACCTTGAGATGTAAGTCCTAAACCAATTAAACTATTGGGGTTATCCCCAGACCAGGGAATAAGAAGAGTTTTTGAAGAAAATCCGTATTTTTTAATAAAATAGGGAGATATTGTACCAATTATCTCATAGGAATTTGTTAAAGGGGGAAGTTTTTGTAATAAGTTGGGGGCTGTGGCATCTAAAGCTTTTTGGTCCCATTGCTTTGTTTCAATATTCATCAAGTTCATTCCTGCTCCATCGCTATGATCTATAGGTGAGTTTTTACCTAATAGAATAGAAGATAAAAAGGAACTTACTAGATGGATTACAGAAGTATTCATGTAATCATCGTAATTCTGTTTGAAAAATTTTCTTATTTGAGGTCCAGAAAACCTCTCAAATGTGTTTGAACCAGTTATTTTAATTGTTGATTCCATCCCCCCTAATTTATGACGAATTTCTTCACATTCTTCAGCGGTGCTTGAATCCATCCAAACCGGGCTTGTTTTTCTCGTAAAAACATTTGTTATTTGACTAACTAAAGTTTTGGTTGAATCTAATTTTTTCAAAATCGATTCAAACGAATTATTTAAATAAACTGTCCCATGTTGCTGACCTGAGCCAGAAATCGCTTTTATATGTTCTAAGGGTAGACCAACCTGAACAAATTTGTTAAGTAGTAATTCTAATGCCTCAATCCACATCAAGGGATTCGAATGAACAACTTTGCCCTCATTATATATATAAACTCCATTTTGAGTTTTATATTGGGGTAAGTCTTTATCAAAATTAATACTATAGGAATATATCCTTTTTTTTTGGTTGAAATCTATAAGAATACCCGTTAAACTTTGCGTGGAACTGTCAAAACCGAGAAAATAATCCATAATCATATATTTTTTTTACTTTTTATGAAGTTTTTCTTCTTACTCTAGTTTAGATTTAATAAGAAGATAAGAGATTTCATTCTTGGATTGTTAATGATTTGCCACAACTTGGGCAAAAGTTTCTTTGAGAAGTTATTTGATTCCCACAATAAGGACAATAATGTAGATATTCTTGAGTGTAATCGTATGACTGTCGAAATTTCCGCTTTTTTCTCAGATACAATAAAATACCAAAAAATATTCCAATCACAACTACAACTACAACTACAATAATAATTAAAGGTAGCATTGAATCTAATTCTAAAGATGGTTGAATTAACAATGCTATTATAAAGTATTCTGATTCGCCTTCGCTATCAAAAGCAGTTATCATTAATAATGCTAAATAACCATCCTGAGTGGAGCTATCGAATTGAGATGCTGTTGAAAGCTGTTTAGTTCCAGTTATAGATCCGAAGTTCATAGTATAAGGTATTGTAAACCCTCCATTATGAGTGTTCGAGCCTGGTACATAAGCCATATCAGAATAGATATAGGTTCTTGGACTTATAAGCACAATTGTATTATCTTCAGATATGGATACAATAAAAAGATTAACAGACACCCTCATTTCTGAACTGTCTTGATCCTCATAAT
>Ga0209978_10000079_pt1 | contig 27750 bp, 38 predicted proteins | sample BentaG_FD_182805 | JGI IMG/M metagenome (GOLD analysis project Ga0209978, IMG submission 182805) | Deep subsurface microbial communities from South Atlantic Ocean to uncover new lineages of life (NeLLi) - Benguela_00093 metaG (SPAdes)... | ecosystem: Environmental > Aquatic > Marine > Oceanic >... | reverse complement strand
GAGAAGGCCTCTACGGATTCGTAATAAACCGTCTCCACTTTGGGCAGAGACTCTTAAAAGACGCAATTGACGCCGGATTAACCTTTCTAGAATCAACTCAAGCAGTGGAACCCACCATAAAGAATGGATTTATCACCGGAGTCCTGACGAGGAATTTGAAAACGGGAAGTAAGGTCAAAATCGTCAGTTGGGTTGTGGTGGAAGCAAGTGGTTTTTCAGCCGTGTTACGAAAAAAGCTTCCTCCTGAAATTGGAATCGACACGACAATTGACAAAGAAGATACAGTGATTTGCCGCCGGGAGATTCGTGAATTGGAGGAGCAGGTTGACGAGCCTGACTATTGTAAACTTTACCTTAGTCAAAAGTGGGCTCCTGGAGGATATTCTTGGTGTTTCCCGGAAGGTGGAAGAAACGTTAACGTAGGAGTGGGAGTAACCATGTTCAGCGGTTTTCCGAATCCTAAAGATCAACTCTACGACAACCTCTTGTCTATGCCCATCTTTAAGGGATCGTCGATCTTGAAGGCGGGAGTATGGTACGATCCAACCAGGAGACCCCTCGACTGTATGACTGGAAATGGCATTCTTATCGTTGGAGACGCCGCCTGCCAGGTAAACCCAATCCACGGGGGAGGAATGGGGCCATCGATGAGAGGCGGAGCCGCCGCAGGTAAAATAATAATCGAGGCTGTGGAAAGGGGAGACGTAAGTCGAGAGGGATTATGGGCATACAACATTAAGTATTTAGAGTCGTATGGAGCTAAACAAGCGGTCTTAGATGTCTTCCGATGGCTCCTTCATGGTTTAGATGACGACGACTTGGATTATGGGCTGAAGCACCGTTTGATCACTGAAGATGATCTCCTTAAGGCTAGTATGGGTGCAGAGGTTCGTATCAACATAACTGAAGCAACTCGCCGAATTTTCAGAGGACTGGGAAAGCTTTCCCTTCTCAAAAACTTGCGTGATGTAGCCAACCTGATGAAAAAAGTTCGCGAACATTATGAAAACTATCCGATTTCACCTCAAGGCTTTGACGAATGGAAGAGGAAGACGCAAGATTTGATTGAAGAGGCGGGCAAGTGGCGAAGGGCGAAAAAATTGCGCCAAAAAATGTAGACAAGAATGCAACCAAATAGTGTCGAAAAAGTAATAAGGTCAATGTTCAGTAGAAAGTTGGGCTTGTCGGAGAATGAGAAAGAAGTACGTCGCTCAAGGTCTTATTCTAAAATTGAGTGAGACTACGAGTCGTCGACTCAATATGAAGGAAACCTTAATTTTGGGGGTTGTTCTGAAGGGGCTTCCCGTAGCCTATTCCTTAGCAAGAATGAACTCTGCAGTTGAAAACTTCGTTCCCATAGTAGCTCATCGACCCCTCTACATGCAACACCATATAGAGTCCTATTTTCCCAGCTTAGAATGGACAGCCTACTTTCGGGAAAGGCTGAATCATTGCGAAAGCCTCCTCATCGTCGACGACGTTGTGAACACGGGCTTCACCAAACAGAAACTGGAAAGCATCGTCTACTCCTCAACCAAAGAGGCTGACCTTCACAAGCAATTCGCTGCTTTGATTCTTAATCAGAGAAATCTCGCTAACCAAAGTTTTGTGGGTTCAAATGATATCTTCGCTTTGCGGGTAGATGCTATGGAGGTGGAGTGCGACTGGGGTTTGATCACTGTTCCTCTATGGGATCTGCCGGTTAAAGAGGCGCTTCTGCAATGCGAGGAATACTTACAAAGATTTTGGCTAAGTGAAAAGCGTTTCATCAACATTGCTTACTAGCCTCTCTTTTGCGTTGGTCACCAACTTGAACGTTTCTGATGTCTTTGTGGTTTGAACGTCAATTTTCGACGAAATTTGCCTATTTGTTGAGGGCAAGTGTGTTGATTGAGAATGCCAATGCATGCATGCTCGATATCCTCTAAAATTGCAGGTCCGCTAAAAACAAATGGTTCTCTACAAAATCTAGGTCTCCACTACTCGTGCATTGAAGAAATCTAGCGCGCGCAATAACCTGTACCGTCAAACTGGTAAGCAACTTCGGTAGTGCTCTAGCATTTGACGTAGCATATACGTAACCCAAGTTGCCCTTGTATCCTGAAGAACCAGCGGCAAAATCATCGCAAGCTTCATGAGGATTCAATAGTCAAATGGCTAGAGTTTCTCTTTTGTTAGAGGGCAGTCGTCGTTCGTTTTTTGAAATATCTCCCTTCTACCATTTCCACCCGGGATTGGTGAGAAATAGTAACTTATTAACAAAGGAAGCCGTAAGGTAAGTTGAGTTGCGTAGAATATGCGCGTTGCCGCTCTGGTTACGGGCGGAAAAGATTCCGCTCTAGCTCTCTACCGAGCGTTAAAGCTGGGCTATGAAGTAAAATTTCTAGTCACCATGCTTCCCCAGCGGGAAGACAGCTGGATGTTCCATTTCCCAAACATTCATCTGGCAGACCTCTTCGCCAAGGCTGTTGAAATCCCTTTAGTGAAGGCTGAAACTGTCGGAATTAAAGAAACAGAACTTAAGGACCTCAAAAAACTGCTCGCAACCCTCGACGTAGAGGGAGTTGTGTCCGGAGCAATATCATCACGGTATCAAAAGGAACGAATTGACAGGGTATGCCAAGACTTAAACCTTAAATCTGTCGCCCCTCTATGGCAAGAAGATTCCATGCGGCTGCTGAAGGAAATCATCAACCTAGATTTTGAGGTTATAATCGTGGGCGTGTACGCTTATGGCTTCGATCAGAGGTGGCTTGGAAGGAAAATCGACTCCACAGCTCTGAAGAACCTTGTTGAATTAAACGACAAATATCAAATATCGTTGGTGGGTGAGGGCGGCGAATACGAAACCTTGGTTCTTGACGCACCGTTTTTTAATAAAAGAATTCAGGTGCTTCAGACGGAGAGAATTTGGGAAAATTATAGCGGGTACCTGCTCGTGAAGGAAGCCAAACTCGTAGAAAAGGCTGAAAAGGTTTATTAATTGTTCTTTAGCTCATAGCTACAAGCTGTCTGGAGAAGTAGGTTCCGTAGGGATGTAACCTTAAGGTTGAACCACTATGACGGAGGAATGAAAATGGCTTACAAATACATCGCGAAGGCTTGGAAAAAACCAGAGGAATCTTTTGTAAAGGAGTTGATGTGGCAAAGAGCCATAGAATGGCGCAAACAGCCAACAATCGTCAGGATTGAAAGACCTACGCGTCTCGACCGAGCAAGGAACTTGGGATACAAAGCCAAGCAAGGATTTGTTATGGCTCGGGTTCGCGTTAGACGTTCAGGCATGAGAAAGACGAGACCCAAGGCGGGTCGTAGACAAAAACGGATGGGCGTCACCAAATATAAACTGGCTAAAAACATGAGGTTAATCGCCGAAGAGAGGGCGGCGAGAAGGTTTCCGAACCTAGAGGTGTTGAATTCTTACTGGGTTTGGGAAGATGGACGCTTCAAATGGTTTGAGGTTGTTATGGTTGATACACATTTGTTGTCGAATCATCCGATAGCGAAACAGACAAGACGTGTATTTCGCGGTTTAACAAGTGCGGGCAAGGAAGTGCGTGGTCTACGGCATAAGGGAAGGGGCGCGGAAAAGGTGCGTCCAAGTCGAAAAGCTGTGAGGAAGCGAAGACAAACCTAACTATGCGCGCATTCCAATTTGTCACAGTTACAACATTCACATAATGGTCATTCTGTCTCAAGAAGAGTGACAGAAAAAAAGCGTGTGTCTATGTCGGAATAGCCTAAGTCTTCTACGGAGTCATAAGAAGCTTCGGTTTTTTAGAGCTAACTACTTCTAAGTCTAACGGTTTGCGCGCATTTTGACAGATTGTAAAACTTAGACGAATAGAATTCTTTTGAGAATGATTTCCTCTATTTCAATGTTTTTTGTTTCCTGTGAAACTTCTTTGCTTCTTCTTCAAACTTATCGAGTCTCGTGTAGTAATCTGGAAATTCATTCAAATGTGCCAGAGCAATCTTACCAGTCATTATCGGATCGTCATTAGTTACATTAGTGTCGGGGTCTATCCTGCCATGTTCGAGCTCTACATCCAGCCCCATTCTAAATTGTTCAACGTCAAACCTGCTCCAGTCTATATCGAGTGCTTCACCTATTTTCTTTGCTTCCTCAATTGAAAAATGTTTCTTGCTCATAGTTTCTACTGAGTTGGCAGATAATAAAAATCTATCGCGCCCGCGATTGTGTTCACTACTGCTTCGAACCAAAGTTCTGTTCATAATGCGCGCGTGGTCTACTGCTGGAGCCTTGCATATACGAGGTCGCCTAAAAGAGTTAGTTTCCCTTGCCTTGTTAAACCCATACTTTCGAGTTCTGAAATCAATTCTTTTCCATTTACAATCTCTTTTCTTGCAGCGATTTTTTTTAGAACATAGATGGCTTTAGGTCTCTTCTTGATCCACCTATAGAGTTCTTCAACCATACTTGCTCGTGTGGGCGCTCTTTCCCAGTAGTACTGGAATAGGTCCTTGCACCATTTGTGGGGTCTTTCATCTGTGGCGGTGAATCCCAGGTAGTCGAATCTTCCATCTGGGAGTGGGAAGGCTTGTTAAGGCGAGGTTGTTGCACGGTTGGTTAATGGTGGTTCCGATCACGGCGGCGATAATAGCTGTTACCGCAATCCTAAACCCCCAGACCACCTTAGTTTCGTTGTTGACCAACACCGGAATAATGATACTAATCGCTGCAGCTAACGTGGCTTTCGCTTTAGGCCTTTCCCTCCTAAATCCAGCCTTCTCGGAAAAGTCGGCGAATACTACTTTAATGATAAACTTGATGATAGTCGTTTTTGTTTCGATCGGAACGTTCATTGGCGCTAGGATTGGTTTGAGGAGGATTTTTCCAGGTTTAGAGCTGAGCACGGGTATGTTGTATTCCCAGTTATTGCTCATCGCGCTGAGTTGGCTGGTGGGAATTGTGTTCCTCTACCTTGGAAAAAGGAGACTGAGCAGAATCGAATAGGATCGTGAAACATGATGCCAGGTATCGTCAGCAAGCATTTGATGCATGCATCTTATTCTAAAGTGCTACAGGAGGTGAGGTTAAGTTGAAAGAATATGAATGCGTGGAAGTTAAGCACCACAAGGATGTCGGTAAAACAATTGAGGAATGGCAAAAGAATGGCTGGTGTCTCCACACCTATCAAACGGCTGGCATGGGTGCGGGACCAATGGCATACAATGTCAATCATTACTTGCTGTTTGAGAGGGGCGAGTGAGGGGACAAGCCGACTCTCAACTTTCCCTCTTTTTAAGACGGTTTAATCAATCGATAAGCCTCTAGTTGCCACAGTCGCTCAGAAGTTATAGAGTGTAAACCAGTGAAGCCATGACACAGCCATAGTTGTCCATAGGCACCCTCAAAACCTCTGTTCGATAACTTACCTTGCCAATTTCTATCTCCCTTATCTTCGCCATCTCTTTGATTTTCCACTCGAGAGTCTCTCTTAACGCTTTGGAGTCTATATATCCATGGGCCTCAGCAACGAGTCCATATTTTCTATCCTTCTCCCAGGCCCATGCAATCCCCGCGCCAATCGTTGTTCCTTCTTCTCCATCCATTTTGGCTGTTACTGCATAGGTTATTGCGCCTGCGGCTATTTTTCTCCATTTCCTTTCCTTGCATCCCTGTGGAAGTATGGAGCTGACTGGAACAAGGTTGCACTGGGCGATTCTAGCCTTTTTGAGAGCGAGGTCGAAGGCGTTGAGTTCGGAAACTGGACTTGTCGCCTTCCCACTCGTTACGAAGAATTCTTTTGGTATCATCTCTGTGTTTTATGCCTCTTCCGTTTATGTATGGCAATAGCATTAACAGGTGAATTATTAAAGTTGTGGTGAGCGAAACTATTTGAACCAGAAGAAGTAGACGTTTTCTCTTAAGCTAACTTGACGATATTTATATCAAACAAAGCGTAATAGAACTCCAGTTGAGCATACATGAAACTCCAACCAACAGTTCAGAAGAAGGATAAAACCCGCAGAGGAAGAGGCTTCAGCAGAGCCGAATTAAGAGAGGCTGGAGCAGATTTTAGGCAAGCCCTCAAATCGGGCATACCAGTTGATCCGAGAAGAAAAACAAAATATGAAAGTAACATCAAGATTCTTAAGCAGTATCTGCAAACTCTGAGTTCAAAAAAGACAAAAAAGAAAAAGAAGCCTAAATCTCTTGGCAAGAAAAAAATCTGAAACGGTTGTGGCATGTTTTGTCTCAAATACCCATAGCCTACATCGACATCAGATTCTTCGCCCACGCAACTGAGGACGTTGACAAAGTTATGGAGGCAGTGCAACATGTTCTCCCAAGCGGCCACATGGAAGACATAGTGTTTAACAAGAGTAACCTGCGGGGACACTATGGCAACCCCATCACCCTTTTTGAAGCCAAAATCAAGAATAAGGAAACAATCAGAGCTTTAGTTGAGAACCTTTCCTCCCACCTTAGCGAGTTGGATAAGGAGACGTTAAGTAGGGAAATCCATCTGCATGTTGAAAAGGGAAGTCTTTACGTCAGATTAGACAAACAATCCGCCCTCCAGGGCAAACTCAAGCTCTGCACATCTGACCCCATTCGCCTACGCGTACGGTTCAGGAAAAGGAAAATTGAAGATATCGTTAAGACCTGCCAGGAACTCGGGATGTTGACATGAGAAGGTTTGTCGATCTGCATCTCCGTGCGCCAATCAAAGACCTTGATCAAGTGGAGAGGATGGTTAGGAAATCCTCTGAACTTGGATATCGCCTAGTTGGCATTCTTCTTCCGCCCAGCGTCACGCGAGACCAAATCAACCAGTTGCAACACATTTGCAATGATGCCAAGATAGACCTCGTCACAAGGGTGAATTTCTCTCCAAAAACACCCCGAGAACTTCTTCATAACCTGCGACGTTTCAGGCGAAAGTTTGAGGTCATATCTGTAACGTGCACCTCGAAGGGTGTCGCTAGGCAGGCAGCCAAGGATCGGCGAGTTGATCTCCTTCACTTTCCCGCCACCAACCTACGTAAAAGATTTTTTGATCATGCAGAGGCGGAACTTGCTTCGAAAGCCCTGTCTTCCCTTGAGATAGAAATGGCTCCTCTTCTGTTGTTAACAGGTTTTCTAAGAATCCGTCTTCTTTCTCGTCTGCGAAGGGAGGTGGCAATCGCAGAAAGGTTGAAGGTGCCGGTCACCATTTCCAGCGGAGCAACAAACGAGTATCTCATAAGAGGACCCCACGACTACGCTGCCCTCACAACCCTCTTCGACATGGCCATGCCATCTGCTTTGCGCGCTCTTTCAGAAAATCCTCTCGCTATAGTTGAACGGAACAGGGCAAAGCTGAGTCCTGACTATGTAGCTCCTGGCATACGAGTCGTAGGAAGGAAAAGCGGTGACTAAATGGGTGAGAAGACGTTATCTGGCTCTTAAAGTTGTAAGCGAGCAGCCTGTCAACGAAAGGGATGTCATGGACGCTGTTTGGAACGCTGTCCTCAAACTCTTTGGAGAATACGGTGCCAGCCAAGCCAACCTCAGACTCATGGAGTATGATCCACAAAGAAATTTCGCAGTCGTCCGCTGTTCCCACACAGTCCTTGAAAGGGTTAGAGCCTCCATCGCTTCTATAACGGAAATCAATGGAAAACCCGCAGTTATTCACGTCATAGGGGTTTCCGGGACTTTGAGGGCGCTTCGCAAAAAAGCGTTGACGTGAATTAGCATGTCTGCATCTATTGCGTTGTAGGAATATTTCGGTTTGCGAAACAAGCCTATTTAGCGTTAGGTGTTTCATCGTAATCAACGGTTAATGGGGTTGCGGCGATGAAATCTGAGATTATCGAGCTTAACAAAATGTTGTGCAAAGGCTGTAACGAAACCAGATACGAAAGATGCAAAGAATGTCGGGTGTATCAATTAATCAACTCGTTAGTTTCCTAGTCATTATGCAGATTCTATTAGAATTCACTGTACCTCAAGTCTAGGTTTTGGCATTTTACAAATTGTTTAAGTTCTTTCCGTAAATATTCAAATATGCGGGACGCTGTACCCTTATGGGGGATGATGTAGCCGTCCCAGACCGACCTACTAGGTATGAAGACCTCATGGCGGACAGACCCCATTCTAACTCTTATGGCTATGAAAGAAAAGAAGGGTCAAATTTGAGTTTCCACATAGTAAGGGATTACAGGCTTAAGCCGTTTCCTCTTCCTTCTAACAATCAAACCTAAAACAATTCCAGCAACAAAGCCCCCGATATGGGCCCAGTAAGCCGTCTCGCTGGGAACTTCGAACGCCAGCGTTAACGAACCATAAAACAGTTGAAGGATAAACCAGAAGCCAAGAAAGAAAACTGTAGGTACCCTCAAGACGGCTATAAAGGGCGCGAAAACCAGCGTCTGAATCCGCGCCCTCGGATACAACACCAGATAGGCACCGAGCACCCCGGAAATGGCGCCAGAAGCTCCAATCGTCGGGGCTGTAGGATCCAGCGTGGTCAGTATGTGCAGTGTGCTGGCAACTAAACCGCAGAGGAGATAAAAGATGGAGTATCGTCCATGTCCAAAAGCATCCTCTATGTTGTCGCCGAATATATACAGATACAACATGTTAAAAAATAAGTGAAGGATGCCTCCGTGTAAGAACATGGAAGTGAAAAGGGTGTAAAGGTTTTCTCCTCGCATTATAGACTGCGGAATCATCCCGAATTTCCAAACTACATCCTCTAGAAAACTGTAACCTGAAAGCCAGGTGGTCAAGAAAACGACTACGTTAACAATGATAATGGCTCGAGTGAGATGAGGCGTAGATAGAGAACGATTCTCGTCTCGAATGGGAATCAACGCCGTTTCACCAAGCTTCAGAAGATGAGTAATTCAGATTCTATGCTATAAATTGATAACCCTAAATTCAAAATTCTACACAGAAGCTGGATGTCCCTTGTGTAGGCGATAAAACGGAAGGACATCAGTTTACTGTCTTTGGTTTCTTTTTCGGCCTGCTTTTAGGCGGTTTTGTGTGTTTGTGTCACAAACCATGTTGAGACTATGTAGCCCCCTCCCCCTAGAGAACTACAGGTTTAAAAAACAACTCGACCCTAGAGTGAACGTCATCACTGATTACGAAATCTCACGAAGACTCAACCCTTTGAGAATAAACATCGAGCGCAATCTTTAACACTCGCGCCCACTATCTCTTACGAAATCCTTTAGAGTCCGCGGACAATGCTTTGTCCATTTTTCTGTTAACCAAGAAAAAAACTATCCAAGTGACGAAACCATACACTAACCCATTAGCAACACCCTCTACGTAAGGGGCATATTCCGAAAGCGAAATTCTAAACCACGTAGGAACCATGTTTCCAGGAAACAGGGGAACAGGAACAGCAATGGATGCACAGGTAAATAGAAGGAAAAAAGCAACAAAAATAGCCGCTGCTCTCATATCCCTACTTAACCTCTATGGCAATATTCTTCTTCTTGACAAAACACGGCAACAGCTTAGAGCAGGTTAGACACCCATCGGGAATACCAGCTTCCTTTGGAAGAGTTTTCAAATATCCAAAATGATACGTACATTCCGTGGGAGGTTTCTCCACAGGGTTCCTAGAGGTTTCAACGGAAACCGAGCCAAGGTTTGAGTCTTCCGCGACAACGTCAACTTTGGTTAGGCAGTGGGGGCAAGCATAATAGGTTTCTCTAGGTGTCTTCGAAAAATCCGTTAACATCAGAGGCTTTTCAAAATCTTTCTTACATTCGTTGTATGGGCATATGAGATGGTCGGGTTTCATGTTTCTCCCTAATCTGTATATGGCATCTTAATAGTTAATAAACCTTTTCGTATCTTTGTTCAACACAAATACACAAAAATAGCCGAAAAAAGAGGTTTAAAACGTAAAAGGTCGAGGAATTTTGCTTTAAAGATGTAACAGACTGCCTACAGGTTGCGAAAATGGAAATGAGTGGGGTGGCGTGACTCTGTTAACGATGGAACCTCCAACTTGCTGAGACCTTTTTCTCCGAACTAGCAAAGAGAGGCATTCATATCAATGAAACAGCGACTGCTGTCTAACCTTTTCCGCTGGCTTTACCGATTGATTCAAATTACCGTATAACACTAGTTTATCGAGTGTCTATATGCCTAGAGTTGCTATTGTAAGGGGAACGAACCCTCAGGATACGACGGTTAAAGCCTTAGAAATGATAGGGGCAGATGAAGTTCTTCCCAAGGGAAAGCCGGTTTTGATAAAGCCCAACTACATTAACGCGAGGCATCCTTCAACAGGAATTACGACCGACAGCAGAGTCATCGAGGGTGTGGTCAAGTTTTTGAAACGGCACCGTGTGAAAGATGTAATAATCGGTGAAGGAAGCGGGTTTGCAGACACCTTCAAAGCTTTTCAAGTTGCAGGTGTTGACGCTGTAGCGGAGAAATGGAACGTAAAATTGGTAGATCTCAACGAAGACGAATTCGTTGAGGTTAGACCTACAAACCCTCTAGCTTTAAAGAAGGTGAAGATAGCCAAAACCGCTCTGGAAAGCACCATAATCAGCGTTCCCAAACTCAAGCCCCATAGAATGGCCCGCGTCACCTTGAGTCTAAAGAACATGATGGGAGCAGTAACCCCGAAAGGAAACATACACAATCCTCTAAGCGAGAAAATCGTCGACTTGGCATCAATCATAAAGCCGAGCATCGCCGTGATAGACGGAATAATCGCTGGCGAAGGACATGAAACAAGTGGAAACCCTATAGAGATGAATCTGATAATTGCAGGAACAGACCCAGTTGCAGTAGATGCTGTTGGTGCAGCTGTGATGGGCATACCCCCAGAGAAAGTTAAACATCTACGCTTGGCGGAAGAAAAGGGACTTGGAACATATGATCTAAAACAGATAACGATACTAGGCGAACCCATAGAGAAAGTGAAGAAAAAGTTTAAGACATCTTTCTTAACAAAACTCCTTGTCCATCTAGGCTAGCCTACAGAAGATTAATTATCTGCATCCCAGTTTTCTAGTCTCATGGACGCACTGAACTTTGTTGCGACGGTTATCCTCATAACAGCTTCCGGCGCCTTAGCTCCAGGCCCTTTATTTCTTGTCACCATCTCTCACGGTGCTAGATCAGGAGCCAAGAGTGGTCTAGTGTTTTCAATAGCGCACACTTTAGTTGAGTTCACTCTTGTTATGCTACTGGCCGGTGGCCTCCTAACCGTTGCAAATGAGCCCATTGTTAAGCTCACCGTCGGAGTTGCTGGGGGGATAGCTCTCCTTGTCTTTGGCGCCGTGCAAATCCGTGACTCCCTTACATCTAAATTCGGTGAGACGAAATCCGGACGAGTGGCGACGCGAAACCTTCTGTTAATAGGGTTGGTCTTCACCGGTTTGAATCCTTTCTTCATTGTTTGGTGGCTAACAGTTGGCGCAAATCTGATTCTCCTTTCCCTCGAGTTTGCTTCCTTAGCCGGAGTTGTGTTCATGTATGTTTGTCACGTGTGGATGGACTACGCTTGGCTTACGTCTGTTGCCCATTTTTCGAAAATGGGAACGAACGTTGTAGGATTTAAGTGGTATAGAGTTATCATGGCTGTGTTCGGGGCGGTCCTAATCTATTTTGGGCTTACCTTCTTCATCAATTCTTTAAGCTTCTAAAAGCTTCAATGTGACAAAATCTTAATTTTTGTTTTCTATTCTTCTTCGAAGGGTCGCTGGAAGATGCCAGAGCGAAAACGAAAGAGACGGTTTTTCGACCTCTTCGGCTTTGGCGATGAAGAGGAAGAGGAGAAGGAGAAATTCGAGGCTGAAACGCAGAAGCGCTAGAAGAGTTTCAGTGGAAAATTAAAAATAGGTCATATTTTTGCGTAAGAATGTCCTAAATTTACATTTTGCCTTTGATTACTAGCCTTTCGCCCAAAAATCGACTAGCAGACGTGAGATTAAAAATAACTCACAAGCCCCTTTTATATGTTTGTTCCTATCTGAAATGACACGACCGTTTATTAATGAAATTGACAATTGTTTTGTTAGGAATGAAACATGTCTGAAGGAGAAGGAAGGAAGAGGGCGGTTTTTCCGTCTCCATTACCCTTTAGAAGGCCAGAGGGGCCTGAGGAAAGGAGGTGGCCGTCGCCAACCCCGTTGCCCAGGGTTCCAACAGAGGATGTCGGCAAAGTCCTTAAACAGATATTAAACCGATTGGATGCCATAGAAAAACGGCTGGAAAGAATAGAGAAAATGCTTATGGCGAAACAACCTATCCCATAAAACACTAAAACAGAAAACCATGCCCTTTTCTGATGTATCTGCCCGTGATAGGGATGAGCTGACCACATTTAGCACATTTTTTGTCACCGGTTATCCTGTATCGAATTATTCTGTAGCCAAATCTGTGGATGAGTCTTTCTCCACAGTTGGGGCAATAAGTATCTTCGTATCCATGACCCTGAACGTTTCCCAAGTAGGGATAAAGAACTCCAGCTTTCTTCGCCATTTCATAAGCTTTCTCCAGCGTTTTAATTTTTGTGGGCGGGTTGTGAAACTTGTAGGCTGGATAATATCGAGTGAAGTGCAGAGGCGTTTTGGGCCCCACCGCCTCTAAGTGTTTCTCTATCACCCATCGTAGGCAATCTTCGTCATCGTTAACATCTGTGACGACTAGGTTCACGATTTCCACGTGGAAGCCAAATTTTTTTGCTTTTCGAGCGTTTCTCCAAACCTTCTCCACGTCTGCTCCGCCACAGTATTTACGGTAGGTCTCAGCGTCGCCCTTCAAGTCTATCTTAAGCCCGTCCATGCCTGCTTCTTTCAGCAACTTCAAAGCTTCTAGGGTCATGTAACCGTTAGAAACGTAGCAACGGTAGAGGCCCTTTTCACGGGCCATCCTAAACACGGACACAACCCAATCCGTTAGCATAGTGGGTTCTTGAAAGCTCACGCATAGACCATCATCCTCTCCTCGGATGGCTGCTTCCACGATTTTTTCAGGAGAGTAGAAACTGGATTTGGCGGGATTCGGTTCGGTTTTTGATAAATGATGATTTTGGCACCAGATGCAGTCGAAGTTGCATGACCATGTGGAAAAGGTTAGGGCTGTTGATCCGGGCCAGTAGTGGAAGAAGGGTTTGATTTCGATGGGTCTGCTTTCTAGGGCGCTGAGATCTCCATAAACCACCGTGTAAAGCTTACCGTTCAGGTTTATTCTAGTCTTACAAAATCCTTTCAGGCCAGATGAAATCAAACATCTTCTCTCACAAAGGCCACATCTAACCTTATCCCCTTTCAGTTTCTCGTAAAGGAGGGCTTCATGAACCGTGGAATATTGCAGTAACTTCTGCACTTCTAACACTCTATGTATAGAAGAAATAATTACAGGTTACATAACCTTTTCAAAAGTTTTAACTAACCTTTTCTTAGCCCTGTTCGAGCAATCAAGATTCCCACTAGCGAAAAGATTAGGGCGAAGCCTATTAGAAACTGAAAGTCCAGTGCAACTTTGGCCGCGTCAAACCCTGCGTTAGAGTGGAGAATAAAGGCCCTTACAGCATCCCCTGCGTATGATATAGGATTGAAGTTTGCGATGGTTTGAAGCCATTCAGGCATCTGTTTTATTGGAAACAAAGCGTTGCTGGCAAACATGAGGGGGAGGTTCAGCAGGTTTGCAACGGCTATGACGGTTTCATGGCTCTTAATGCGAATCGTGATCGCCAAAAACATTGATGAGAGCCCCAAACTTAACAGGAACAAGGCCGCAAACATCCCAAAGAAATCCAAGATTCCGAAGGCATCTCCAAGTTGTAACCCAAAGACGAAGGCAATACTAAAGATGAGCAAAACTTGAACCATACTTCTAATTACGCTAGAACTTACCTTTGCGAGTACGATTGATTCTCGAGGGATTGGTGCAACAAGAAGTTTGTTTAGGAACCCGAATCTTCGATCCCAGACCACTGACATGCCGCTGAACATGGCGGTGAACAACACGATAACCGACAACATTCCGGCAGCCATGTACGTGAAATAGTCTGTTGTCCCGCCGAACGTTTCACTTATCATCTGATTTAAAAATACACCTATTTGATCTTGGACTTGTGGCGGTAATTGGTTCATCAAGTCAGGGGGAACCGAAATAAGGCCTGTTAGGTTCAACGCTTTTCCGAAGAGCCCCAACCAGATGACTGGTTGGACGAACATCATGAAAAGCAAGAAGGGGTTCTTCATCCACTTCCTAACTTCTCTTTTGGTCAGCGCGATTGTTTCCCCTATCATCCTCTAATCCTCCTCAAAGTTCTCATCCTTCTCCAGATCTCCCCGATGTCACCTTGAGTTTCCCGTAGCGATCGTCCAGTATATTCCAAATAGACTTGGTCAAGAGTTGGCTTAACCAATGAAACCCTGCTGATTCTTAGATTCATCTTAAGCATATTTTCCATTATCTCAGGGAGCGCTTTCTCTCCTTTTGAAACCTTAATTCTATACATATCTCCGATTTTCTTAACGTCTTTCACCTGAGGCAAAGACCTTAGCGTCTCTGTTTGGTCATCCGTTTTTCTGTTAAACTCTAGTTCAATTATGTCTCCGCCAAGACTGTCTTTAAGGTTCTGTGGAGTATCTAAAGCCACAATTTTTCCGTGATCTATGATGGCTATGCGATCGCAGAGGATGTCTGCTTCTTCCATGTAGTGAGTCGTCAGAAACATCGTAATTCCATGCTCGTCTCGCAGTTTCTTTATGTAATCCCACATGACAACTCGAGTTTGAACATCCAACCCCAGCGTAGGCTCGTCCAAAAAAAGCACTTTGGGATAGTGGATTAAGCCTTCAGCAAGCTCAAGACGCTTGCGCATTCCACCGGAATAGGTTTCAACCCTTCTGTTCGCGGCGTCTGTTAGACCAACAAGACTCAAAGCCTCTCTAATTCTTTCTCTGGCCACTTCGGTTGGAACATGATAAAGCTTTGCTTGAAGCATCATGTTTTCCATGCCCGTAAGGTCGTCGTCAACTGTTATGTCCTGAGGCACGAGACCGACTATTTCTCTGACCTTACCATCTTGCTTTTCAACGTCGAATCCACCCACCTTGCCAGATCCTTCAGTAGGGTTGAGTAGGGTTGTAAGCATGTTTATGGTAGTGGTTTTCCCAGCGCCGTTTGGACCCAAGAAGCCGAATATCTCGCCTTCCTCTACAGAGAAGGACACGTGGTCGACGGCTACGAGGGTTCCGAAACGTTTGGTGAGGTCATTGGCTTCAATGGCATGCATGTTTTCTATCTCTACCTCATTCGAAGCTTGTTGTCTAACTCTAATCAGTCTTTTAACTTCTTCGCTATCTCGTTTAATTTTTCAGCGGCTCGTTCGATAACTTCTCTGGCTTCGGTGGCAACTTCTTTTGAATACTTTTCACGTAGGCTGTCCATAAGGTTCCAACCAGCCTTCACCAATTTTTTTCCTGCTTCGACGAGTTCGCGTGTTTTTTCAGGGTAGCGGTTAAACCAAGGGAATCCAAGGAAGGGAGGCATGAGAAATCCAAATCTTTTGCGAAGCTCTTCTCTTCTTTTAACATGTTCCTGAAGAAACGCTTTGCCTTCATCAGTGAGAGTGTAACGTTTGATCCCCACTTCTTGTTCAAGGACCTCTTTGGCATATCCCTTGTCCCGTAGCCATGCCAAGAGGGGATAGATGGAACCTGGACTCGGTTTCCAACGTCCATCGGTTCGTTTCTCGATTTCGTTCATGATTTCTGAACCCGACATGGACTTTTCGTTCAGCAGTCTCAACACGTAATATCTCAGGAAGCCCTTTGGAACAGACGCCATATGTCTCATCCAATGCCGGAAAGGATGTGTATGCTGCAAACCAGTCACCTATTATCGCTATCGATATCAAATTTGATATCAATAGTGACCTATAAACTTTACGGCATAACCCCAAACACCACGTCATTTCTGGCAGCAGTTTTTGGGTTCAGAGCATAAACTAGCTTTAGTATTCTTTTGTGACGCTTTTGACGGCGCCGGAAACGCGCCTTAAACACTCCAACGCACATTCATAGGTTGGGAAACCCTTCGGCCCACATTCAGGTCCTGCGTATGGAACTCTTTCTACACCGAACCGACTAACTATCTCGACCAAACGTTTCTTCATGATATCAAGGTTCTCGAGAAAGATTTTGGGATCAATTTTTCGACTGGTGATGCCCTTCCAGGTTTCGGCAATCCCTTCATTTATTGCTAATTCAGTCATTTTTTGTCGTGAAGTTGTAATGATTCTCTTTTTGATTAAGGTGTCGAAGTCGGCGATGGATATGCTTGCTTTCAGAAACTTGTCGGTTGATTCCAGTCTCTCCTTGGTTTTCTTCATTTGGTAGATGGGGTCGTCGATGTGGGGGTCGATGACGTTTAGGGATTTTATCTCCCAAAAAAGTTCGTCTGCGGTGTTGTGAAGGTGCAGCAAGGTTTGGGCGTTCTTAGATTTGGCTTTGTGGAAAATGGATTCCCAAGCCTTTCGTAGGTTTTCTCTTCCCTCAGAACCGTAGTCAATTAGTGGATCGTCTTGCAGTCCGAAAACTGGTTCATCCACTGCAACCAAACTCACTTTGCCGTGTTTTTCGCTGAAAACGTTGTTTTCTACGATCTGTGAGATAGTGTTTCCTAGCCTGCTGAATATTTTGTTATCTCGATGGAGGAAGAGAGAAGAGAGCGTATATGGTCCTGTGACGCAGACTTTAACTTCAAAGGGTTCACCCTTCTTCTCGTAAATTATTTGAGAATTCCCTTCTATCGCCATAACCTCTGGTATATGGCTCCTGTCTGCTTTTACAGACGGAATCTTGGTCTCCATGTAACCGCCTTTAACTCTCTCTACGCCGTCCATCATTGCCAGAAACATCGCGTTCATATCCCTGAACTGGGGATAGTTTGGAACATCGATGCCAGCCCCAACTTTATCGAGAAAACCTTCCATCACCCTTTTCTCGAAGAATTTGACCGAATCGTCGGCGGGATAGAGCCCGAAACGCGTCGCACCTTCCAAAAACTTCTTGGCATCATTAAGGAAAGGTAAGCTGCCGGCGTCACAAGACTTTATCACGTAAACATCTCCACGAGTCCGTTATGTTTCTACTTAAGCTGTTTAAAGTGTTCCCATCCCCGAGCCTCTATATAAACTGTTCTTCCCACAGTTTTGAGGAGGAGATTTTTCTCTTTTGTGACCCGTCCAATTCTTATGAGGGAACCACCCACGTTTTTCACGGCTTTTTTTGCATCTTGCCAAAGCTTGGGTTGGATGGTTACCAGAAGTTCGTATTCCTCTCCTCCGTACAAAGTTAGTTCTGCCGCATCGAGACCGTGAATCTTCGCAAATTTTTCTGCTTCCTGTGCTATGGGAAGATTGTCGAGGGCGAAGCCAACGTTGCTTGCCAGCGAAATTTCATGTAGACTCCATGCTAGCCCGTCGCTGGAGTCTATGGAGGCTGTTGCTGCTTGGGTTTGGGCGAGAGCCAGCCCTTCTCTGAGCCTCGCATGGGGCATGAGAACGGAGTTAACAAGCTCTTCCCTTATTTCTGGAGGAGCCGAAAGATTTTCCATTAGAATCTTTAATGCTGAAGCGGTTTTTCCGAAAAAGCCTGTTACTGCCGCGTAGTCGCCGGGCTTTGCGCCGCTACGCCTAATGAGGTGACGTTTTTGACAGATTCCCAACACTGCGCAACTGATCACAAGATCGGAGGCTTCGTTGGTGTCTCCGCCCAGTATATAGGCGTTGTATTCACGAGCCCCAGCGTTTAGTCCCTTGCCGATCTGTTGTATGTCTTGTCTTGACAGGCTTCGGGGTACACCGATGGCTGCAAGGAGGGCGAGGGGTTGTACTCCCTTGGCGGCTAGGTCACTTACGTTCATAACTACCGCCTTGCGGGCGGCCTGCCAAAGGCTCATGTCCTGTGGGACGTCTGTTTTTCCGACAAGCATGTCAGTTTTTATCACGGCAAGCTTTCCACGTCCGATGTCTATGGCTGAGACGTCGTCTCCGAAGGGAACTGGCATGTTGGGCATCTGGTCTAAACATTCTAGAATGAGTTCTATGATTTTTCTTTCACCAAGCTCCTCCGCTAAACTCAAGTTGAAAACCTCTACAGTAATGGTTTGCTCCCGAATGTCTTAAAAATGTGTGTTTCGCTCATTTCAGTGAAGGCCTCGGTGGCTCAGACCGGTAGAGCGGCAGCCTCGTAAGCTGTTGGTCGCGGGTTCGAATCCCGCCCGGGGCTCCAAACTTTTTCAAATGTAAAACTATAAATACCTAGTATTACCCGTATTACCTTATGATTCGAACGAAGGTAACGGAAAAGTATCAGACAACGATTCCGAAGCGTATAAGGGAAGTCCTCAAAGTGAAATCTGGAGAAACGGTTGAGTGGTACATAATTCAAGGCATGGTGGTTCTTAGAAAACCCGTAAAACTTGAAAAGCCAGTGGAATTTCTCACCTCGCAAACAAAGCTCGACGTAGATGCCGTGAAACTTGTGAGGGAAACCAGAGGGGAATTCGGGTGAAGTATCTCGGCACGAACGTAATAATCTATGCGATAGAGAGCCATCCAAAATATGGAGAAAAGTGTAAAGATATTTTGAAAGCCGTAGAGGATGCCAAGCTTGAGGTCTGTGCTTCTACCCTGGTACTTGTGGAAGTAATTAACGTGTTATGCAAACTAAATTGGATTCTAGAAGAGGCCCAGAAGGAAAAACTAAACATAAGAAAAAACATAGACGCCATACTTTCTCTGCCCATAAAGTGGATCGAACTGGACTTTGCCATTATTCGAAGGGCTTCTGAATACGAATTTAAGGTTAGCGGGATAGATTACGTTCATGTCACTTCTATGGAACTAAACCTCGTCAATGAAATAATATCCGCCGACGAAGAGCTTAACAAAATAGATTTTATAAAAAGGATAGATCCTTTAACGTTCAAAGTAGGCTAAGTTTCTTCTCCTTTGGTCCAAAAGCATTTTTTCTTACGGGTCCCAAAAGACTACTATCCTTCCAGAGACCGCATGTGGCTGGGTGACGAGTTGACGCGGAAGATCGCGGTGGCTATGGCAACCCAATATGCAGATTAGCTTAAACATGTCTTGTTTCAATGAAATGCTTTGGTCATTCCTCAGAGACCGTCAGAACCTTATTGAACGGATCTTCCGGCTTGTTTTTTATGGTGCTATGGACTATGAAGGTTTCCGTTTCTCTAACACCACTCAACCCATGAAGCTTCTTAACAAAATCGGTCAATTCTTTCTTATTCTCCACCAAAACCTTTAGGACGCTATCGTATTTCCCAAAAAGGCGATGGAATTCAGATACCTGGTGGAAATCCTTAATCGCCTCCTCGTTTTTCTTCCTAAGATCGCTTCGCGGGTCCTCGCGCATAAATATGTAAGCTTGAATGAATAGGCCAAGCTTTTCCGGTTCCAACTTTGGAGCGAAAGAACTTATCAAACCCGAGCTGCACAGCTGTTCCAGCTTCTTCGCGACCGTTTGCCTTGTAGCCCCCACATTCTTTGCAATCTGAAGAAGGGGTTGCCTCCCATCCTCAAGCAACTGAAGGATTATTTTCTTTTCCAGGTCCTTAGATTTTAACATTTTGTTAACAAAACATTTAAAAAGCTTGACGCTTATAAGACTTTCCCACATAAAAGTTAACTTAAAGTTAAGGAATGGATGCAATGCAAATCCAAGAAACCATCGAATACGACGTGAAAACGCTACTCCAAACAGTATTGGATACTATGAAGAGTCTACGTCACGCTGACAACGTAGCCTATCCAAAGCCCGGAAAGTTCAGACGAATGCGCGCGCGTTTCAATCAAAGGAGATCAGATGAAATCCGAAAGAGAATAAAGAGAGGTTGTTACAATGTCAAAATTTGACCTAGAAGAATTTGCTAAAACTGCTGATAGAGTTAGGAGAAAGGCGATAGAAGAAAACGGGTTGATAGATAATCCCTCTGACGAAGAGCTAAGGCTACTTGTAGAAAACGAGCCCGGGGTTAGGAAAACTATATACGGAAATTTCGTTGTTGAAAGTGAACCTACTTCCAGAGCAGCTATGTTTACCAAGAACAGTGTTGACTATCCTTTCGGCGAAGAAGAACTCCAACTGTTAGCCCAATGCGAAAAAGCTTTGGCCAAAGAAAAACTGATTTCTATTGATAGAATTGTGAGTAATGAAAGTAGTGAAACAACAGTCAGGTTAATTGTTCCTGAACGATTTGCTCATGTTGCCTACGGTGGGAAGAATCTTTTTATACCCGTAAAAAAAGAGCTTAAAGAGCCTACGTATCAAATCTTATTTTTCACTGACGAAGCTTTCGAAGCTAATAAATCAAAGCCACTTCCACAAAAAGATATCACCCTAAGGTTGGCTATGCTGGATGATGGAAGGGTTATCAAAATAGTTAGGAACAGCAACTACATAGGCGAATTCAAAAAGGGAGTTTTCGCTGCAGAGGACTGGATTGCTAAAACTAGAAGGCGTGGAATTTTCCTACATGCCGGTTGTAGAGAGGATTATCTCCAGTCAGCCCGCGGGAATTACCGAAATGTTAGAACATTACTTCTCGCTTTAAGTGCAAATGGAAAAACAACCTTAACCTGTAGGATCCTAGCAAGAAAAGGAAAGGAAAAATCGTGGCTTATTCAAGACGATGGTGGAACTCTCATGCCAGATGGTTCTTTTCACGGCTTCGAAGCTGGAGGACTATTTGTAAAAACAGAGGATGTAAATCCAGGGGAACAACGGGAAATATTCTATGGCTTATTAAAACCGGGAATATTGTGTGAGAACGTCTATGTAACCGAAGACGGCGACTTTGACTTCTACAACTTTGAAAGAACATCAAATGGAAGAGCAGTTATACCGAGAAGAGATTTTATGCACGCCAGCTCCTACATTGATGTGGACAAGATTGATAACCTAATTCTTATCACCAGAGGGCCGTTGATCCCTGCGATAGCAGAATTGACTCTGGAACAAGCGGTAGCTTTGATAATCCTAGGGCAAGCAATGGAATCGTCAGCAGGTGACCCAACCCAAGCAGGAAGGATTAGACGTGAGTTTTTCTACGATCCCTTTGCAGCTGGCGACAGAGCAGAGCATGCCAACAGATTTTATGAAATCTTGAGAGGTCTTCCTCATATGAATTACTTCCTGTTAAATACAGGAGGAGTGGGTGAAGGAGCACGTTACAAAGAGATAACAGTGGAACATACGATGGGTATATTAGATTCTCTATTAAGAGGAGGGCTTGAAGATTGGATAGATTCACCTACAGGCTTTAAGGTACCAAAAGCGATAAGGACAGTAGATGATATTTACTTGCATCCTGAGAAGCTTTACTCAAGGGCTGAATTTGAGGAGAGACAGAAGGAGCTTAATAAATTTAGACGTGAAGCCATTCAAAAAATCGGCGACGCTCTACATCCCATTATAAAAAATGTTTTTAGCGAGGACTATTAAACTGATGGTTATCCTTCTCGCCGTTTTTACGCTTTCCATCTTTTTCTTTATAGGGTGGGGAAGGTTGTAAGTAAGTAAAAGTAAATATGCCATTGGTTGGAAGAATACGACTATAAGAGTTTTATTTCCAAGAATTTAATTAAAATGCCGGTGAACAAGATGGTTTTGTATCCAAGCAAAGAATGGTTGGAAGAATACTGCAAAATGCTGAACCAAAGCAAAGAATACAAAGAAGCAGGAAAAGGTTGGGGCGTGGGTTGGAACGGTGACTTCATTTTCCAGATCGAAAACATCCCAATCGACAAGATATCAATTGAGGACCTCCCAGCCGATCTGGCTAAGGAACTAAAAGAATACATTGTAAATGGAACTTCTTACTCCCTCATCCAGCTCAAAGATGGTGAATGCAAAGGCACCCGTCCCCTCAAGGATCCAAAAGAAGTGGAAGTAAGCTTCATAATGAAGGGATCCTACGAAAACTGGAAGAAAATGACCAAGGGGGAGATAGACGCAACCCGAGGCCTACTGACGCGCAAATTCAAGCTTGAGGGAAGCATGGCAAAAGTAATGCGGTACACTAGAGCGTCTTCAATAATGACTGATATATCTTCTAGCATTAAAACAGAATTCATCGACGAAGTATATGCCAAAAAATGAAAGCATCCTACGCCGACACTCCGCTATCACATAAATCTTTCACGTTTCGTCAATTAGATAATTTCATCAAAGTCCAGTTCCAATGCGTCTAGAACCTGACCGAAGGTGAAATGCAAGTATCCCGCGCGCGCAAAAGTCGTAACTATTCGCTTTTCTCAAGCTTTAGACAACCTGCGCTCAACGGTGTTAATAGAATCATTCCCAACCGATTTATAATAAGTTTTACAAACGGAAACTCTATAGGCTACTATCATAAAGAAGATTTTACGTGAGGACAAATCTCATGGAAAGCATGGTAAAGCCCCGGTGGCTAAGCCCGGTTATAGCAGCGGCCTTGTATGCATAGAGTCGGGAAAGCCGCAGGTCGCGGGTTCGAATCCCGCCCGGGGCTCCATAGACCGCTTCGATGATGCCTACTTGAGTTTTGCTCGCTCCCAGTTCTCTTTCGGTCAAAATTGGAATAAACATGTATGAAGATGAGAAAGCTGCCCTGTGTAGCAACTGGATAAGGTTTTGCTTCATATCAAAGTCTCATTAATTTGGCTTCTACACGCTTTGAAATGCTTTTTAAATGTTGTGCGAGTTACCTAACCATGATTAACTAAAGGGAGTGGATTAGATCTACGCTAACGCTTATTGAAATCTTAATTCTCGCTGTTGTTCAAGGTATAACCGAGTGGTTGCCAATATCTAGTTTTGGGCATCTAGTCATCGTTGAAAAATATCTGGGTTTAGAGCTTCCATTGATTTTTAATGTGATGTTGCACGTAGGAACTCTGTTTGTAGTTTTGGCGGTATTCTGGAGAGATATTGTAGAAATCGTTAAAGCCTTAGTTAGACGGAACTTCAAGACTGATGAAGGAAAACTTGCGCTATTTATAGCGGTTGGAAGTGTACCAACAGCCCTTATCGGTTTCTTTTTCCACGACATTTTCGAATCTTTTTCTCACAATTTGCTCGTTGTGGGTGTAGCGCTGTTAATCACTGGTTTTGTTCTGTTTGTTTCTGAAAGGAGAAAAACCGATCGGGAACTCAGCTATTTGGATTCTTTGTTGATAGGAGCAACTCAAGGAATTGCAATAACTCCAGGCATTTCGAGGAGCGGCGTCACAATAGCCACAGGGTTGTTGAGAAGGGTGAAAAAAGAAATAGCTTTCAAGTATTCATTCTTGCTGTCTGTACCCGCGATAATCGGAGCAGCTGTCATGGAATCAAGAGATTTAGTAGTGAGCAACGTAGACGTAGTTGCGCTATTTCTAGGGGCAATAATATCAATGACCGTAGGTTACGTATCTTTGAAATTTCTGCAAAAGGTCGTTATGAAAGAAAAATTCCACTTGTTCGCATATTACTGCTGGATAGTCGGGCTGATAACTGTTTTTTCTCACCTTTTTCAATAAATTATATGGAAGCGAAGCTGGTCCGTGTTCTTCATGAGGAAGAGTTCAAGCGTGGTCTATTGGCTTGGTAATAGGTGATACCTTCAAAAGGTTTATGCGCGCGCGTCAACATACACACACTAACTATTTTTGATAACACTGACTTCTCCGCTTCTGCTGACCCTTAACTGACGCTTGCCCCTAAATACAATAACATTCGCATTCTCAACTTGGATAAGGTCACCCACAGAAATTTCATCTATTTGATCATTCCACAAAGGCAATTGGATGGTTCCGGTTTCGTCAGTAATGAGGGCATTCGCCACATTAGCGTAAGAACCAAAACGGGTTGTGACAAGCCTTGGCTGGGATACTTCAAGAACTCTTGCCTTTACATTGACCCGTTTCATTCCAGCTCTTAAATCTTTGATCTGATAGCGATTTGATTTAGCCTCTTGGACCGAATTTTTCATAGGCTGTCGTCCATAGGTAAACTCTTTGAGCGGATTGTTTTTTTTGAAGATGCGTTGAGGTATGGGAAATTGCGCGATCACTTTGGGGCCACTGGTTATAAGAAAGATTGCGTAGTCCCGTGTCCTCACACGGCATTCAATCAATAATTTTCCACAAGTAGATTCTTGATGTTGGGAAGCGTCAAGAAAACTATTAAAAAATTTGCCTGAATCAAGTCCATGCTTCATTGAAATTTTAGCAAGATACTCGAGAAGCCGAATATCACTGTATGAATGGTACCTACCTGGGGGGCGCCCTCGTGTGGTCCCTACCTTGTTTCGCATTCTACTTGTTTCCTACTTCCGTACCAAAGTGATTTCGATCGTTGAAACGTTTCTTGTTCCGCCTTCTTCTCGCTGCATTTCTTCGGTTCCTACGGTGATTTTGCCTACGCTCAAGTCTTTCATGAATCTGTGCCTGGTTATCTCGGCAGCATCAACTGCGGTATTTATTGCTTGCCCTCTCGCCTTCAAAGTAACTTCTTTAGTGTTGGATCCGCTGAAACTTGTTATAATCCCCAACACATAATTCATTGGAGGCTTTCTTCCCACGTATATGACGTTTGGTTCCCTAGACAAACTATTCATTTTCAACTTCCTCGTTGTCAGCGTTGCGATAGTAATAGGCGAACCCTACTTTTAAACACTGCTGACACTTTCTAATAACTAAACGTGCGCGCTTCAGGAACCTGATAGGAATATGTGCGCAATTCTGATGTGTCATGGTATATAAAGTTGATAGTGCAGAGAACTTGGCGCGAGGTGAACTTCGACGATGCCTTCCCATTGCTCTAACAAACGTTTATAAAAGTTGGTTTACATATTTTGTTTTCACGAATTGAGTCTAGCGCGCGCATTCGGGCGAAGCTCGTCTGCACGTTTTGTCTAAGGGGAGCGTTTCAAATTTGTTCTTTGTAGATGATGCGACGCTAAAGAAGGTCGTTGCTTTGTTTGGTGAAGACGCTGTTAGAGTTGTCGAGGTCCTTGAAAGGGTTGACGAGATCACGGACATCCAGATTTCGGATCAAACCGAAATACGTCTTAACACGGTTCGCAAGACGCTCTACAGACTTTACGACCACTCCCTTGTGGGTCTTAGACAGTCTCGCGACCAAGAAACAGGCTGGTTTGTTTACCACTGGAGACTCCAACCCGACCAGCTGGAAGGCTTCATCTTTAACCAGAAGCGCCGTGTTCTTGAAAAACTTGAAACCCGGCTTAGGTATGAGAAAAGCCACGAGTTTTACATCTGCCAAACGCCCGGTTGCAAACGATTTCCTTTCGAGGAAGCATTTGAGCTTCTCTTCAAGTGTCCCGCATGCAACAAGCCAATGGTGCATGTCAACAATGACCACATCATTGAGACCACAACACGAAAAATTGAACAGATAAAAAGGGAACTAAGCGAGTAGCTCGATGAGAGCGTAGTTCATCCATTTAGCTAGTACAAGGGTTTATTTAGAAGCATTACTAGGTGATCGATCGAATAAAGATTCATCTCTGCACGCATTAGTCTTTTTGAATGCTTTTTCTCGCCACTTTTGTTTCCAGCTCTTCCATCCCGTCTTTACGAGTTTTTCTCTGATTTTGGGTCTTTCCGCAACCCATTCTAGGAGTGTCCAGAAGCGTCTCTTGTTTTCCAGTCTTTCTGCTGGTACTCCTACTTCTTTGCACCATTCTACGTAGCTTCTCTCAACCATCTCTTGGAGTTCGCCGGTGATTTCTACTTCTTCCACGTTGAATCCCCGGTCTCGCAGGTGTCTACGAATGCTGGAGAGAACGTATCCTGAGCAGACCTTGAAACGGGTTTCCTTGGAAGGCCGCATCACTTTAACGATCTCCTCGGCAATCTTCACGGCGTCATCCAAGTACTGTTTATCTTCGAAGTTGGGCGGCTGGAAGGAGGAGACCGGGATCCTGCGTTCCATGTACCTGCGGTCTGGAAGTTTGAGGGCGCCGATTACCACGCCTAAAATAAGGTCTCCCCACCCAGCATCATCTATCAAAATCTCTTTTCTAGACCGAAACCGATCCAACTCCATGACCTACATCACCAAAATCTTCAACAAATTGACTCTTTTCAAGCCGTTTATGTTTACCTGCCGACCATATATGCGGCTTCTCCATCAAACAGTAAGGAATGAATATGTAAAAGCCTTCTCTAAGTGTTTCTTTTATATCGTCGGGGATGTCTTCGTCATTCGTGTGCGCTTAATTTTAAGAACGTGCGACAGATGATATTGCTGCTTGGAAATTAAGACCAACGTATTTAAGTTATGCGGCTGTTATGGAGGGTGAAAGTTAGAGGTGTTAGAGTGCCCAAGAGGAAGATCAAAAAAAAGACACGCGAAGAAGAGCTTAAGAACATGGTGCTGCCTGTGGCCAACGATGTCATGGGCATAGCTAAAAAAATGCTGGGTTTCGATCGACTTTTAGTGAGCTGTCAAGACGGCAAGGAGCGTCTCTGCAGAATCCGGGGAAAGATGAAGAGAAGAATGTGGATAAGGCTGGGAGACATCGTTTTGGTCTCTCCATGGGATTTCCAATCCGACAAGCGGGGCGACATCATATGGCGATACAAAAGAAATCAAGCCGAATGGCTAAGAAGGAAAGGATACCTGAAGATTTAACAGAAGCACACACGCATCCCCTCTAAACTCGGAAGGAAAGAAAGGAAGAAAAAAAGATGAAGGAAGAAGAAGCCCCACAACCGTTGAGGGTTCGACAGTGCCCCCAATGTGGAAGCACCCGACTTATGCGGGATTACGAGTGCGCCGAAATTGTGTGTATGAACTGCGGATTTGTTGTCGCCGCCAAACTCGCGGACCGAGGGCCAGAGTGGCGCGCTTTCAACGATGAGCAGCGTGCCAAGCGCATCCGAGTTGGGGCTCCCCCTACTTTCACTATTCATGACAAAGGTCTTTCTACCATGATTGACTGGCATGACCGTGATGTTTATGGCAAAAGGTTTTCTCCTGGGCAGAAGGCTCAGATTTACCGGCTTCGGAAGTGGCAACGTCGTATTAGAGTGTCCAATGCTACGGAGAGAAACCTTGCCTTCGCCCTTTCTGATCTCTCTAAGATAGCGAATAGTCTCAGTCTGCCTAAAAACATCCTTGAAACTGCTTCCGTTATCTATCGTAGAGCTGTTAAGGAGCGACTTATCCGTGGAAGGTCTATTCAAGCCATGACCGCCGCCGCCATATACGTAGCCTGCAGACAATGTGGATTAGCTCGAACTCTCGATGAGATTGCTCAAGCCTCAAATATTAATAAAAAGGAAGTTGGACGCAGCTACCGTTTTCTCGTAAAAGAACTTGGCTATTTTATTCCGCCCATGAAGCCTAGGCAATACGTAACCAAATTTTCTAACCAACTAACCATGCAGGGAAAGGCTGAGGAAATCGCCCACAAAATCCTCATAGCTGCGAAGGAGCTAAGACTTACGTCGGGAAGAGGACCTACAGGCATGGCTGCGGCAGTCAGCTACATTGCGTCGGTCTTGACTGGAGAAAGAAAAACTCAGAGGGAAATTGCGGAAATTGCTCAGGTGACGGAAGTTACGATAAGAAACCGCTATAAGGAATTGGTTGAGCGCCTCCAGTTCATCATCTCCCTTTAACTTTCCCTCTTTTATTTTTGTAAGCTCCATCATCTTTGAAAATACATTTTAGAATAGAGTCTCAAGTTAGTATTGAGGCTTAGAAGTTGGCTGA
>Ga0209978_10000078_pt1 | contig 27896 bp, 15 predicted proteins | sample BentaG_FD_182805 | JGI IMG/M metagenome (GOLD analysis project Ga0209978, IMG submission 182805) | Deep subsurface microbial communities from South Atlantic Ocean to uncover new lineages of life (NeLLi) - Benguela_00093 metaG (SPAdes)... | ecosystem: Environmental > Aquatic > Marine > Oceanic >... | reverse complement strand
ACTTGCAGAAGAAGCTCAAAGAGTCATGAATGGCTTCGAAGCTGAATACAATGCTGTTGGTCAATACTGGGATATGGTTCTCTGGGTTGTCAAAGTCCAATGAAGCCTCAAAAGGAATAATGCGCGCGCGCGAGAGGAGTCTCTATATCTTGGAATTATATAACGCTTCTACAACATGTATGCGTGTGAAAAACTGCTCTATGATCCAAGCTTAGTGCCTAACCAGATGACAACTTGCTTGAATTTCTCAAGGTTTTCTGGATCCTTTAATGCCCTCATAACTCTTAGAGTGGGCCATTTGGAAAAATCACTTGGAATTTGTCTGAATGTTGGTATTCCATGTATCCTTTTGTGAAACTCTTCTATCGTTTCCGGATCAATTTGTTTCGATAGCCAGCCATAATTCAATGCAAGTCTACCATTTGTGTAAATAGTGAAAACAGATATGGTTTTGCCATCTTTGAGATAATGAAAAGTGAAAGATCCAGTTTCTGCTCCTGTTCCGAACCATATTCTGTGTGCTGTGTTCCTGCCCCATTCATATAAATCCCTCACAATGCTGACAACATTAGGCACAACCTTCTCGAGAACCGTAAAGAACTCGTCCTCAGACCACCTCTTTCTGGCTGGAGGCTTTGTTGATACACCATATAAATGAGGAACCAGAACTTCAATTCCATCGGTCTGAAATCTGCGCATCTCTAACGCATGCAACGAAAATGCAGATTCGCTACACTCATTGATATATCGAACTATGCGTCTTAACTCTTCGTTGATTACATCTACAACGATAATAAGAATAAAAGACCCGCCATCCAACGATTGTTTTACCCCATTCCGAAAACGCTCTTCATTCCACTCTTCTAGTGCAGACTCCCCAACCAATTCCACCAAGCTTTTGCCTTTCAATTTTTGAATGCGACTGTCAACGGTTTCATAGTTCATTTGCCATAGGTATGCAGCATATTCCAAGATTTGACCAATTACCTTACGCTTTATCTCGGGGTTTGTGGCGAGTTTACATTCTATAATTGCGATGTCACCATCAGAGCTGAAAGCCAAGATATCGGTGGCCCCAGAACCCGGAAGCCCAAATTCACTGACCGCAAATTTGAGGGGTGATACCCCTTCCCGAATCTCATCGATTGTAATGAGAGAAGGTGATTCCACAAGCAGCTTTTGGAGTTCCGCCTCGGCTTTTGCTCTGACGGATTCAGCAAACTTCCATTCTTTTGAGTTATTATTCCTAATAAGAATCCTCATATTATCGCCTTACGTACCTTAACACTCATCTTCAATTTATGAAGTCCTTCAATTAGAATCTATCTGCCCACATGCGAAATATTAAGTTCTCGCAAAAGAGATTGACAATTATGATAAAGATTGCTACTTGGAATATGTGTTATTGGCAGCACCGAAAAAACCTTCAAAATTCGTGGAATTATTTGTCTGCGGAAATCAATCCCGATATAGTGTTAGTCCAAGAAACTGTTCCACCACCAACTTTACTCAATTTAGAAAACTATGTATGGGACGAGATTGGTGGAAATCGCAAGTGGGGTTCAGGGATATTCTCAAAACATCCAATTGAGAGAGTCGAATTTGGTAATAACCATCAAGGGTCAGTTATTGCGGGGGAAGTGACTCTCCCTAGCGAAGTCAAGCTAACTGCCATCAGCATTCATGTTTTACTTGAACACGGATATTCAATTATCCCGCTTCATCGAATCTTTTCAGACCTAACCCTGTTGTTAGAGGAAAAAAGAGGGAAACGTCACATCATACTCGGAGGAGACTTCAATGCGAGTCTTCAATTCGATAAACAACAACCTGGTGAATCCCATAGAATTCTCTTTGAACGTGTCGAAAATTTCGGTTTAGTAAATTGCTTGAAGAAATTCTATGACCATCCAGTTCAAACATATCGTCACAATAAAGATGATAAACCATGGCAACTCGACTATCTATTCCTTAGTAGCCAACTTGAAAACAAACTAGAGAAATGCTACGTATTGGAAAATCCAGACATCCAGGCATTAAGTGACCATAACCCAGTTGTTGCTCATTTGTCGCTATAGTTGCCTGTACGCTGAGTTCACGGAGAGAAAAGCTTATCAAGAAAGCACATTGAACCTTGTTTCTGGAGAAGTTTCAGATATGGTCAAGTGTCCAAGATGCGCGCGCGCGCTTTCTATCAGTTTACAGAATTAATTGACATTAAGCCAGACCGCGGTAGCCATTTTATTCATAGTATGAGTGAGCCGTTCAGTGAAGAGGATATTGAAGATGAAGTTATGCATAACTGGTTGGATCACTTCAGGATGCGGTCTCATCAACTTCATGCTTCTGGACACATGAACAGACAGCAAATAACTGGTCTAATCAACTATGTTAAGCCGAAGAGAATTTTTCCGATACACACGGAAAACCAGCAATTGTTCAGGAAGATAAGCAAAAACGTTCAGACAATAAAATACGGAAAAGAATACATATTATGACATAGTCAAATGCGTGAAGCACGCAGGTCTTCACTTTTTATTTTTGTGTGCTTATCCTTACGAATATAGCATTCAATCGTTTTAGTTGGATCGCTGGGAAATCCTCGGCAGGGGCAAGGACCGCAATCTTCGTGCATGCCTTTTTCACTACAGTTAAGACATAAACACCCATCACAAATGAGCGCGCGTGACTCTAGAGAGTGGGTAACTGGTTCTGATCCTGGCGCTGTATGCACATTTATGTAATCTGTTTTTTCTTCTCTTGTCCCCGTGCGCTTGCTCCTATGGATTCTGGTTTCAGTCATTTTGATAAATGCTGAAATCTTTGCCATGTGAATCGGGGTATAGAAGAGTTCCTTTTGTTTGCCTGCTATAGTTATCGGGATTATGTAGAAGTCTCCTCTTCTTTCGCTTACTTCTTCTGGAGCCTCTTCACCTTCTGCGATTCTTTTTGCTCTGTCGAATAGTTCTCTTAGATCTCTTCCTCCATGCTTCACTAGCGCGTGACAGTTGGGGCAGAGACACAGAACGTTAAATTCTCGGTCGCTCCATGCTCCGTAAAGGCGACGTTTTTCAATTAAACGATAGACTTCGAAATACGGGTCTTTATTGGGCCCAAGATCTAACTTTACGTTGCAGACTTGACAGTGCCCTTTGTATTGTTCAAGTAAGAACGTTCTTAGAATGGACTCTCCTTCTCCTTCAGTTTTTATGTAACTAACTTCTTTATGTCCTTTTTCGATTGATTGCGGCTTCTTCAGTAGTTTTGCCATTGTTTCGCCAAAGGATTCCCGCATTTTCTCTTCTTCTTCAGGTGTCGGGCCAGTCCATGTTTTATTCTCAGTTGAGATTGGAGGTGGTCGATCCTGTGTTAGAGATGTCTTAAATTCAGCCTGGAGTTCAGACGGAGATGGAGAAACCGAGATGGTGATGCCTGTGTCCTCAGTTCCGCCGATCCCCTCAAAATCTGTCTCTGACATTTTGATCTGACGTGCGCTCTCGAGGATGCGCTGTTGGATTTCAGGGGATGCAGTCATGTATATTTCAAGAATTTCTTTAGCCTCATCTGGGGTAGTTTCAATCAATCCTTGAATTTCTTGATCTAGTTCTGGTTTGAAACAGAGTTTGGATGCTGCGGATTTTGCCTCGGGGCTTTCCTTGTCGAAATTGACTGGTAGTTCGGATAGCATAATTTCAGAAGGTTTGTAAAAGGAGGAACTTGCCTGAACAGGTAGCCATGAATGTTCTGCTAATAGCTTTCCCATCTTGGAAAATTGCAGCCATTTAGTTGATCCTTCGTAATTTTGTTTCGTGGAAGATTCAAGTTCACCATATATGCTTTTGCAATATTTTTTTGCCATATGCCATAATATCCTGGATTTCTCAGTGGTTATATTTTGAAGTGCATGTTCAAGTCCCTCAACTTCACAATCGGGGTCAAATCCGTCTAATCCTCTTCGATGATCACCCCAATTGTTGAAGATTATTACGTGGTTCAGATAGTTAGGTTTCCTGTACTTAACTTGAATCGCCGATTTGCAACCTATTTTCTCGAGTTCTTCCCGTATTCTTTTGTCACTCTTCAAAGCTAAGTATCGTTCATCTAGAAACCAGATTTCCTCGTTTCCTTCAAAATATGTCTCTAACCCTTTGCTGCCAGTGTATGCTTCTCCTAGATGGATTTCTTCTGGTTTTCTGTATTCGCTGTGTTGATTTGAAGCGTTTTTGGCGCATATGAATGGCGTTTCCTTCAGTTCCCTTAGCAGACTGTCCCTTCTGGTGCCCTCGCAATCTTCGAGGGCTTTCAAGATCCATTCGAAATGTCTTAAATTATCTTCTTCCGATACCGCGGTAGTTTCTTTGTATTTTGGCAGTACCAAATTCAGAATAGCTGCCACTTTGTCTGGTTCGTTGATACCTAAGGCTTTTAAGAAACCTCTGGCCTTCTTGTCACGGGCTATTGCGTCTTTTACAGTTTTTGGAAACAGTTTTCTTGTGTTGGGGTCTTTGTGAGGGAGGTATACTATTGGTTTCTCATCGTCGTCAAAAGGAGGGGTGTGTGAATTGTCATTCAAACGGATTATAGGTTTGTAGCGTAGAAGTCCTGGTCTTTCATAGCGTGTTGAGGCTCTCCATAATGCTTTATGGTTCAAAAGGAAGCTGTAGAAGGGGGATACCCACTGGTCACTTTGCTTACTTATGAATTCTAGATTGAACTTTCTGGCAAAAAGCTCTGGGTCGACTTCTTCAATCTCAAGTTCGTTTATCAGATATCTTCGTAGTTCAGGCGTTCTATCTTCTGTTATGTTCTCATCAAGCCATTTGCTTCCTTTCCTCTCAAATAAGGTATCAAGTTGCTCACTGGTTAGTAATGACTGGAGGCCTTTTCCTCTAGCGCGTAAAGCTTGGCTTGCTGTAGTGAAGCCTCTATCATAAGCCGGTAGTAAAGCCTCGTCTGAAAGAAGCTTCTCTTTAACTTTTTCGTATATTGGTTTGAACACAGTGGTCTCTTGTGTGAAATGCTCTGTGTCTATTGGTAGAGTGCGGAGAAATTCAACGTCAAGTAGATTCAACGTTTTTATTTTTGAAATGCTGTCTGACACAAGTGTCGAAGTCTCCTCTATTAGTTCTCGATTCCACTCGTCGTTACGTATGTTGTCTCTGGCAGGAGTGGTGTTGTAGGGTCCTTGGATGAGAAACCTTAAGTGAGTTTCTTTTTCGGTTGAGAAATAAGCAAAGAGTTTCACATCGGTTGCAGGGATGATTCTACGTTTTTTTGATTGAGAGTCGTTGGCTAATAGATAGGCAATCTCCAACTTTCTGCTTTTGTCTCTGCTTAGGGCTTTGTCGAAAATCAACCATTTTTCGATTTGTTTCTCCTCTTCTTCTACGTAGTACAGAGATATTTGCCTTGCACCATTTACAGCTTTAGAACGCCTTAGATATTTGCCGGCCATTGATTCTGTTTTGTATGAAATCTCTTCAAGATTGTTAAGAAACAGGAGGGTTCTGATACCCAGATTTCTCAGTCTGCTTTCAATTTCCGAATAGGCGACTTTACGTACTTCTTCCTTATCAAAACGAACGACAAACAGCGTCTCCCCGGCTTTTACATCCTTTCTGGGTTTGATCGGATATGGGTGAACATAATCCTTGATGTGGAATGCACACTTGATGCACGAATGACAAATCGTGTCTTCACTATACACTTCCGGGGAAGTAGTATAAGCATAAACTGATTTGAATCCAATGCCAAATTTGCCAATTTGCAGTGTATCTTTGTCTTTTGTTGCCTCAACTATTCCACAGATACCTGTTACATCGTTTTCATCAAAGGCAATGCCGTTGTGCCTTACTTCTAATCTATCTGGATGCAACTCGAAGCTTATGTGAAACTTGCCCTTTTGGCCTTTCTTTCTCGCCCTTTCGCATGCGTCTTCTGCGTTCTGAAGAAGTTCGTAAACGAAATGTGTTCTGTCGCTGTATAAACCTGCAAGTACCTTCGGTGCCCAGACATCTACTCGCGTTCCGTATTCCTCTATATTTTTTTGTCTAATTTTGTCGCAGAGTGCGGAGACCATTGTCAATCACTCTGAATCCTAAGGTATACTATTGCTGCAAGATTATAGTCAAGCGTCAGAATTTTCCGCTTTTGAAGCTCCTCTATTCGAGAATTAAGCCGCAATTTTTCTTTTTCCATGCGCGCTTTGGTCAAACGGAGGTAGTTTTCATCAGGTTGATTTCCTTCACTCTTTCTTTTAATGATGTGGTTGTCGATCTGTTGTTGAAGTTTTCTGAGTTTCAGCTCAGCTGCTCTTGTTAATGCTGCGACTCTACTATCAACCCTGTAAAGATTGTCTTCTGAAGCCGCATTTCGTTTTTCTTCCAAGATATCTTCAAGATATCCTCTGGCTTCATGCAAAAACGCGTCAAGCTCAATTGGAGGTGGTTTAAGGTCTTGATTGTAGCTTTTACCCCTTGCGAGAACTCTTGCGAGACCATTAAACTCTGTTTCTATAACAGCTTTGCTTGAGATTTCTACTGGTAAACCGATGATTTCGATCTCGGTTTTTATTCCTTCCATTCTGACTTCGAAAAAGAAGACTAGATACTCACCTTTAGAAAGCCTAACTTCTGGAGAGAGTTGAAAGCAGAACGTTTTGAGTATTGCTTTTTCTCGCACTAGTTTGCCAATTAGAAAGCGTGACCAGTGACCAGTTGGGGATAGGAAGTAGTGATTTGGCAAGTTTTCAGCGATGCTTCCATCAAATACCACCTTTATGGGACCCTTTTGCGAGAGCAAGGGATATAGTTCATTATAGCCTCCCTCGCGACCAGGACGTCTGAGAAAGTGTTCCAATTCGGATGCAATTTTTGTAGACAAAGTTATTTCTGCACAGCCTTCTTCTTTTTTGACGAATTCACACCTCTCCCATTTGGATAAGCATAGCTCTGTAAGCTCACTTGCATCACCCGGAGCAACGAAGTCGCCTTTTGCCAATCTGGTGAGGGGCGTAGCTAGGTAGTCGTCGCTCAATAGCTCCTTGCGACTCTCTTCAAATTCTTCCATCTCGATCTTGGCGGCTGCGACATGCTCTTCTATTCGCTTCTGCATTTCGTCTTTTTGCTCTTTCGTGAGACTGCCAGAGACTATTGCCATTTGTAGATCAGCAAGCTCTTTTCCTAGTATAGGCTCGAGAGAGCCTACACCGTCTTCAATTAGACGTATCCGACGGTATAGTCGATCGTAGATCTCTTCATCAACTGTTCCTTTTATAAAGAGGTTTGCTATGATGATCTTGTCTGCTTGCTGCCCGAACCTGTCTATACGGCCGATCCTTTGTTCAATTCGCATCGGATTATATGGTAAGTCATAATTGATAATAGCATGGCAGTACTGGAAGTCTAGTCCTTCGCCGCCCACTTCGCTCGAAAGCAGAATCTGGTACAGTCCTCTCCCAAAATCTTCCATTATCTGATCTCTGCCTCGCACTCCTTTCTTGCTTTGTAACGGAACTTTTCCATGTATCATGTCCACGGTGAAACCGTCTTCCTCGAGGCGTTTCCGCAGGTATTCAAGGGTTTTGATAAAGAAAGAGAAAACGATGGCTTGGGAAGTTTCGGGATTGGCAAGGATCTTCTCAAGCATCTTTTTGAATTGAGAATATTTGCTGTCAAAGGATTCTATCTGTTTCGCCTGTTTTGCTAATCTTTGGAATTCTTGTTTAAGACTAGGATCGAGGCAGCCTGTTCTAAGTTGGCTGTCGTCTTCTGGTTCTTCAGGATATTCGCTCAAATCATAAAAGATCTTATCTTCCATCAAGCTCCATTGCAGATACTGTACCATGGCTGGAATACAACTGCTAACCATTCTGCGGTAAATGTTCATAACAAGTCCTAGCACCAAAGGGTCTACGTCCTGGGAAAGGTAGTGTTTTTTTATGGTTTCCAGAACTTCATCTTGGAATTCCATCTCGCTTTGGGAAAGAATGACAGGGAGTTCATGGGCCTCTCTGTAGACTTGATGTTCAAGAGCTTCTCTTTTCCTTGTTCTAGTGAATGAATAATACAATGGACTAAGTGATATGAACAGATGCCTATATCTTGCAATCTCTTCAGAGGAAAACACCGAGGGATCTTTTAACCGTTCAACGAACCTTCGAACACCTGAGTGGGAAAAGATAACACGGCCGAGTGGTTCTTCTTTAAGCTGTTCGAGCAGAGATAGGATTAGGCTCCATGATTCAGGGTCATTTCTGGATATCAAGCGTTCTATTCTGTTTAGCTTTATAACCGGGCTTTGTAAGGTCTCAAATGTAGTCACATCAGGAAAGGTTGCTGGATTCAATACGTGCATCTGGTTAAATAGATCTTCATTTCTCAAATTCAATGGCGTTGCGGACAGCATCAGCATCATTTCAGTCATAGAGCTTAGTATGTTACCGAGTTCATTACTGTCGGTTTCGGAATTACGCATGTGATGAGCTTCATCAATGACAACAAGGTCGAAAAGAGGCTTGCTCGTCTTAGAATCGAGATCCCGTAGCATGTTTAGATGATCTTCTCTCCGCAATAGTTGAAGGCCCACTATTGAAAAGAGATATCCTTGCGGAAAGATTTCATATTTCAGCCTTGTTCTGAGCATATGTTTTAGGGAATCCCCGTTGTGAAGATGAAAATGCAGGCCAAATCGTTCTTTCATCTCTTTGACCCATTTAGTTCCAAGGGAAATGGGACACACTATTAGGATAGGAGACCGATAGTCTAATCTGCCGCGAGCCATGAGTTCCTTGATTATTATGCCAGTTTCGATGGTTTTCCCCACGCCTACTTCGTCAGCGATATAGAGTCTCTCGTCGGAGCCTGAAGACATGAATCTTAACAAGGGTTTGAATTGGTGAACGTTGAAAATCGTTTTGCTCCCTAAATAGCTATATAAGTTGCTTTCAACGGGCCTGCTTAACCTGAACCATGTTTGAAAAAGCTTGAAGGAATCATGTCCCCCAAGATTTCCACTTCTGAAATTTCTTGTTATGTTTTGTTCAACATCCATAAATGGTTCCAAGAATCGCTGTGAAATTGTCCGAACCTTTCCTTCAATTGTTACCTTATATGAGTATCCTCTGGAACCTTTGATTACTTTGTTGACGGTGCCTATTTTGTCCGTGCTAACATATCTTACATTTTCTCCTTCTTTGAAGTGTGGGGAGTCTTCAGACATTCGGTCGATCTCCAAATATACCTTAGAGGTTTAACTTTCAATGTGTGGGCGCACATTCTGGGAAAGTTTCTTCTATCAATTCATCGATCTTTTTGCTGTCTAGGCCACCTACTTCTTGGCTAGTAATAAGACGTTCAAAAAATCCATGTTTTCTATACCATTTTTCTTTTCTCTTCCAGCGTTTACGATATTTTTCATCATCAAGTAACCCTAAATGCTCCCAATACCACTCTTCTCCTTGATACATGATTGTGAAGTCTGGGCGTACGAAGTCCTTCTCGCTAACCTTCAATGGTTTTTCGTAGTAATAGCTAAATCCATGAGCTGCCAATCGATTGGCGATAACCAACTCTGACTTTGATCGAACTAGCTCTTTTCTTATAGTTGTGTGAATTAATTTGTCAGGGTAGAAATCGCCAAGATCTTTAGGGGCTTCCCATATCTTGAAGAGGGAGGTATTACGTTTTAACAGTTCCGAGCTGCCTGGCCATAACGCATGAAGGATTGCCTGGATGTTTTTCTGTAATAAAAGAACCAGTCTTTCTCTTGATCTTGTCAGCGCTGTATAAAAAAGCTCTTTTGACACCAAAATCATTTTTTCAGAAGGAATGATCAAGAGAACGGAGTCAAATTCACTTCCTTGCGCTTTATGGACACTTATCGCGTAGCCTAACTCTAGCCATTTTTGTGCTTCATTATAGAACATATTGACCGAAATGTTTGGATATGTCTCAAAGGAAATTCTCATTCTTCCACGATATTTTCCTTGACCAAAGCCTTCGATGACCCCCAGTGCGCCGTTGAATAGATAAGTATCGACATATTCTCTAACGGATTTATCGTAACCTTTCTTCCTCCATTTTGGTAAGTAAATGTTAGTTATCTGAATAACCTTGTCGAGAGCTTTGAAGCTGCCTGAACCTTTCAATCCTCCGCGGAGTTTCTCTTGGATTTCTTTATTGACAAAGTCCGTTCCGAAATAGTCGCCCCGATAAGGTGACAATATTTGAATTGCACTGAGATTAAGTTCTTTGTTTTTCCCTGTTATACCTGTAATCTCGTTGAATGCTTCGTAAGGCCTTTCTGCACCGACCTTCAAGATCTCATTGAATTTGGTGTCTAATAGTTCACTTAGTTCTTCACTGCCTTCCCAATAGTGAACTTCAAGATCTTCCCCGATTCTGCCTCCTTTGGCAACAAGATTGAGCATGTCTTCTTCGGTTGGATCTTTCGGCGCGGCAAATATATTTGCGAATTTTAAGATCGAGCTTTCTTTACTAATCAATCGGCAATTAATTGTGAGGATCGCTAGATGTTCTTCAGGCCCTGAAGATTTCAGGTGTCTAATGGTGTCGTCGAAGGGCTTGCCTACTCCTATTGGGGGTAGTTGGTTCGGATCCCCAACAAAAATCAGTCTTTTTATAACTCCCCAGTCGAGGGCTTTGATTAAGGTTCCGAGAATTTCGAGATCCACCATCGAGGTCTCGTCAATGATTATGTTTTGGTATTCAGCTACTCTTTCACCTCCATCGAGTTTGATCGAATAATTGCTTTCATTCAGCCAGCCGTTCTTCATTAATATGTGGTGAATGGTGAAAGTATCTCTCCCTGTTTTTTCCTTTAGCCGAACTGCTGCCTTACCTGTTGGGGCCAGAAGGAGAAAAGTCTCTTTTTGTTTTGAGAGAACTCCCTCGATAAATGCGTGGATGATTGTTGTTTTTCCAGTTCCAGCAGCGCCACTCAAGACGAAAAAGGGTGAAATATACATTCTTTCCATAGATTGCGTTTGTTCTTGGACAGCTTGCTCAAACCTAGGATCCAGCTCGCCTTCGAGAACACGTTTCAAGGCGTCTTTCCAATCTATGTCGATCGAAGTAATTTTCTTTCTCCCTAGCAGTTGACCTATTCTCTTTTCGATCAATCTTTCGTATTCGTGTATATGCTTGAGATAAACCAGTATTCTTCCTTCATATTCTCGAAAGACCAATTTTCTTTCAAAAAAGTCTTTCTCGGCAATGACCGCGTACTTTTCGAGAAGAACTCCTTTGAAGCTTTCTTCTTCTATTATTCCTTCAAGCAACGTTTCCAAGTCAAGAAAACTATGTCCATTTGATGCTTCCTTTTTAAGTATTTTCACCATCATTGCCCTAATACGTCTTTTATCATCTTTGTCAATGCCGTCACCTACCTCAAGTTCAGGTGAAGGCATCATTCCATTGTCGATTCTATAAAAGCCAATGGTGTCGTCAGGTCCTTCTCCTTCGTATTCCTCAGCGATACAGTATGGATTCTCAAATATTTCTTCGAGAGAGGAACGGATGTTCCATTTTTCCCTAGTTTCAGATAAAATGCGTTTCACTTGTTCCGGGTTGAGCTCAAAAAGAGGCATTTTCTCTTTGAGTAGTGTCCTGATGTTGTCTGGCAACACATTCCATCGTTTAGATGCTCTTACATAGCTTGTTTTCTGAATGGCTTCTGGTTCAACTCTACCTTCGATTCTGTCAAAAACATAGTCTTTGATTTCAGACGGTTGAATGTGATCGAGGAGCCTATAGATATATGTGGTTCCTTTGGAAAATCCCAAACATTCGAGTACGCTACCCATTCCCGGGTATAATCCTCTATTTTGCCATACTTCCGAGAGAACTGTATTTAGCCATGACAGTTTCTCATCCCAGTTTCTCTTGACAATATTGTCCGCTTTGAGCCGTTCAACTATGTCTATCATCCGTTTTATTATGATAGTTGCATCGTCGTCAGTCAAAGCGCGTGAAACGTATTTGAACCGTCTTGCGAGGTCTTCCTCCATCTCAAACAGTATATGATCATATGATCGGCCTTTGTCTAGGTATTCTTGATAGGGGATGAACACTCCTTCATCAGGGTATTCATGTGTGATAACTCTGCTCCAAACAAGGTCGCCATATCGATCTTTACTGAATTTGCTCATTCTCTCCCATTTCAACTGTTCTCCAACGTTTTTAAGACGCGAAATTCCGACAAGAACGTATTTCTTTTCTTCAGCATTAAGAGGATTATCATAGTTCAGATAGAGGAATACCATGGAACGTCTCCGTTTTGGGTCAGTTTCAAATTGATTAAAGTATTCATCTACTAACTTCTCTGCCTGTTCTGCCCCTCGGCGGCCTGCTCCTGGCTCATAGACCATATCGTATGGCCATGTACAGAAAGAGTATGGAGGAATCAGTTCCTCTATTTGTGGAATTTGTCTTCCGAGGAATTTTCTGGGTGTGTGTGAGTGTTTGGCTGGTTGTGGGGAATAAATGTTAATAGTCTGGCCGCAAGGAGCTGCTTCTTTCAGCTCACTAACAGGCTTCCCTTTGTTTTCCTCTTCCCATTCCTTTCCTAATTCTGTTCGTTTCTGTCTAATCGGATTAGCATTAACGCTGAATATGCCGGTGCAAAACTTGTTTTTCTTAGGATCATTGCATATGAAGCCGTCCCACCCTCGATCGTGCCAAGGTATTCGAACAGAGAGGTGCTTTACAACGCCCACGCAACCACCAACATTTCACTCGCAAACAAGACGCTTCTTGCGTTTCTGGGTGAAACTATAATCGACAATTCTATTTAATTCTTTCTTAGAACGAATGTGGTGTTGTTTTCGCGTGCGCTGTGCTTACTACAGTGCGTACACAGGCCACTCAAAAGTAAGTTTCCATGTCCCAAACTATTTCAGCTTCCCAAAGTTCAGCACAGGTAGAACGCAATCCTAAGTTTCCGCATTCTTCGCAGAGAGGAGCCCCACACATGTTACAGTCCACAATGCTATCTTCTGAGATTTCTTTTCCGCAATCTGCACATTTTGACCATCGACATTCACGTGTCCTACATGGGCACGAACTCTTCATCGGTTCCTTCTGTTGTATCAATTTCTTCGGTCGTCCTATCATCCCAGCATTCCCAGCAGAGCCCATCGTAGGCTTCGTATTCTTCTTTGCTTATTTTTCGACCGCAAACTTCACAAAAGCATCCTTCTTTTTCGGCTTTTGCAGTCATTGTAGCCACTATCCTTCGTCTTATTAACGACCCATTTGAATATGTGCCTTGGTCTGTTGTATTTTTCATTTAGTCGGCTTTGCATTCAAATTTCTGACGCTAGAGTTTGACGTATAATGTCTTGAGAAAATATCTTTAATTTGTCTCTCTGTTCTGTCGTAAGTTTGCGTCCGTGTCGTACGGCATTTCGAATTGGCTCAAGCTCTCTTAGCTTCGCCCTAATAACTTCTTGCTCCTTGAATGTTTTCTGAAAGACTTCTCTCCAGTTGTCACGTTTTGTAATTATTTTTGCATAGTCAGCGAAATCCAAATATTGAATTAATTCGCGTTTTAACTCGTCTTTCTTTTGTCTTTCTTCAGCTTTTTGCCTTATATCAGGTGGAATTCTTTCAATCCACCAGTTTTTTGATGCTTTTTCAAGATTTAGTTTTATGCATCTTCTGATGGCATTTTCTAACTCGTCAAGTTTGAGGTGAGGCCCTTTTTCGATTTCCTCGGAAAACTTAGCTTTTTTTTCTGAGACTACTTCATAACCTATTAAAGAATCGTTTAGAACTTCTTGAACCCTTGACACTAGCTTGATTTCTAGTTTGTTTTTGATGTCTGGCGGTAGCATTTGCACATCTTTTTCATTTTCTTTAGGAATGTATATAGTCTTTATACCCGCATCTGCTGCGGCTACAATTTTTTCATGAATTCCCCCTACTGGAAGAACTCTGCCTAAGACTGTTATTTCGCCAGTCATTGCCACATCATTTCTTACAGGTTTTTTCGTCAAAGCTGATACAAGGCCTGTGAGAATTGTTATTCCTGCGGAGGCTCCTTCTTTTGGTATTCCCATTTGGGTTGCGAGCACGGTAATGTCATAATCTCTCTTAAAGTCAACATCAATTCCCAAAGCCTTATGATTGTGGCTGATGTATTCGTAAGCAGCTTTTAGCGATTCTTTCATTACCCTCATCATTGAGCCTAAGGCGTTCAATCTTCCCTTTCCTTTGTCTGCTATGACTTCAAATCGCTGTATTGCGCCGCCTCCATATACTTTTAGCAGAGTTAGTCCTATTACCTCTCCCACCTTGGGTTCCGAGGGTAGTTTGACTGGAGCTGGATGCTCTGGTACGGATACGACAATTTCCCTTGAAGTTTCAAGGTCTATGTATGAGAAGTTCGTGTTCCAATACTCGATGCTCTTGATTTTCTTTAACTGCTCTTTCACACGCCTTCTCATTTCTAGAGCGATGCTTAGATATTCTTCAAGGTCTTCTTTGGTATAGTTCCCGTCTGGATGAATAAGCTTGACCAGGCCAGAAACGGTCTTTCGCACTGCATCTTTATCCCTTTGATCAAGCGCTTTACCGAACTCAAAATACTTATCTATTGCAGTTGTAAAGGTCAGACGCCGTAAACTGCGAAGTACCCACGCAAAATAATCGACAACAAAACCGTAGTTGTTCGTAAGGAACTCGCTCCGCATTCTCGGGATTTCCCATCCTGGAACGTATGCATGGAACCTGTCAAGAAAAGCGGCATCTTGCATTTCTGGCGGGAAAGGAATGAATAGATGGGCAATGCTCAGTAGTTCTGGAATATCATAATCAATGTTCCCTATGAAAACCAGCGATGCTGTGCCCTTGAACTCTTCCCTTATTCTGGCAAAGCCTCCTGTCTCCATATAGTCCTTCAGTATCTGAACCGCCTGAGCATCCTTGAGTCTCGTTAAGCCTGCAACTTCGTCGAAGGCTACTACATCCCAAAGCATCACCAGGCCCATTCTTCCTCTTCCTCTCATATCGATGAAAAGGCCCGCGACTGTTGTTTCGCCGCCTGAAATAAGTATGCCGTAAGGTGAAAGTTCGCGGTAGACGTAGCTTTTACCTGTTCCTCTAGGACCCAGCTCGACAAGATTGTAGTTGCTTTCCGCAAAGGGAATTAATCTGCAAAGGTTAAGCATTTTGAGTCTATAGTCAAGCATTCTTGGCTCCAAGCCCATACTTCGCATAAGAAAGTCGATCCATTCATCTTTCGAGAATTGTGAGCGTTTTTCTTTTATGTCTTCTATTGCTGTAACTTCGAGTTGAATTGGTCGAAATTGTTTAATGACAAAAGGTCGCATTATGCCTTTGTGTATAATCTCGGGGTTATATGTGAGGTCTATTATGCCCCATAGTCCGCCGCCTAGTAGCCTTTCATAGCGTCTTACCAAGTCTTCTTTAACATTCACATATGTAAGTTGAAGGTTTACAAGCTGAGCCCAGTATTTGTCTTCAGTTTCATGAAGCTTGACTTTAACTTTGTCAATGACTTTGAACCTTCCCAACTCTTTGACTTTAGACTTTAATAGTTCTGCTTGGTCAGGGTGAACGTAGTTTTCCGTTAGTATTCTTTTTACTTCTTGAATTCCCTCTGCGATGACCTCGCGGTCTGCTGACGAGCAGTATTTCCCTAAAAGATACTCTACAACATAAGCTGGAACGTTGAGATGCTTCCTTAAAGGTCCAAGCAAGTCTTTCCTGACAACTTTCCCTGGAAATAGTGATAGAGCTTTTCTATCTAGATCGTCCATTTTCATTTTCACCTTCTCATATGTTTTCATCATATCCTGCTAACTCAACTTTGACGGTTTTCCTGAACAACACTTCTTTTGTCTTGTGGTCTATTACTCTAACATCTACACTTGGTGGGAATTTACTCAAGACCAGACGGGCCTTCATTACCTTATTCGAAAGGGTGATAACACCAGATTCGGATATTTTCTCCTTGTCAGTGTACACTTCGACTTGGATCTCCCTCGGCATGTACCTGTGAAGGGTGGGGGATGGTTTGAGGGGGATGAGGAAGATGGCTGTGGTGATCTTGTCAGGGATTTCGGCTTCTACTTCGACCTTCCGTTCCTCAATAGGAATCTCCTTAGTGGAGATTACTGTGGCTACACAATTTTCCTGGAGGCTTATGCCCCCATGAAGAAATTGACCGATCTCGCCCGGTGCACTAAGGCATGTTAACCCTCGTGGGAAGGTAAGTGAGCCATCTCCTGACAGACCTAGGGATTCGATAGGAAATGTGAGGTTCAAGCCAATTTTGGGAACTTTTCCGACGGCATACCTTCTACTGCGGGCCACGTCGCTTTGGGGTTTGATTCCACTTAGCGTATCGGGTTGAAAACCTTTGGGAAGAAGAAGGAAGCCATGATCTGTGGTCACCACAACTCTGTGAATGCCTGCTTTATGAAGCTTTGAAACAGCCTCCGCCACCCTGCTCACGAGGTCTTCGAATAAGCCGACACTGATATCAACAAGATATGTACCGGCGGAATCGATGGCACGATCCATTACGACAATCCGCTTGTTTTCTTTCAGAACCGATTGTAAAGTCTGCATCGGCGCCTTAAGGACCTCTTCAAGCTCAAAGGTCTTCAGGTCGGCTCCGAGGGCTTTTTGCAACCATTCCCGGCGATCTTTCTTCTTTGTAAGGGGGACCTCCCCGTTTAGGGACACTTTGACCTTGCCTTTATGCACCTCTAATGTAAGGGTTCGGTCACCTCTCGGTAGCAATGCGGCCATGCCGACCTCTGTGATTGATGGTAGGGAAGCCAGTAGTGACCTTAACTGGACCTTATAGCCTTCTTCAGATAGCCTCCGCGCTAAGGCTCTTGAAAGATCATATCGAAGAGCGTCCTCTAAAAGAATTGCGACTGGTTCGTCCTCGATTCCGATGATCTCTTTCCAAAAATTCTGTTGTTCGAGGATGCCGGTTGCCGTCCACGTGGAGAGTTTTGATGCAGACTCGGCGAATTTTACGCCTAGATTTCTAAGCCATTCTCCGTAGACCGTTGAAGCTGGCTCTATGAAAAGTTTTGATACGCGTTCATCCACCCATTCATCGTATGAAGCAAGATGGCGGTAGAAGTCGTCAATTATCCACCACCCCTCGTCGGCAACATAATGATCCAGGTATTCTTTGAAGTCGGCGTTAGTCATTTCCTTTAAGGATATGATAGCAGATTGACAGCTTGAGAAAAGGCGGGCGGTGGTTCCTATCACATCCCACACATTAACCTTCATCTGTTCGATCCATATGCTTCGTTTTCTTGCTTCTGCAACGCGCTCGATCGTTTTGATATGCTTGCTGAAGGCTTCCACTCTCTCGGAGACCCTGGCGCATAATTCTTGAATGAGAACTTCGTCCACGGAGGCGAAACTCATAACGTCTAGGAGCCTTTCCAGCCCTGAGAGCTTGCTTTTGACAGTGTATTTTCTTTCGAGCTGCTGCGACCATCGGATGAAGCCGTTTCGAAGGTCGCTGTGTTTGAGCCATTCATTTGTCAAGTCGGCCCATTTTGGACGATTATCTTCATCTGGCAAGAGTTTTTGGAATTCTTGGGCGCCTAACCCTTTTGAAGTTACTACGAGCTCGGAGAGGAGGAGGGCGGTGGCTAGGCTCTCGGGTGGAACCTTTGGGGTAGTTGGAAGTTTTAGTCCCATTTCTATTTGGATATTTTCTCCAAAGACTTGGTGTAGTCCAAGTCCAGTGAGTTCTTTGTCGTAGATGTCTGGGTGGGTGACGTATTCGAGGATGGCTCTTCCTATGCTGTAGTTTGGGCCTAGGTTGAAGGCTATTGCCAGTAGTCCTCTCTCGATTTGTTCTTGGGTTATTGGGGGCTCGGCTTCTTTCATGACTTCTTCCCAGTTGGCGGCTAGGGTTCGTCCTCTGTGGCTGCTGAGTAGTTCCTTGAGCCTGCGGTTGGAGGTTAGGCTGAAGTTTTCGACGAGTATTCTTTCAAGAGTTAGGTCTGCTCGGCTTCCGAAGAGTTCATAATCCTGTATCCAGCTGGGCTCCTGAGCTTTTTCAGGGATGTAGATGAACCACTTCTTCCTAAATTCTGGGTCTTCTTCCTCGATTCTGGTTCGGATGGCTAGGTAGCTGCCCGTGAATTGTATGAAGTTGCATCGCTTGGGAGCTGCCTTTGGCACCAGGTCGGCTAGGGTTCCTCCTTCATCGTACCAAACGAGGATGGGACGATCTCTCAGGTGTTCTGTTGCGATATTTTGTATGGCTTTTATGAGAAGGTTTGCCATGTGCCTACCTCACTCTTGCGGCTGCTGGATGTAGGAGTTTGGCTTCTTTTAGGGGTTCGATGTTTACTCTGACCCCGTAGTCTATGATGGGGTTCCATCCGTTATCTCGCACCTCGGCTATGGTTCTATCTACCCACTTGGCTTTTTTTGGTAGAACTTTTTTGTCCTTTCTTGGGTTGTGGACTGTTAGTAGGATGGTTTCAAATCGCTCTAATTCATCAATTTTGCTTTGAGTGCTCTTATATACTTTTGACAATCGATTTATGCGTGGTCCGTCGCTTGTTGCGCGGGCGGCTTCAAGGACTCTCGACAGGTGTTCTTTTTCCCTTGTTAATGCTTCCTTGACTCTTTCTAGGTAGAAGGCCCTTATCTTTGGTATAGTGTCACGGGTTAGTCTATGGTAGTGAACGAGGCAGGAAAAGACGCCGGGAGGACTGCGGCTGCGCCCATGCCCATAGGACGCGAGTTGCCAGAATATAGGCCGATTTTTATATAGGGAGACATGAAAGTCGAAGTATTCCTGGGCAAGCCATTCTTTTAGGGTCTTTCCTAATAGTTGATAGAGTTCTTGTTCGATTCTATCAACTTGATCTGTTCCGAAATCCTCAGCAATTCGCTGGCGGACTTTATTGGTGAGATTGTCTGGGAACATCTCATCAAGAGGAACTATTCCATCTTCATCGGATTCTATTGCCTTCTTAACATAGTAAGAGAGAAGCCTTTCGACATGTTCATTTACCGATGTTATATTGATATGAGACCCATTGACTTCGGCTAACTTCAGGTCACGCTTTATTATTGACTTATCTTCATCAGATATACCATAAATACGGTAGACTTCTTCATCAATTTCACACGGAATTTCCGTCAACCTTTTTTCTAATGTCTGTTGTCGTTTTACACATAATTTAGCTAGCTCCTCGAAAGACATCTTAGGTGATCCCTTAATGGATCGTATGTCCTGAGCACTGGACCAACTAGACCATTCAAACTGCTCTGCTAGTGGATGTTGCGTAACGGTTTTCTCAATCGAATTGAAGTCATTAAATACCTGCAAGATCCACGGCATAATGTACTGGGTGCTCACTTCGTTCCCGGTGTCCCACTCCCGTAATAAGTCGTGGGCTTCACAGGCCAATTGAGATAATGACTTATCGCTAAGGACCTCGGACATAATGGGTAATTGGGCGATTTGTCCCGCTTCGCGATTTCGCCCGGAAGGGTTTATCAAGCCCACAAGTGCAGCGGCCAGTAGTGAGTGAAGAAACGCGCACAAGCTGAAATGTTCAGCTTCATCGCGATCGAGGAAAATAGCCATACGTTTAGCGGTGAAAATTGTCCCTGCTGGTAGCAATCCGACATCAATTCGTGGGTCTTTTCGAATCCATGCTGACTTAGTCCATGCCAGCCCCGGACGGAAATAGAAGGATTCGTTACGGATGACTGCGTTAGGAAAGTTCCTGATCTCCTTCCCGTCGTCTCCCCAGTTGACGACTGAAGTGATATCGTGGAAGAAGGGATTACCGCCTTTGGCAAATGGCACCCATTTTTTGCCCTTAAGCGTCTCCTCTCGGCTGGTGGCAATCTCTTCTAATGGCACTTCCCACCAGTAGCGGGTGAAACGTAAATCGTCAGCGGTAGCCAAGCCTTGATTGACATCGGCAATTTTGGTTTTATTGGGTTTCCGGGCAACATCGCGATCCAAGGGTGGATAATGCGTAAATAATTTTCTTAAAGTATCAGAAGCCCAGTAGGAAAAGGGTGTGCCTGAAATTTTGGAGAAGTCTTCCAGGGATGTTTCGTAGATTAAATAATGAATTTTACCTGTCTTTATTGCTTCTATAGCTTCTTCCCATGCAGTTTTCTTTTCTGGTTCGTCCTTAAACTCGGTTAAGCGAACAAATAATGTGCTTTGCTGCATTTTATTTGAAATTTTTTGAGCTGAAAAAGCAGCCCATCGAGCTGTTGCTTCCTCTATAACACCAAAACCAAGGTCCAACACTAATTGAAGTGGAGCTCTTTCTTTAAGGAGCTTTTCTCTTACCCATTGGTACCACCTAAGAAACATGAAGGTTTTGCCAGTAAGAGCACCAATGTAACCCTCATCCTGAGCTAAGTCTATTGCGTGTTCTATAAATGCTGCGTAATAGTCAAAATGAGTTCTGGGATAATATTCTTTAAGATATTCTTTCGTTTTTGGTGGCATATCTCCATAAGGCGGATTCATCAACACAACATCATACTTCTGAGATAATAGAGAAAGCAGTCCTACAGACTTTTCAGCCTCTGTAGCAAAAAGAAGCCTGCCCATATCCTGAGCCTCAATTGATTCACGCTCAAAGGAACGAAGCTCATCCAACATCTCCTCTATCGTCCGCTCCTTTGGAATAATTAGAGTCAATAGACCTTCCGAAGATTCTGAGGACCTATTGGATGCGAACTTTGTCTGCCCCGCAAGGCCTTTAACGCCAAACTCAGCCTGCCCAGTCAAAGGCAAGGAGAGTTTAGCCTGCCTACCCTTTTCAGCCACGCGTTCTTTGAATAAACGCTCAAAGGGAACTCGAACCTTTAAGAGGCTACCTATCTCGTAAGTATACTCTAATTCTTCGAAGAGGCGAGCAAAAATATGTTGTAATGCAGGGTCATCTTGAAAACGTTTTAGAAATTCCAAGCGCTGCTCGCTGTCTGTGATCCTTACGTCAGCACAAACCAAATTCATTCCGCGAATCTTTAAAGAGGGGCTGTAAGTCTTAGCCTTAAGGTAGAGGCTTAGAGCAGCCAACTGAACGGACCTTAAGTCAATATCTACCCCAAACAGGTTATTCTCCAGTATGAGAGCAGGCACCTCTGAAGGCGGAGTCTCAGGCTCATCCTCCAAGTACATTTGATAAAGAAGATCGAAGGCATAAACCAAGAAGTGACCACTTCCACATGCAGGGTCCGATACCTTAATGCCCCGAACCCGCTTAATCTCCCTCTCAGGAGGCTTACCCTTTAGCGGGACAAAATACGTGCAGAAATCCCCAATTTTCGAATCAGGATGCATCTCAAGCCAAATCCGACCCAAGGTATTGTCTACAAGAGCCTTAACGATCCAATCAGGTGTGTAAAACTGGTTAATAACGGGAATATCATCGGCGCTAGGCTTCCGCCTCACCTTACGAAACTCTTTCCTCGCCTCAGAGTTAAAATACTGATAGATCCACCCAATTACATCATCTTGTCTCCAGTCCTCTTCAGTAACCTCCTCAGTGAGAAGTCGAATAAGTTCAAGACAAGCCCGAGTTTCAAGAAAAACGAGGCTATACTCATTAGTCATGTCGAAAAGAACCTTAATCTCTTCTCCAACTTCCTGGAAAGCCTCAATCAAGCTTTCCTTTAATGCCTGCTCTGGCGTCAAGTGGGGATTAGACTCAGCGATATCCCGCTCCCGTAAGCTTCTCCCCCCATACTCATCGCGACGGACAATAGTCTCCTTCTTGACTAATCCTCTAACTTCCATAGCTCTCAACGCAGCGAAGCGATTCAGATACGTGAAGCCCACATGGTGTACGTAACGCTTAACAGCCTCGCTTTTCGTCAGCTTCCCAAGCATCTCCTTCTCTATCGCCTGCTCAATCCTCTGCCGCGTACTCCAACCCTCAGATGTAAGGTGAGGTAGCTTAGCAAGGTCCAAGAAGCTACCATCGGCCATTACCCCATAATAAGCAAGTCTCTTCGATATCTCATCCTCCAAAAGCTTTCGACACTCATGAATAACCCTGCGAAGGTTGTTCCGCCTCGCCTTTTCCAAGGATTACTTCACCTTCACATCCACCTTCACTCGCTTGCCCTGCTTTACTGCCTTCTCTGACACCTCCTCCAACCGACCCGATACCAACGGTATCTTCTCCATGGAATCTATCTCTTCGCTAAAACCCTTGATCTCAACGGGAACCCCCTCCTTCTTAGCGAGGACATCGTCCAACTTCCTGCTCGCATTCCTTCTCCGTCCCTCGATCATCTCCAGGTGGTGGCTTAAGTCCCTCAGCGAAGACCTACACCCATCACACACAAAATCTGTGGTGTCGCCCGCCTTTGGCTCCTCAACGTCGCATTGAAGTTCAAGCAGCGGAGATAGGATCTGTTTAATTTGGTCATCACTTAAAGTTGCGATTACAGAATGTTTCTTTAAGGACTCAACAGCTTTTCGGACCAACTCTCTCCGTCTGGTGTGATATTCATGGTAAACCGTCGCGTACTTGCTTCTTAAGGTTTCATAACCACTTACGATGGAGGGCCAACGATCTATGAAATCTTGCGCCTCTAACCCTTGACATAACCTCCGTGATCGATCTGCCAATTTCTTATCCTTAGCCACATTCAAAAGACTAGGTGCGATTTCGCGTGCAAAACGTTGAATCCGTCTATAGGCGGGGAAGTTGCCCTTTGTCTCAAACTTTAGGAGTTTTGCCAGCAAGGGGACTTGAGCTTTAAGGGTCGCCTGCCTTTTCTCATCTATGAAGTTAAGAATCCTTCTGCTACGTGTTGCTGCATCAGAAATCTCGTTCAAAGCCTTTAACAAGGCTTCAAGCTGCCCGACTATAGGCAAAGTCATGGTGCTAGACACTGTATGAAGGCGTTTGCACTGCTCCAGCCTCGAGGCAACGACGGATGAAAGGGCCGCGTCGATTTCCTCGATAGTTTTTCCTCCACGCTTACCAAAAATGGAGGAGACAAGCTGGGAGGCGAGATTTCGTTGTTCTGGAGTCACCTCTTCACCTAGAAGAAAACGAGCTTTGTAAAAGAGACGAGCGTTCGTAAAAGCTTCATGTGAACCTGTCTCGCTTGGTGATAAGAACTCCTTACCAGCCAAGTTAACAATTATAGACCCATTCTTGAAAAGGGTCGCTAAGGTCATCCTCACTATGCGGGGGTCCCAGCCGTAGGGCCTTGAATCGAAATGTTCCACCAACTCTGCGCCGGTATTCTTACCCTCGGCCACTCTTCTTCTCACCTCTGCAAGTACACGCGCTGCTACGGGCCTGTCGATTAGAATATTGCCTTGATCATCGCCGAGCTGGAGGTCACTATAGACCTTAGGAAGCCTCCCGCCCTCCCAGCTAAGTATACTACCTATATGCGCATCCTTCTCTACTATAAAGGCTGCATGGGAAAACTCTGTGAAAAGCTCCTCTGCAAGGTCCCTCATCTGCTCGTTGAAGACCTCTTGAAGACTTTTCCTTCCATCTAAAGCGGTCTCCTGACCCTGATATATGATGGTGCCTAAAGTGGCCGCTTCCGTTAGGAACTTAGGCAGGTCATCGTTCTTGAGGGCATCGAGTTCACGACGGTACTTATCTAGGGTCTTAAGCTCATCACTTGACGGAGCCTTTAACCCATACTCTTTTAAGGCCTTCTCTATGGACTTAGCCCTTTCAAGGGCTCCTTCAAATCGGGCGTCTGACCTGCATATCCAATACACAGTATCAGGGTTGGCCAAGCTTTTCAGCATCACAGACTCCTTCAAATCCTTCTGGCTAGCGGAACGTAAAGGCGAATAGAAGCAGAGTTTAAGATGGCCCTTAGAAGTTATCTCCTCATCGTCGCCAATAAGCAGAACATTAAACGTCCTTATGCCTCGATAATTATAAGTCTTAAGCTCCTTCAACACTCCTTTCATAACATTGCCAGTTAGTTCACGCCTATCCCCCTCGCCGATAAATATGCCCTTGACAAGCTGCTCGAAGGTTCGCTCCACATCAGAAAGGAAGCGGAACTTACCATCTTCATCTGTCACCCAGTTACCCTGCTTCAACACGTCTAGGCAAGCTCGGACCTTACTTTCGATCTCCGCCTTATCGGCGCCGAGGCGTGGATATAGGACAGCTGCTATGTTCTCCACTGTGCAAGGAAGCCAGCTGCGAACTTCCTGCAGAAGATACAGGGCCTTAGCCACAGAGTCAACACTCATCCCCTCACGTTCTCCAAGCTCAGCAATGTCCTTCTCTATCATGGCTTGCTCAGAGGAACGTACAACCTTAAGCTCCTCATCAATTGCATCATAGACCACGTCAAAGGTGGCGAGATCCCCTAAAGGCTGATCAGCGAGTCCCGGTCTGTCCCCCACTCCCATGAGAAGGGCCTGCGCTACCTTTAACACTGCTCGTTCCTGACCCGTAAGCTCAAAGGATGCTCGACCCCGAGAACGGAGAAGGCCAAAAACCTCCTGCATGAGCCGCACGTGGTAGGGCATCAGTGGATATGAGGCAATAAACTCTTGCGGGTCAAGCCTCGTGAACAGGCCACGATAGTCCCTCGCAGGATTTTTTATAAGAGCTGCTGTGGCTAGGCTTCCCGAATAAGCCCTATACATCTCATTAAGTTTTTTCAGCTTGCTAAGCTCAGGAGACTTCTCTAGGAGCCGCTTTTTCACTACTGTGTCGATGTTCTCAGGTGTGAGGCTGACCTTGATTCGGAAGCGGTCTCGAATCTTCTGGAACTGTCCAGTGTAAGCCTCGATTTTGGGGATTACCTCCTCAAGGGCTTCTTGCGCTGTGACAAAGAGCCAAACTTTACCCTTTCCGACCTTTGTGATTTGCTCGGCTAAAGCATTAAGATCCATTAATCGATCTGGATTGTCCCCAACATACAGTCCAACCTCATCCAGTAGAACCACTAATCTGCCCGCCTTCTTATCAAGGGCTTCAGCCTCATGAAGGAGGCGCTCCGCTAGAAGCGTGGGGGTAAGGGTGAAGTCCCTCACGTCGGCTAGGCTTCTCTCAGCCAGCTCAAGTGTGGGAAACCTCTTCGGATCTAACTTACGAAGCCCACGAGCTAAAATGGACCTGGCCAGAACCTCCATTCGACGTATCTCTTGCCAAGGTCTTCGTTCAGATTCCTCAACAAACTTAAGGAACCCCTGCCACAGCCCCTGAGCCTGAAGTGTGCGCTCTATTTCCGCTATCCAAAAGTTCTCTGAGAATCCCATCTCTCTGAGTAGCACCATGTAAACTATCCGTGAAAGCGAGGCTTCCCTTGAAATATCGTATTCATGAGAGGCATTAATGAAAAGGGCTTTTGTACGAAATTCACGTTCTAACATGGCGCCGCCCGGGATTCCATGCTTACTACAGAAGTAGCCGGCTGCACCGACCTCAACTCCGCTCTCCAACCGGATCCGTCGATTACAAAGAACATAACCTAGCATCTTAAGGAAGTGGCTTTTGCCCGACCCGAAAAAGCCTGAAATCCAGCCACAGACACTTTCTGGAACAGCCCTTCTGCTTTCTATGAAGCGATCAACGATATTAGAGAAGTCATTACGAATATCCTCCGTTACAACATACTCTTCAAGCTCTGTCCTGACAACCGTTGGATCATGTTCATCCACCTTCACGATAGGTTCGATATAACGCTTAGGATCACGCTCAAACAACTCTCCTATGAGCATCAAACTATCCTCCCTTTCCTATTATCTCAGCCCGATAATATTTCCTAGTGCCGAGACCCTTAACATTTAACATCTCACCTACGTTATTCCCAGGATACGGAATTACCAAAGTGCACCGAACACCCCCCTCAATAGAAGACAACAAACTCGAAACATGAACAAACGGATATAACGCGCTGGCCCTCAGAAGGATAACGCAGTGTGACTCATCCTTATCACCTAGGTGACTACGAAGACGCTGGGCTATTTCCCTCGGCAGCTCACGCTCCAAATCCCGTGCCAATACGGAACGATCTTCACTCTCCCTCTTAAGAACAGACTTCTCCAAACAGCCAAGTTCCTTTAGAGCTTCCATCATCAAAGCCGATAATGAGATGCTCTCAGCAGACATGCCCTTAGCATTTAACCTAGATACAAAATCCCTAAACTCACGCAAACAAATTAGTTCGTCCCGCGGTTCATAAAGGTAAACGTAGAAGGGAGCACCTAAAACCTTTCTCAAACCCTGCATAGTAGCAATCACACGAGACTCTAAATCATTAAAGCACTCAGTGTTCCAGACCACTCTCCAACCACTCCTCTAAGGAAGGATAGCGGGGCTTTAACTCTACCACATCGCCAGCCTTCGAATAGTAGATCCATCCATGAGCTTGAGCCTCAACTAAAAGGCACTCTATTTCTGGGCCCTTCAGGAAGTAAAGATCCCACAAGGGATGGTTTACAACCTCGATGGGGGAAAAACCCGATTTTAACAAACCGAGCAAAAAGAAGGTAAAGGCCCCCACCCGAACCAGCGGCCTCAACAATCTATTGCTAGGAGCTGATTCCATCATTCCAAAGTGACGCAAAAGAGCAAGAAACCCCCTCGCCCATCTCATTATTAGAGAGTCAGCCCAAGACCGAAGCTCTGGATGAGATGAACTCTCCTCTCGCAGGAAGTTTTCAACATCCTCCTTTGTTAAATCAGAAGAAAAGGACCTTTCGATATGTGGCTTCACCAATCTTAAAACCGCCTGTTCAACTAAGGCGTCCGCTTTACAAATATAAGGGTATAGAATCTGAGCCTTCGCAACCTGTGACATATTAGCCACCATTGCGTGAGCCACCAAATCGGCTGAAGGCAAAGGGGAATGATTCACGAAGAACCTTCGTCTCGCAGCGTGAAGAAAATTGGACGCGGTCACAGAAGACCGCTTTTTAAGCAGATTCCTCTTTAAAACGGATACCCTGAGCTGTTTCCAATCTCGATGCCTTAAATACTCCGACAATATTGCTATACTTTCTGGAATAGCTGTACCAGCATGCTGAAGATCCGCCTTATAAACAAGGCAATCGGTAGTATTATCACCCATTCTAAATCTCCACCTTTAAGGGAATAGTGCTTTTCCAAAAGATGTGAATCCTCCCCGAATTCTTATAAAACACGTCCTCCTTCGTCAGAGCCAAATGCATCAGAGCTCTCAAAGCCGTCTTATGAGATATCTCAAGCTTCTTCGCAATCTCGTTAGGAGTCACTGGCTCACGTGATAACGTCTGATAAACAGGCTCTTCAAACTTGCCAGCCATATAAGATTCTCCAAAAAATAATAGATGGTACCAAATATAAGACTTTAGAACACACCGGCGACACAAAAGAGCAGTATCTTTCTACATGTTCAGCTTTCTTTCCACAATGAAAAACGGAACCGTCGACCTGTCAAAGGGTTCAGAAGTAGTTGTCGCTTTCCCTAGGGCGCTGTACTACTTCCAATTCTGTTCTAATTACCTTGCTGACCTATTTTTGTGTGGCAAGTCATCATCATTGTTAAACCTTCATGATTTGTTGTTGTAGACCCCTAGAGAAGCCACAACAACTTTTAAGCCAATTTTTGCACGATTGCCAGAGAACCTTTGCCAGCATCTTCTTTGGCTGGGGCTTTTTCACTTGTCGTCGTCTTTGATTTCTGCGATTTTTCCTTGACGACGACAACTAAACCCTGTTTAGACGTAGTAGTCCTATAACCCTTAGCGACGACTACTTCTCTATGTTCTTAAAATGATCCACATTGTAACTTCGTGCACGCCAACCATTTTTAATGCGAGTCAAGTTTGTATTCGTCTTAAAGATTACGTTAAAGTTGCTCTTTACACAACCATGGAAACAACAAGCT
>Ga0209978_10000077_pt1 | contig 27911 bp, 28 predicted proteins | sample BentaG_FD_182805 | JGI IMG/M metagenome (GOLD analysis project Ga0209978, IMG submission 182805) | Deep subsurface microbial communities from South Atlantic Ocean to uncover new lineages of life (NeLLi) - Benguela_00093 metaG (SPAdes)... | ecosystem: Environmental > Aquatic > Marine > Oceanic >... | reverse complement strand
TTCCGTGCCCGGATAAGGAGTCAGCATGGCGAATACCGTGGAGAGGATCTTAGCCTTGATGGCAAATTCCACCGTACGCTCGAAGACGGTAGGGTCGTCGTGGTCAAACCCGAAGATGAAGGAGGCCCAGATGGCGATGCCATTTCGGTGGAGGGAATTTATGACCTCCATGTAGTGGGAGGGCCTATTTTGAAACTTGCCAATGGAGGCGATATTTTCCTCAATAATGGATTCAAAGCCGATGAGCAATCCGGTACAGCCGCTTTGGGCCATCAGATGAATGGTCTTCTCGTCCCTTAGCCCTGCCAGGGAAGCCTGCCCAATCCATTTTTTTTTCAGCGGAATGAGGGCCTGAAGGAGTTCCCTTGAATATCGCGGATGCCCGATGATGTTGTCGTCGTTAAACATGATAAGTTTATGGCGAATTCCCCTGACCTCGGAGATGACATCTTTCAATGGTCGGAGTCGAAAGGTATCCCCGAAGAACGTCCTCACCGAACAGAACTCACACCGATAGGGGCATCCCCTCGTGGCTTGAACTACGTCCAAGGGGAAATATCCCTTGGTCCCATGGATGTCGCGGCGGGGTTCGGGCAGGGTCGAAAGGTCGGTCAACCGATTTTGCCGGTAAAAGGTCTTCAAATTTCCCTCTTGGAAATCCTCCACCAATTGAGGCCAGCTCTGCTCAGCCTCGCCAATAACCACGGCGTCGGCGTGTTCGATGGCCTCATCCGGAACGGCGGTCGGATGGATGCCTCCTAATACCACCTTTATCCGCTTTTTGCGATAGGCTTCGGCGATTTGATAGGCCCTCAAGGCCGTGGTGCTGAGGACGGTGATTCCAACGAGATCGACGTCCTTGAGATCCTTCTCAGGGTTAATGGGGGTAATGAGATCGTCGGTGAAGGAGATATTAACCCCAGGGGGGGTGAGGGAGGCAATAAGGGGCAGGGAAAGGTTGGGAACGCGGGCGTTTTCCTCCGAGGCTGGGGAGATGAGTTCCAGTTTCAAAGGCCTACTCCAGATAAATTCGACCTCCTATGGTACTGGAGCATCTTCTCCTTTGTCAAGGACTTATGCCGGCCTCTCCCAGGCTTTGCAAGCCTGGTTGTTCTACAGGATTTTGTGTTGAAAAATGTCTCTATTAGACGTATTATGTGAATAATAAAGGGAAATTCAGATGGAAGGACTGTTCAAAAAGGATCATCTCATTATCATCGGCGGCGGCTTAGCTGGCTGTGAGGCAGCTTGGCAAGCCTCATCCAAGGGAACCAAGGTAACCCTCTTCGAGATGAAACCGATCCGATTTTCACCTGCTCATCGATCGGGCAATTTGGGGGAATTGGTCTGCAGCAATTCGCTGAAGTCCAATTCCCTGGAGAACGCCGTTGGCTTGTTAAAAGAGGAGATGAGGCGGCTTGGTTCCCTCATTATGGAGGCGGCCGATCACACGAAGGTGCCCGCGGGGGGATCTTTGGCCGTGGATAGGGAGGCGTTTTCCCGCTATATTACCCGGGCCCTGGAGGAAAGGTCCGGCGTTGAACTAATCAGAAGGGAGTTGGACCGAATCCCCCTCCATATTCCCACCATCATCGCCACGGGACCCCTCACATCTGATCGACTCGCCGAGGAGATTGCGAATCTTACGGGAACACGATCCCTCTATTTTTACGACGCCATCTCCCCCATAGTCACCCGGGAATCCGTAAACATGAAGGTTACCTTTAGGGCCTCCAGGTATGGAAAGGGGGGGGATGACTACATCAACTGCCCAATGACCAAGGAGCACTATTACCGTTTTGTCGACGAGCTGCTGAAGGCCGAAAGGATTCCCACGAGGGATTTTGAAAAGGCTCTCCCCTTCGAGGGATGTTTGCCCATAGAGGATATGGCGGAACGGGGCGCTGACACATTGGCTTTTGGTCCACTAAAACCCGTTGGTCTAATCGACCCCAAGACGGGGCAACAGCCCTTTGCCGTAGTCCAATTGAGGCAGGATAACCTCTCGGATACCCTTTACAGCATGGTGGGATTTCAAACGAAATTGAGATGGCGGGAACAGGAGCGAATTTTCAGGATGACTCCGGGACTGGAAAGGGCGGAGTTCGTTCGATTTGGGAGCCAACATCGGAATACATTTATCAATGCGCCCAAGATATTGAGGAATACCCTTCAGATGAGGAAACGGCCGAACATATTCTTTGCGGGGCAGCTGACAGGAGTGGAGGGGTATGTTGAGTCTGCAGCTATGGGACTTTTGGCTGGATTGAACGGCAACCGGTTGATGAGGGGAATGGATCCTGTAGTCCCACCTCCAACAACGAGCTTGGGATCCCTGGTCACCTATATAACGAGGTGCTCCTTTAAGGACTTTCAGCCCATGAACGTCAATTTCGGCCTCTTCCCCCCACTGAGCCCGATGCTCAAGGGTAGGCTTAAACGGAGGAGATTGGCGGAGAGGGCGTTGAAGGATTTGGAAGCTTGGAAGGAAGCGATAGCATAGGGCTTCGGAGGGTCATTTTTCTGGGGGAATTGGATGAGGGGAAAGGGCTTCGTCATCGCCTTGGCCATGGTTCCTTTGATTTACTTCATATTCGTCAGACCCCTTCTCATCTCAGAGGAAGCAAAAATACGAAAGGGCGTAAAGGAGGGAGTTCAGGCCATCGAGGCCAAGGATCTGGGAAAATGCCTGCGGCACGTTTCCCTCCATTACAAGGACGACTACGGGTTGACGTATCTGGGGGTTAAACGGCTGTTAACCCAAATATTCCAGGAGTTCGACGCCTTTGAAATTGATCTGGGGAACCTTCGGGTCACTTTACTCGATAAGGAGACGGCTTCCGCGGCATTCGACCTCAAGGTGAAGGTGAGCTATGGGGGACAAAGGGTCTATCTCCTGGGTTCTGAGGATTTTTCGAATCGGGTAAAGATGAGCTTCATCAAAGAGGGAGGCAGATGGAAAGTAACCCAGGTGGAGGGGGTCGAAGCCCACGGGATCAGGCAGGAATTGCCAAAGGTGGTAAGGAGATGCCTGGACAATACTGTGTGAAGTGTGGCAAGAGTTTGCCAGAGGGGAGCTTAAAATACGTGGTGGATATCCGGGTTTATGCGGATTTCGATGGGGTATTGAACTTTCCCGAGGGGGACATCGAGGAGGAAGTGAACCGATTGATGGGAGAGATTGAGATGATGGATCCCCATGAACTGGAAAGGGATGTCTATCAAGAGATAGCGTTTCTTCTCTGTAAGGGATGTAGGGATAGATTTGTGGAAGATCCCCTGTCCAGGGGTGAAGGGCCCTATCCAGCGGGAAGGGGCTCCTCTCAATTTATCCATTAATGAAATGGGCGGATGTTCATAGTATGATGTAAAATTGTGAGTTGCTTCCGGAAGGGAGTGGGGAATTGGCCCGTGGATACTCATTGAACCGCATACCGGAGAAGGCCGATAGGATCTCATAGCGAATCATGACGGGCGTTGCGGTATGGCTTTGATCAAGGGTTTTCATCGCAGGAGAAAGGATACGTGGGGCAAGAAGGTGACTGGGAAGATTGTCATCGTTGCCGTGGGAGAGGTCGATGGCAGGATATTAGAGGGCTTGCAAGAATCCATAGGGAAGATCTTTGAGAAAGAGGTTTGCATGGGGCAACCCTTGAATTCCCCTGATTATGCTTACAACGAAGGGAGAAAACAGTATTTTTCATCGGCCATCCTTCTCAAACTCAGGGAGGTCCAGAGGGAAATAGGGGATCGGGTTCTCGGGGTGACCGACCATGACCTTTATGTTCCATCCTTGAATTTCGTGTTCGGGGAAGCCGACCTGGAAAACCGGGTGGCGGTTATCTCCCTTTGCCGATTGAGCCAGGAATTTTATGGTTTATCCGAGGATATAGACCGATTTAAGGAACGGGCTCTCAAGGAAGCGGTTCATGAATTGGGCCATACCTATGGTTTGGGACATTGCTCCAATCCATTGTGCGTCATGCACTTCTCAAATAGCCTGTTGGATACGGATATTAAAAAGGCCTCCTTTTGTCCACAATGCGAAAAGCGGTTTAAATAGGGGTGAGATATTTGCCTCCCGTCCCGTCCGCCTCGAACCAATGCAGGCAAGCGAGCAAGAGGCGTTCGAAACGATCCTCTATGATCGACTTCCCAACAATAGGGTTCAGTGTGCTATTTGCCAGCGCCGGTGTGTTATATCGGAAGGTCAAAGGGGGTATTGTGATACCAGGGTGAATCGGGGAGGCCATCTCCACTCCCTGATCTATGGACAAGTATCCACGATAATGGTCTCTCCCATTGAGAAAACCCCCCTTTTCCACTACTATCCGGGCAGCCACTGGCTTTCCCTGGGGAGCCTGGGCTGCAATTTCAAATGCCCCGGCTGTCAGAACTGGGATATCGCCCACGCAAAGCCTGAGGAAGAAGACGGGCGCACCCGGTATCTCTCACCGGAGAAAGTCCGTCAGTTGGCGAGGGATAACGGGTGTGTGGGAATCTCCTCATTCGTAGGGGTGGGTTCATCGTTCTGAGAAATGACATCGCCCATGGCAAATGTATTTACTGCGGTTTCCAAATTTGGGGAACCTTAGATTCATGAGGTACGGGGATATGGATCTCGTTTTGGCCGCTCCCCCAACGGTTGATGAAAAAGGCTTTGAGCTTTTTCTCGGTCAGCTCGGCCGGAGGGCATGGGCTGGATTTCATCGGATATGTATCGATTTAGGGGATGTCACATTCATCGATCCCTACGGGATGGTGGGAATTCTGGAACTTGGGTACTACCTCAAATCACTGGGTAAAGAGGTCATTTTGCGCGTTCCCAAATCAGAGGAGGTTCCGAAATATCTGGAAAGAATGGATTTTTTTCGCTTCCGTTCGGGGCTATTTGTCTTGAACCCTCCTTATCTCGATCTTACGGAAAAGTATCACAGAAGCTTCGCCTCAGATGTCCTCTTGGAAATCACCAGAATAGAGAAATCGGATGACATCCATTTCATCGTTGATCGAGTTAGGGACCGAGCCGGATCTGTTTTAGAGGCCCATCTCCACTACGATGAGAGGGCCATCCATCATTTTATCGTGGCGTTATCAGAAGTATGTCAGAACATACTTGAGCACAGCCAGAACGTCGGGTACGTGGGGATCCAGAAATATTTTTATGCTAAGAGCCTCGCCAAGAACGTCGTGAAGATCGCCGTGATGGATCTGGGAATCGGAATAAAGAACTCTCTGTCCCATCGATTCTCATCGGTCTACGGGGAAAAGTGGTCTGATTTGCTGGCCATCGAAAGGGCCCTGTTGCATGGGGCATCGAGATACGAAGAGGTTGGCCGTGGTCATGGTCTCACGGAGGTACGGAAATTCGTACAAAAATGGGACGGTAAGATTTCAATACGATCGGGTACCGCCAAGTTCTCCCTCCTCCCATCCTGGGAAAAGGGATTAAGGAGACATTCCGGAGTTGCCTTTTTCCCCGGGACACAGATTAGCCTGGTCCTGCCTGAAATGGATGGATAAACCATCGCCCCCACCCGTTACGACCTCCTTTTTCCACTCAACGGTCTCAGATTTTTAATGGAGTTCCCTGAGTTTCTTGAGAATACCCTTGTCCCTAAGCGTAAATTCATCCTTCAAACCGCACCACTGCAATACCGCAGAACGGCAGCACCCAAACTAGGCTGGAAGGGGTAGGTATTCCCCGCTTGCGAACCCCGAAAGGGTCACTTCGAAAGCACTGAAGCGAAGGGACAAGGGTGTTCTCTTATGAAAGATATCATTTATTACGGAATCAGTGGGCTCCAAAAATACTTCCTATAAGAGTCAGAAAACTCCAGAGATTTTTTCCTTGACAGAGGCCTTTTTTTTGATTAAAATAAGTTCAATTGAAATAGTTGAATAATTCCTATTCGGTTTTACATGGGGATGGAATGAAGGGGAGGGTTTACGATCTGAAGATGTTCATGAGGGAGGAGCTGCTCAATGGATCGATCAATCTCGTTACTCGGGAGACGGGAACGGTTATCCGGGGAAGGCTGGAGCGGGAATTGATTGCTGAAGCGGATCCAACGGTTGCCTTTTTGGATTTTTCGGGTATCGGGGTGATCGATTACTCATGTGCTGATGAGGTGATCGCGAAATTGCTCTCAAGGCTTTTGAGCGGAGAATATGGAGACAAGTTCATCGTCTTGAAGGGACTTTCCTCGAATCAGATGGAGAATATCGAGGTGGCACTGGAGAGGAAGAAGTTGCCTGTCCTCTATTTACAGGAGGGCGGGGGCTGGCAAGTTATCGGATTTCTCAATAATTACTTGCGGAAAACCCTGGTTTCCGTGATGGAGAGGGGGAATATCACATTGAGGGAATTTGCCCGGGAGGGGGGGGTCGGACTGAACACCGCAGGGACGAGATTGCTCAACCTCTACAAAAAGCGATTGATCTGGAGATCGGAGGAGGTTTCAAAGGAGGGGGGAAGGCAATTCGCCTATAAACCGTTAACGGCCGTAAGGGGGTATTGAATGGAGAAACCGAAGGAGAAGAAAGTCATAAGCTTTGAGAGACCATTGATGCCCGAATGTAACGGTTGTATCTGGTATGAACCTGAGGAAAGGAGCCGGGGCTGTCTCAATCGTAATAAGATCATCTGTAAGCTTTACATCGAGAAACTTTTCGAAGATCTCAAGGCAGGAACTCGCTGAGGGGGGCGCCTTTTTAGCATATATTGGAGGAAGGTCTCCAGTGCCTTCAGTAATGGGGCAGGGTTTTTGACTTTTCCCCCAATGAACCGGTAACATGTTGGCTTGAAAGGCAGTGGATTCCCCTTTATAAGGTCTTTCCTGTTCCTGGGTTATTAATCTATGGCGGAATTGAGAAGAGAACCCGTGGCCCGAAGGTGGGTCGTTATTTTGACTGCCGAGACTAAGGATCCCAAGGACTACCTGGTCTTCAAAAAGCCCTATAGAGAAATCGAACCCATCGAGCCATGTCCCTTTTGCCCGGGAAACGAGACCCTAACGCCTGAGCAGATCCTGGCCATCGAAGAAGGGGGAGAAGGGAAGTGGACGGTGCGCGTGGTGCCCAACGAATTCCCCTTTTTCCGTATAGAGGGGGAATTGGATAGAAGGCCCGAGGGGATGTATGACTTGATGAATGCCATCGGAGCCCATGAGATCGTCATTGAGACACCGGACCACGGAGGGGCTTGGGGAAGGATGGGCCCGGATCAAATTCAGAGGGTGTTAAAGGCCTATAGGGAGAGATCCTCTGACCTGGCTCGGGATAGACGGTTCAGACAGATTTTAATCCTCAAGAATCACCCCGGTGTCTTCTATTTGCACCCCCATTCCCACGTGCTGGCTATGCCAGTCATCCCCGGGAGAATTGATGAAGAGGTTTGGGGAGCCTTGGATTACTCTGGGAGAAAAGAACGGTGTATCTTTTGTGATATTATCAAGGAGGAGATTACTTCAGGCAAAAGAGTTATCCTTGAAACCCCCCACTTTCTCTCTTTCTGTCCGTTTGCCTCGAGATATCCCTTTGAAACCTGGATTATACCAAGAAGACACTCACCCGATTTCGTCTCCATTAGGGACGAGGAGATGTGGGATCTGGCCTCGCTCATGGAAACCGTCTTCGACCGGCTCCTACGGTTGTTGAAAGACCCGCCGTATAGTTTTGCCATCCATAGTTCCCCCGTACAGGAAAAATACCATAGGTCGGAGTATCACTGGCACATGGAGATCAGGCCGAGGATCGGCCTGGGGGAGGGTTTCGAGTGGGCTACGGGGTTTTTCGTGAACCCAACTCCCCCTGAAGTGGCGGCGAGCCACCTTCGAGAAGTGGATTGCACGTGATATCGTCCCACCACCTCCTTTTTCCCGGGAGAATGGGGAGACCCGGAAGGCCAGCGGTTTGCCATCCAGCGATCACGAGGGGCAAAAACGTTGGGGAAAAGTTAACTATTTGATATTATTTAATTTTTTGATATGACTAATTTATAGGCAATATGCTAAATTTTATGAATTTTAGAATACTTACATTAATACTATGATGAGTTATCAACAGACTTTTCCACATTTTTGTGGAAGACCCGGGCCATGGAGTGGATAAAGCCATCACAGATCTTGATAATTCATCAAGGAGGTGTGGGGGATTTTATCCTCTGCCTCCCCGCTTTCGGGTCCATTAGACGGTATTACCGCGAGGCGCGGATCGAATTGATGGGCTATCCCAGAATCCTTCAGCTCGTGAAAGGACGGTACTATGTGGATGAAGGGAGGTCCATTGAACAGGTCGGGCTCGGATCCTTTTACCTGGAAGATGGGGACCTTGACGGCGCGGTTGTCCGATATTTCGCCGGCTTTGACCGAGCCTTTCTGTTCATGGGAGATCGGGGGGGGATTTTCTCCACTAATCTCCGGAAGACCGGGGTAAAGAAGGTTCTTTCCATTTCCCCCTTTCCGGAAGGCAGGAGGGTCCATGTCATTGACCACATGCTCTCCTCCCTTTCGTCAATGGGGATCCCTGGGGGAAGGAGAATTCCCAGGATCTTCCTTCTAGAGGAAGATAAGCGGTTCGCCGAGGAGTGGCTGAGGCAAAGAGGTGTCTTTGACGGGGTGGAAAATGGGCTGATCGCCCTCCACCCGGGCAGTGGAAGCCGAAAAAAGCTATGGCCCATTGAGAACTTTTTAGATCTGGCCACAAGGATTACCGGTGAATTACGGCTCAATATGATTCTCTTTGTCGGTCCCGCCGAAAGGGAATACTTGGGGAGCGAATTGGAACGGATGCGGTCCATGAATCCCATTTGGGCCGAGAATCTTCCTCTGATTCACGTTGCCTCACTATTGGATCGGTGTCGATGTTACATCGGAAACGACTCTGGGATGACCCATTTGGCTGCCGCCGTTGGGATTCAGACCATTGCGTTGTTTGGCCCCACGGACCCAGAAATCTGGGGCCCTCGGGGGGAAAGGGTGGTAATCGTGAGGAAACACATTGGATGCTCCCCCTGCACCGAAGAGGAGTTGGAACGGTGTAATCATCGGAGGTGCCTTGAGTTCATCGAGGCGGAAGAGGTAATTGAGAGGGCGAGGGGATTGATGTATGGGGGGATTACTAACCCCTTGGAGTGATGCCTGGGCTCGTGATCTTATTCCCTCAGGGAGGGGTTCGGGTAACGTCGAGACTGAAGGGTTAAGCGCTTTTCTTCATTCCTTATGTGTGGTATAGTGGCCGAGGGATTAAGATTAAGAGGAGAAAGAAAGGGGGAAGATCGATGGAAGAAAAGAAGGTGGGCGTGGTAATCAAGTTTTTTGGAAACATCAGTGTTGCGGCGATTCAGCTTACCGATGAGGGCTTGAAGGTAGGAGACACCATCCACATCAAAGGGCACACAACGGATCTCACCCAGGAGGTGGGGTCGATGCAGATCGAGAATCAGAACGTAGAGAAGGCAGACCCTGGTGCGGATATCGGGATCAAAGTCGGGGACCGCGTTCGCGAAAACGATGTGGTCTATAAGGTGATTGAGTAAGGCATAATGCGAACTTTCCCCGGCATGAAGGGGGCGAAGCAGACGTGTCTTCGTTGCGAGAGGGAATCAGGCGAGATATCCGAGGCCCTGAAGCTTTGCCTCCATTGTATTCGAGGCCACTTCGATGAGGTGTTGCCACATATCGAGGAGGCGCATAGAGCTGCAAGGAGCCCCTTTGATCTACCCTTGAGACCGCCCCAAGACCCCAATGGGGTCTCGTGCAGGATTTGTTCCAATGAGTGTCGGATTCCCGATGGGGAGCAGGGATACTGTGGATTGAGGAGAAATCGGGGAGGGGTCCTGGATGGGGTAACATCGGAGGAGGGAAACCTGACATGGTATTATGATAGCCTTCCGACCAACTGTGTGGCTGATTGGGTCTGTCCAGGAGGATCTGCCTCGGGATATCCGCGCTTTTCCTATACCAGGGGCCCCGAGTACGGTTACAAGAATTTGGCCGTCTTCTATCAGGCCTGTTCCTTCGACTGCCTATTCTGCCAGAATTGGAGTTTCAGGCAGAGGATTCACCAACAGGAGAGGATCAGCGCAGGGAAATTGGCACAATTCGCCGATGATCAAACCAGCTGCATCTGTTTTTTTGGGGGAGACCCTACCCCTCAACTTCCCCACTCCCTAAAGACATCCCAGATCGCTTTGGGACGGTGTCAGGGCCGAATTTTGAGGGTCTGCTGGGAGACCAACGGTTCAATGAACCTTTCTCTTTTAAAGGGAATGGCCGAAATAGCTTTCGAATCGGGGGGATGTATAAAGTTTGACCTCAAGGCATGGAGCGAACCAGTTCATTTCGCCCTATGCGGAGTGAGCAATAAGAGGACGATGAAGAACTTCAAGTATTTGGGCCGGTGGGTGAACAAGAGGCCAGATCCCCCATTTTTGATCGCAAGCACGTTGCTGGTCCCGGGATATATCGATGACGAGGAGATAAGGTCCATTTCCAGGTTTATCGCCTCGGTGAGCCCTGAGATCCCCTACGCCCTCCTGGCCTTCCACCCCCAATTCTATTTCGTCGACCTGCCAGTTACTTCCCGATCCCATGCCCTGAGGTGTAAGGAGATTGCGGAGGAAGCGGGGTTGAGGCGGGTCAGGATTGGAAATGCCCATTTGCTGATATAAAGGGATATCATGGCGGGAGGTAAGGGTTGGGCGTAGCCTGTCCCATAATGATTGCTTATTTTCCCGAGAATTCTGAAAAACTTAGAGAAAGAACCCTGAGCGCGAATTTATCACTGAGTTGAATTAAAATGTAAACCGCCCTAACCGCATGACTGCAGCACCGCAACACCGATTTCAGGGATAGACGATGAGAATGGGTACAGCATACCTTCCCCTCCATTATGGAAGGGCACCGACCTGGCTCTTTCATCGGATGAAGGAGCTGGCTCGGGAGATGAGTCTGGTGATCATCGATCAATTCGGCCCTTTGGAGGTGTTGAGGAGGCTCTCTGATCCCTTCTGGTTTCAATCCTTCGGCTGTGTATTGGGATTCGATTGGCACAGTAGCGGCTTGACCACTACCCTCTGTGGAGCGCTCAAGGAAGGGTTGCTGGGGATTGAAAGGGATTCAGGCCTCTTCATCGCCGGGGGGAAGGGAAGGGTATCGAGGAAGACGCCCATTGAGATCGAGGATTTTTGCCATCGGTTTTCCATGGAGGCACGGGGTCTCATATACGCAAGCAAGATGACGGCCAAAGTCGATAGCGCGGCCCTCCAAGATGGCTATCAGCTCTATCACCATACCTTTTTCTTTACCCAGGGGGGATCATGGTGTGTTGTGCAGCAGGGAATGAACGAACATACAGGCTACGCCCGCCGATATCATTGGATGGGCCATGGGTTGGATAGTTTCGTATGCGAACCCCACTCCGCAATCTGCTGCAACCACCGGGACAAAGTTCTCAACATGGTCGCCAGGGAAAGTGAAGGGGTCAGACAAACGACCACCCAGATCGCCTCGGAGCATCCCGACCGGATCACTTCGGAGATTCAGCGGCTTCGGAACCTGGAACTTCCACGGGGACATGGGGTCGTCCTTGGGGATCGGGGGGCGAGATGGCTGATGAAGGTCTTGAAGAGGACCCATGAACAACAGCCGGTTGACTTCGAGGCCCTCTTGTCCACTCAGGGGGTTGGTGCAAAGACCATTCGAGCCCTCGCCCTCATCTCGGAACTGATCTATGGCGTCGAACCAAGCTTTCGAGACCCCGCAAAATTTAGCTTCGCCCATGGGGGAAAAGATGGACACCCGTATCCGGTGGACAGGGGGAATTATGATCTATCCATCGAGGTTCTTCGCCAGGCGCTATCGGCGGCCAAGATCGGTCGCACGGAAAAGTTGAGGGCGATGAGGCGATTGGCCTTCATCGAGGGTCAGGAAATGCCGCCGGAGGAGTAGATATGAGGTTCATAGCCGATCTTCACACCCATTCCAGGTATAGCCGGGCAACCAGCCGAGATATGGAGCTGGAGGGCCTGGCCATATGGGGTAAGAAAAAGGGAATTACCCTTCTGGGAACAGGTGACTTCACTCATCCCACGTATTTTGCGGAAATCAGGTCGAAATTAGAGCCATTCGATGAGGGAATCTATGTGCTCAAGCGTGGAGAGCGGGAAACCAAGTTCATGCTCACCGGGGAGGTGAGCAACATTTTTTCCCAGGGGGGAAAGGTGAGAAAGGTCCACACCCTCATCTTCGCGCCGAATTTATCGGCCGTTGAAGGGATTAACGATAAGTTGAGGAGTTTGGGTAAGCTGGGCTCAGATGGGAGGCCCATATTTGGGTTTCCGGCCAAGGAGTTGGTAAAGATCGTCCTCGATATCAGCAGTGAATGTTTGGTGGTTCCGGCCCATGCGTGGACCCCTTGGTTCTCGGTCTTTGGGGCCAATTCCGGGTTTGATTCACTGGAGGAATGTTATGAGGAAGAGGTCAAGCATATTTTCGCCATCGAGACGGGCCTCTCCTCGGACCCAGAGATGAACTGGAGATTATCCATGTTGGATAATATAACGCTGATATCAAACTCCGATGCCCATTCCCCGAATCGATTGGGCAGAGAGGCTAATGTCTTCGATTGTCCTTTGAATTATCGGGAGATCGTTGGGGCTATCAGGGATAAGGACCCCAGGAAATTTCTTTTCACCATCGAATTCTTTCCCCAAGAGGGAAAGTACCACTTCGATGGTCATCGCAATTGCGGGGTGGTCTTTTCCCCTCTCCAGACCAAAGTCAATGACTACCTCTGTCCAGTCTGTAAGAAGAGGCTAACCGTAGGGGTGATGCATCGGATAGAAGAAATGGCCGATCGGGCGGAGGGTTTTATCCCCGGCAATAGCATCCCCTGTATCCACTTGATTACCCTTGAAGAGATCATTGCGGGGAGCCTCGGCGTTGGAGTGGGGACAAAGGCAGTGGAAGGCGAATATGAACGATTGATTGGGGCGGGAGGTTCGGAGTTCACCGTTCTCTTGGATCTGTCGCCGGAAGAACTGAAGCGCTTTACCTCGCCGAGGGTCCTCGAAGGAATCATTCGGATGAGGCAGGGGAAATTACACATCGTTCCGGGCCACGACGGGGTTTACGGAAAGATCAGCATCTTTTCCGCGGAGGATAAGGGAGAAGGGGAAGTATCTGAGCAACAGATGAGCCTCTTCTGATAGGGTGAGCCCCGAAGGGGGATGCGGGAAGGCGGACCGCGAAGATGCCTATCAAGATCGGTTGTTGCGGGTTTCCCGTAGCCAGGCAAAGGTATTTTGAACAATTCTCGGTGGTTGAAATCCAGCAGACCTTCTACCAGCTTCCCACCCTCTCAACGGCTCATAAATGGCGGGATGAGGCTCCCGAGGGCTTCGAATTTACCGCCAAAGCATGGCAGCTCATCACGCATGAGCCCACCAGCCCGACCTATCGCCGGCTCAAAAAGACCATTCCCGAGGATAACCGGCAGAACTACGGATCCTTCAAGCCCACCGATGAAATCTTTGAGGCCTTCGAGGCCACCGAGCAGTTTTGCAGGAACCTTGGGGCCGAAAAGATCGTTTTTCAGTGTCCCCCCAGTTTCGGCATGACATCTGAACACGTGAGCAACATCATGAATTTTTTTGGGCAGATCGAGGGAAAGGATTTTACCTTTATCTGGGAGCCCCGGGGAAACTGGGATGAGGAGGAGATCCGGGCGATATGTGACGAGCTGGGGCTGGTACATTGTGTTGATCCCCTTCGGGTGGTCCCCGTTTCCGGAAAGATTCGCTATTTCCGCCTCCACGGATTGAGTGGGTACCGCTATCGGTATACCGACGAAGATCTCCTTGAGCTGAAGGCGAAATGGTCTATGGGAAAGACCATCTATTTCATGTTTAACAACACCTCCATGATGGAAGATGCCCATCGATTCGATGAGTTGCTCCGAAGTGAATGCTGAGGCAGTCGTGATGGACGGGGAGATCCCAGGCGATTGGGTGGATCTGATCGAGGCCATCCACCGGAAGAAGGGGAGTGCTTTGATCTTGGGGGCACCGGACACGGGAAAGAGCACCCTTGCTCATTTCCTCGTAACCCAATTGTGCCGGATGGGGAACGTGGTTGCCCTCGTCGATGGGGATATCGGGCAATCGGTTTTGGGTCTCCCCACCACCATAGGATTGGCCCTGTTCGAATCGGCGCCGCGACAACTGGACGATGTTCAGGCGATGACCTCCTATTTCGTGGGTTCGACATCTCCCAGGGGGCATATGTTGGAGATGTTGGTTGGTATCAAGAGAATTGCGGACAAGGCGACACAACTTGGACCTGAGATCATCATCATCGATACCACGGGCTTCGTGGCCGGCGAAACCGCTTGGGAGCTCAAATTTCAAAAGGTTGACCTGTTGAAACCAGCTCATCTCATTGGGCTCCAGAGGAGAAGGGAGATAGAGGGTCTCCTCAGACCTCATCAATTTCGACCGGATATGGCCATTCATCGGTTGAAGACCCCTGAGAGGGTCAGGTTGAAATCACCGGAACAGAGGAGGTCCAACCGATCGAGGAAATTCGCCGCCTATTTCCGAGAGGTGAAGCTGTATCAGAAGAGCCTAGATGGGATAAGAGTGGTCAGTCCCTTCAAGGTTTACCATCGGGGGAAAGGTCTCGATGGGGTACTGATCGGGCTCAACGACGAAGCAAACTTCAACCTGGGGCTGGGAATCTTGGAGAACGTGGATATCCATCGAGGCACCATATCCTTTGTGGCCCCAGAACTGGATCCCACCAGGATCCGCGGTATCCGCATCGGCTCCATCGTGGTGGACCTATTCGGGGACGACAAGACCCATCACCCCTGAGACCCCTCGTCTCAGCCCTTTAACGCATGGCCAAAACCGGAAATTCCCAGGGCATTACCCATGGAGGGCGGGCTTTGGTCTTAACGATTAGGGAGATTGAATGTAAATCCATTTTGAATCGTTCCGGCATCGCAGATTATGCCCTGAACCCATATTTGGGGTGTGAACACGGATGTCGTTACTGTTACGGGCGATTCATGATGAGGTATACCAAGCATGGGGAGCCATGGGGCCATTTCGTGGATGTGAAGGTGAATGGACCTCGGGTTTTGATGAAACAGGCTAGACGGTCCCGGGTAGGAAGGGTGTTTATCAGCTCCGTTTGCGATGGCTGGCAGCCCTTGGAGGAGAAGTACGGGATTACCAGGGCATGCGTTGAAATCCTTTTGGCTAACGACTTTCCCATTACCATCCTGACGAAAAGCGGCCTGGCATCCAGAGATTTGGACCTCTTTGAGGGGAGACGGGAGGTGGAACTGGGCGCGACCATTACCGCCCTCGATGAGGGGTTGCAGAGGATCTTCGAACCCCGAGGTTCCTCCGGTGAGGAGAGGCTTTTCCTTCTCAAGCAGGCCAAGAAAAAGGGCATCACCACCTATGCCTTCTTAGGTCCCATCATGCCTTATCTCTTTGATACCGAGGAAAATTTAGGGAATCTTATTGCAGCCTTCGCGGATGTTGGGGTGGATTGGATCTATTTAGATCTTCTCAACCCTCGGCCCGGTGTATGGGCATCCCTTTATCCCGTGTTGAGAGATCATTATCCCCATCTCGTGCCTCGCTATAGGCGGGTCCTGTTTAATCAATGGGAGAGGAGGCAGTACGCATCTCGGCTCAGGGAGAGGATCGGGAAGCTGAGTCGTCTGTATCATATGGAGGAAAGGCTCCGATTTCTCTGGTAATGAGGGAGGGAGCGTGGTGACCCCACAGGGGTTAGCGATAGTTGAGAAGAGGATCTATAGCATCGGCACCAGCACTCGACCCTTGGATGAGTTCGTATCCCTGCTCCGACAGTATGGGATCGAGACCGTTGTGGATGTCCGGAGTTTTCCCACCAGCCGGTTCGAGCATTTTAAGAGGGATACATTCGAAAGGGGCCTGCAAGAGTTCGGATTTTGCTATGTTTATCTCGGTACCGAATTGGGTGGCTATCGAAGGGGCGGGTATGAAAAATACATGGCCACCCCTCATTACAGGGAAGGCTTGTCAAAGCTGGTGGAAATCGGGAGCTCTTCCATGACGGCATTTGTCTGTGCCGAAAGATTGCCCTGGAGGTGTCACAGGAGATGGATCGGGGCAAGCCTGATGAGTGAGGGATGGGAAGTTATCCATATTGTGGATGAGAAGAGGACATGGATACCGGGGGAATTTTCTCCCGCACACCCCAAAAAGGGACAAAGCGAATTGGTCGGATAAAATGGCATCTCTATAAAAGCCGCTCTTAGCTTTCACCGCACATGAGCGTTCACGCGGTATTTCGTCGCAAAACTCGTCCTTTAGGATCACCCATAAAAAATCTTAACCCCGTTGTTGCAAAAATATTGACCTCACCAATAGGCAAACTTTCTGAGATATGGAAAGGCCTGCGAGAAATCAATCCACATTTTAATTCAACTATGGGGTAAATTCGTGCTCAGAGCTTCCTTTTCCATTTTTCGGTGATCTTAAAAAAAGTCTTGACATTGTCAATTTTTTGTTTTAAGTGAATAATAATTCAAAAATTGAATAAAAATTCAAAAATGGAGCGAAGGCTTAGTCGGAAGAAAAAGGAGTATTTGACTCGGAGAGCCGATATCCTCTCGGCTGCGGAAAAGGTATTCGCGGCCAAGGGGTTCTTCGGCTCCACCATGGATGAAATTGCCAGGAGGGCCGAGTTCGGAACCGGAAGCCTCTATAAGTACTTCAGGGGGAAAAAAGACCTCTATTTTTCGCTCATCGATGAGAAGGTTGGAGAGGTAACCCGTTTGTTGAGGGCCGAGCTGGGCAAGGATCTTTCCCCCATTGAAAAGATCGAGTCAATGCTGTATCTCCAGCTTTCCTTCATCCAGAGGGACAGGGATTTCTTTAAGATCTACGTTTCCGACCGGACACGTTTCGAATGGACCATAAAGGATGAGCTGGGAAAGAGGGTTCATAAAAAATTTGTAGCCTATCTCAGTGCCTTAGAGGAGGTTATGCGCGACGGCATTGAAAGGGGGCAATTCAAGGAGATGGATCCGCGGGACATGGCCCATGGTTTTGTGGGAATCGTAAATTCCTTCGTCTTCGAGTGGATCATGAGCCCGGGGGCGTATTCCTTGGTTTCAAAGGCACCGACTATCATGAACATCTTCTTCGAGGGTGTTCGAAGTCTGAAGGAGAGGAGGTAGCTCTATGCTGAGGAAGATCATGGTCATTTGTCTGTTCCTTGCGTTGATGGGTGGACAAGCGCTGGGGGGTGAAGAGGCGGAGGTGTTGAGCTTAAAGGAGGCGGTGGAGATGGCCCTTGAGAGAAGCGCCTCTCTGCACGCGGCCCGCGAGGGCATGAGGGGAGCCGACTACTTGAGAAAATCGGCCATGGCCGATTTTCTCCCCACCTTTCGTACCGAATACGATTTCACCTACCTGAACAAGCAGCCTTTTTTCATTACCGCGTCAGGGATAAGGGTGACGGTTGGCACACGGTCCAACTACGGTTGGACGACCGGCCTGGATCAACCCCTTTTTAGGGGGGGGGCTCTCTACTGGTCCTACCGATTGGCCAAACTCGGGGTCGACCTATCCAGAGTCTTTTTTGACCTCGTGAAGCAGGATTTGGTCCTTCAGGTAAAGGAGGGTTACTTCACGATCCTCAAGGACGAGAAGATTCGGCAGGTCGCCCTGCGATCGGTTGAACAACTTGAGGCCGGAGTGAAGTTTTCAAGGGCCTTTTATGACGTGGGTATCATCCCCAAGAACGACCTGCTGCAGACCCAGGTGGAACTGGCGCAGGCGAGGCAAGATCTCACCAGTGCGGAGGTGGAGCTGGCCGTGGCAAAGGCGGCCTTCAACACCCTCCTGAGAAGGGATGTGCGGATGGAGGTGGAGGTAGAGGACATCTTGGAGTATCGTCCCAGGGAGGTCCCCTTTGAGGAATGCCTGGAGAGGGCCCGCGAGAATCGTCCCGAGCTGAGGGAGGTAGAACTCAACGTGAAGAGGGCGGAGAAGGATGTTCAGCTTGCCAGAAGTGAGTATTTCCCTACCCTGGGGCTATCGGCCAACTACGAAAGGGTGGGGGATGACCCGGGGGTTTCGGGAAGCAAATTTGAGGAAAAGGATAGCTGGAACGTTAATGCCTATGCCCGGTGGACCTTTTGGCAGTGGGGGAAGAAGAGACAGTTGGTGCGGGAGAAAGAGACGAGGCTGGTTCAGGCAGAGGACGCGAGGGTCCAAGTTGAGGATGCTATTTCCCTGGAGGTGAAGGACGCTTACCTGAGGTTGGGGGAGGCCCGGGATAAGATCGGTGTGGCGGAGATGGCCGTCGAGCAAGCCGAGGAGAACTTCAGGATAAACGCGGAGAGGTTTAAAGAACAGGTGGCCACTACCACCGAAGTCTTGGATGCCCAAACACTGCTCACCCAGGCCAGGAGCAATTACTTTAATGCCCTGAGCGATTACAATATCGCCTGGGCCAGGTTGAACCGGGCCATGGGAATCGTTAGATACTAGAAGGGGATGTGTATGCTCTATGATAAGCTGACAATCCCTAAGGTTATGGTCTTGATCTCGCTCTCCCTAGGCCCGTGTTGCACCGAGAAAGGTGGTCAAGGGGATGTCGATAAAAGGGGAGTAAGATAGGCCCATCCCCATTGTCCCAGAGGAGAAAGATATGGAATCTAGAAAATTCTCCCATCGTCCTTTTCCCTTGCAAACCCCCACTAAAACTCACTTTCCCTGAAAATACTAAATAAGTAAATCGTGGGCACAAAAAATTACTTTCTCAAATCCTTTCTGATGTTGGCGATGCTGACTCTCATTGTATCCTTCAGCAATGTTGTATTTGCAGGTGAAATCTTTGGGATTAATGATGAGTACGTTGGAATACCTGATCCAGGCTATGCTGTGAGTACCATAGATATTGACACCTTTTTTGACCCTGTTGTGAGGTCCGTCGAAATTGAATTTCTCATTATCCATGAGTGCTGGGGAGACCTTACAGTTCAGTTGACGAATGGAGAAGGTGATAGTTATGAGTTGTTTAACGGGGCATCTAACGAGGATGGGGGTGGATTGAAAATTAATCGCTCCATCCCGGATTTCTTCGATGGAGTTTGGGTAAATGGGACCTGGTCTTTAGAGGTTTGGGATACGGTCCCAAATTGCTCGGGTTATATAGACTATTGGTGGATTCGAATCCACTATGAGGATCCCGATGATGATTATTACTATTTTAGGTCCGATGGAGAGGCGGAGTGCTTTTTTTCAACGGCAGTGGCTGGTTCACCTTTGGGAAAAAGATTGGATATCCTGAGAAGGTTTAGGGATAAATATCTGCTTTCAAATCTGCTCGGAAGGAGATTTGTATCCCTTTACTATCGACTCAGCCCCAAAATGTCTCATTACATCCTACGGCATCCCATGCTAAAGAAACCCGTAAGAATTTTCACCTATGTAACAATCGCAGCCTTGGAATGTATTCTGTTCAGCAAGTCTACGAGCAAAGAATATATGAGTATTGTGTTACTTTTGTGCCTGTTTATCGTTCTATTTGCCCAATTAGGAAAAATAGAATTCATGATCAGAGCGGGGTTTCATTCAGGGAGGTACACAATGGCGAAGAGGATGATTGGGTGACAATGGCCTTTTAAAAAGGCCGCACGTTGGAGTTTTAGTAATGATAGGAAGTTTGGGCAATATCTCTGTCAGAAAAAAACGAAAAACAAAACCTTTGGTTCTGGGAAGGGCTGGGGAAAGGATATACCAGGTCCAAATTCCTATCCCTTTCCCGTTAAAAACCGTAAACGTTTATGTCATTGAGGATGAACCTTTAACCTTGGTGGATACCGGGGTGAATTCAGAAGATGGGTTAAAAAAATTGGGTACATTTCTCAGGTCAATAGATCATGACATAACGGAGATTAAACGTATCATTCTCACCCATGGACATCTGGATCATTTTGGATTAGCCAGCAGGATTTCCGCTTTATCTTCTGCGGAAATCATCATTCATTCAGCAGATAAACAGAAGGTAAAAGAGGGCCTTTATCCCCTTAAACAATGTAAGGAGGTTTTGCTGAGAAACGGCATTCCTCTGCCGATTATTGAAAAGATCATAGAATACTGGGAATCGAATAGGAGTTTATGGGAACCTTTGCATCACTGCACATTGGTGAATGAAGATACAATGATTTTGTTTCGAAACTTTACTCTCAAGATAATCCATTGTCCAGGGCATAGCCCTGGCTCTATTTGTCTTTTCCATGAAAAGGAGAAGATCTTATTCTCTGGGGACCATATCATTGAAGGGATTATACCCAATCCCGTGCTTGAAATTGATGAAAATAGATATTCACTAAGATCAAATAGTTTCATCCAATACTTAAATTCCCTCAAGAAATTGAATTACCTTCCCATCTCCTTGATCCTCCCTGGCCATGGAAGCATGATTACGGATTTAAAAACAATCTATGATAGTTATTATAATTATTTTAAAATCCGCCAAGCACAAATTCTATCTTTTTTGAAAGAAGGTCAATTGACAGCTTATGAAATTTCACGGAAATTATTTTCCAACTTATCCGTCATGGACACTTTTTTAGGTGTTTTAATGATTTTAGGCCATCTCGATTTCTTAGAAGTTCAGGAATTGGTTGGGTTCCAGGAAAAGGGTGGCAAGTTCTTTTATCACCTTAAAAATAAAAGGCCCGTGAGATTCAATATCACCGGTTCCACGGCGTGATGCGGAGTATTGATCATTGTACAGCGGGACGGGCAAAAATGGAAATCCTCGAGTCTTTCTGCCTCCTCGTAGGACCTTATGTGCTATAAGATTTCGAAGAATAAGAAAGGAATTCTAATAGAGACTTCGAGATCGATATCCACAATGCCTTCTCGGGAAGCTTCGTCGTGGAATACTGGCTTTGGGATAATTTTTCCCTATTAACCCAGATCAACGGTCACACGAGCCCCTACGCCACGGGGGTTGAGGCGCTGGATAACGATGCCCTTCAAATCCTATTCGGCATTAAATATCGTCTCCCCAAGGATGCGATCTGGCAGGTCAGCTTCACCGAGGATATTGGGGGAATTACGGTTCCCGATTTCACCGTTCATACGGGGATTGTATTTTTCCTTAAGAATCGACATCTAAGGGATAATTTGGCATAAATCCTGCAAAAAATCCTGGGGGGTGGCTACTCCGGTATTTTTCTCCCTTCGACGAGATACTTTTAAGCACATCTGCCTTATATGGTGTTGACATTCCCCACGGGTGTATGCTAAAAACGTAAAGAGGACGAATGGATAGGTACGGGAACAAAAAGGTTTGTGCTGGTTATCCTTATTTTCCACTTCTCACGATCATTCTGCTCGTGATCATCTTTTCTCTATCCAGCATCGATTCTCCCTGTTATGGGGGGATATATCGGTACATCGATGAGAATGGAGATTATCACTTTACCAACTGTCCGAGGGACCCCAGGTATCAGCTCTACATTCGGGAGGAGGGGGATTCGGTATCCACCCGTGTCGATCCGGGTCGATACGATCCCCTGATCGAGGAATTTTCCAGGATGTATGGCATCGACTCCGCCCTGGTCAAGGCCGTTATCCAGGCCGAGTCGGGGTTCAACTCCTATGCCGTTTCCCGCAAGGGGGCCAAAGGTTTGATGCAGCTGATGCCCCAAACGGCCGAGCAATGGAGTGTGCTCGATGTTTTCGACCCGAGGCAAAATATCGAAGGGGGCGTGAGGCATTTGAAACACCTTCTCGATACCTTTAAAAATAACTTGCCCCTTTCCTTAGCGGCGTATAATGCCGGAAAGAAAGCCGTCATTCAAAATGGTTCAATCCCTCCCTATGGTGAGACACAGAACTACGTAGAGAAAGTTCTTCGATTCTATGAAAGTTATAAGCATTAAGCCTGATACCTTTCAGAAGGAAGAGCCGGGAAGGCTTCAAAAGAGGGTAATTTGGAACCTTCCCAATGTGCTTACCATCCTGCGCATCATGGCCATTCCCATCATCGTTCTCTTGCTCTTCTTTCCTGGAAAGGTACCCAGTTTCGTTGCAGCCCTCATTTTCCTCTTTGCGGCCATTACCGATGGATTGGATGGATATATCGCCCGGAGGCAGAAAATCGTGACTACCCTCGGGAAATTCCTGGATCCCCTGGCAGATAAGTTGCTGGTGATAACATCCCTCATCATGCTCATTCATCTCGGAAGGGTGCCGGCCTGGATTGTGGCGATCATTGCGGGAAGGGAGATGGCGGTAACCGGGTTGAGGGCCATCGCCATCAATGAGGGCATCATCATATCAGCCAGCCAATGGGGGAAGTATAAAACCCTGCTTCAGTTCATAGCCACGACGATCCTAATCTGCCACTACCCATACTATTCCATCGATTTTCATAATGTCGGGATGATCTTTCTGTGGGCGGCCTTAGTCTTGACCGTCTGGTCTGGTCTGGACTATTTCAGGGGGTTCTTCCGACAGTGGGGTGAGATTCCCAAAACGGTTGACAAGAAAAAGTAGATGGTTTAATTTTTACTAGTCGTGCGGGAATAGCTCAGTTGGTAGAGCACAACCTTGCCAAGGTTGGGGTCGCGGGTTCAAGTCCCGTTTCCCGCTCCATGGCGGCGTAGCCAAGTGGGAAGGCGACGGTCTGCAAAACCGTTATTCCCCGGTTCAAATCCGGGCGCCGCCTCCAATGATTTCGAGGGATTAGGCGATTTAGCCTAATCCCCTTTTTAATGAGGTTTCGGATACGTATGTACATAGATTCGTCGGTAAATGCTAAAATTCACCACCGCTGGTGGCGCCAAAAGCTAGCTGGCAAACGTCATATCGAAGAGCAGTGACAAAAATGGATATTGTGTATCTTTCCCCTCCCATTTTCTTCCTCATCGCGTTCGTGTTTGCGATGATTGGATTGGGCGGGTCGCAACTGTATATTCCAATCCTGTTTTGGCTCGGGATGGACTTCAAAACAGAGGCAATTCCCTTGGGTATACTCTTGAATGTTGTAAATAGTTCCTCAGCTGCCTGGACATACGGAAGAAAAAAGATGATTGAGTGGAGAGTGGCCATTCCGTTTGGCATCTCCATGGTTTTATTTGCGCCGGTTGGCACCTGGGTTAATGTAAAATTACCCACCAAACCGATCATTTTGATATTCGCATTGTTCACCGCTTCAGCAGCTCTATTAATGCTCAGTGATTGGAGACCTAAGAGTGGGGGGATTTCATTTCGACAGCGGATTTTTCTCGGGATCACAGCCGGTGGCGTGCTCGGCTTTTTTGCGGGGTTGATAGGGCGAGGGGGCGGTAGTTTTGTCGTCCCTTTGCTCTATATGGCTGGCCTCGAGGCCAAAATAGCAGCGGCCACTTCCGCAATGGTTGTAACCTTTTCAGGAAGTTCCAGTTTCATCTCCCATATTGCCGCAGCTGCGCGGCCTGTCTGGCGTGTCTCGATACTTTGTGTTGTTGCTGTATTTCTCGGAAGCCAAATAGGGTCTCGATTGATGGCAATGAAGCTGAGATCACAATCCGTCAAGAAGCTTTTTGGATGGATCCTCATGGGAGTTGCCTTTTTCTTAATTATGAAGGATGTGCTCTAGGGGATCCAAAAGGGCGATGTATTTCAGGATCATTTCGTTTTCCCTTGATGTGCTTCAGAGTCATGGGAGATCTTCTTTGTGATCGAATCGAAGATCTGCTTCTCAATAACCCCTTTTGAATGGCAGATATGCCATTTCCCCGTCATATAGTCCTCATATGCCTCAATGTGCGTCGTGATTTTGACTTTTGTGGAATCCTTCCCGTTTGACCTTACAAAAACACTAAGGGTATATTTTCCCGCCGACCAGGTTCAAAGAAAGACCGAGGGTTTTCGGGCCACCCGATCGATTTCTTTCGGTGTGGCCCAACCGCCTGTGAATCTCACAGATCTCGTGGTAATCAACCCGCTGCCCTTATCCATTGATTCAATGGGCATTGCCATTTCTGCAAAGGTGGAGACTGTGGCTTTCCAAACCCTATCAAAAGGAGCCTGCATTATTTGGGTATCTTTGATTGTACGTTTAACTGGTGGCTTCGCAGCACAGCTTGCCAGAATAACGAGCAAGAATACAGTGATCTTTTTCATTTTCCCTGTCTTCCCTGGTAATAAGGCCTAACGTGGTTTTCTTGCTCAGAAAAATGCCTTAACTTCCCGTCCTTCTATGTTATTACCATTATTTTAATGAAAACAGTCAATATTAACGGCGGCGGCTTTTCGGCGCGAATAAGCCAGCCAGCAAGACGGCCAGAATGCCTGTTAGGAAAATTGCATCGAAGGTCCCGGCTCCCCCAATGGAGGCAATGGGGGCGCCGAGCCTTTGGATCTTGCCGAGGTTCAGGAGATCCGCACCAATTAAGGTCCCTAGGCTCCCGGCGATGTAGGCCAGGGGAGGGGCAAACCTCCTGGAAAGTAAGAGGCCCACACCAGCAGCTACCAAAGGGGGAATAAAAATCGGTACGGCAATCCCCACCCCTTTAACAGGATGGGCTGTCATATGGACGATAAGTGTCACGATGGCTACCCCTATGAGACCTCTGCCATACAGCCGGTTCTTCACCAGGAGGTAGAGGGAGAGAAGGGTGGGGATGATAGCCCCCCCGACGTTAAAGGCGATGACCGTCCCCGGCCAATCTTCAACCATGGGGATGACGTACCGCATGCCGAAGAAGGTGATTTCCCGGCCTGAGAGCACCTGGCCTGCGGGCAGTTCCGCAACAGGGATATTTACGTAGCTCCCCAAGAGCGAGAGGAGCAACAAGGCGAAGATATACCGATGGTTGATCCCTATTCGCTTGTAGGCGTATTCGATGATGCGGATCTCAATCAGGATAACGAGGAGGGCGAAGAGGAACAGGAGGGCGAGGAAAAAAGGCAATGCGAGGGGAAAATAGTGGATGCTCGAAAAGGACATTGTTCCTCCATTGCTTAAGAGCTGAATACAAGGCCACAGAAGAAAATTCCCGCCCGAAAGACCCTCCCCAGAGAGGCCTTACCCAGTGCCTTGCAGCTTGGAGCAGATGTATTTCCAGATTTGCTCAGGCATTTCTTCCCTACTGATTCGCTCGAGTTCTTTGGAAACGGAAAGGACTTCAGCCAAGTCAATAGCAGATTCTCCTTGCCGGCGAATTTCGTTAATCTTATTCATGAATTGTTGCTGGATTTTGTTGAGAATTTCAGAGGAGTTTTCCTCCCAGATGGAAAGGTACTTCATGAGGAAATTCGCTGCCAGACCTGCAGCAACTCCCTGGAGGACAGTCAATTGCCAAAGATATGTGTCTTTCCGAGGATAGTAATATACCCAACCGGGAACATTTCCAAGAATTAGCTCGGCCAAGTCTCGAGCCGGCATCGTAAAAAAATCTTCCTGGACCTTCCTTTTTTGCTCGTCCCTAACCTTTTCATTACGAAGGGGTTCCGCTGGGTCCAGCATCGTGGGAGAAATCGGGAATGGAATGTTAAGCCGAGCAACATAGTCCTCCAATTTCTGCCAGGCTTGCTCTTCCGCCTTTCCTCGCAAAAATGTTAAAAGGTTGCATTCGACAAGTTCATGGATAGATTCTTCCTGAGAACATGACCTCTCATGGGCCGCCTCCATCTGTATCAATTCATGGAGAGACAGAAGGTCGTCGGGAGTGAGCCCTGTCCCAAATTCACGATGACTTCGAATAATATCTTCAAAGAGCTCTTGTTGCGTCCTATTGCGTTCCTCAATGAAGTGCCGGTGCTTCATCTCTTCTAGTGATATCCCGCTTTCTCCATAAGGGGAGGGCCTTTTTATCCTCTGAAGCTTGTTACGAACAGCTTCCATACTCGATTCTATTTCCTTATTAATCGAAAGGAACTCTTCTGCTGCGGCCTTATCCGGGTCGAGGAGTTTTCCAATGTGATGACCAAAAAAGGACACAGGCAGTTTTTTGCCCTCTTTACGGTCCTCCATTGGCCCTTTCCTCCTTTCGAGAGAGGCTTTCTCTCCGGAAGGCTCCTGCTTCTCAGAGGAGGGCATAATATGTATGTGGGGGCGGTTATTAATCAGGGTAATTCTTTGATTAAGGGGGTGTTTTTGCTCCTTCTGCTCCATTTGTTTCTCCTTTTTAGTACTTGAATTCGGAATGATAGTCTTTTTGTCCTCGGACGCTTACCATTTAGCCTTTTGATTCGATCATCGTGGAAGCAGGAGACACCGACTCCCGAATTTCGGCCCGCACCTTGGGCAGCCCATCGGGATAATTCCTTTGGATAAACTCGATGAGCTTTTCCCTTACCTCACAGCGCAGATTCCAGGCAGTTGGAGCATCCAGGGCGCTCATCAGCGCCCGTAATTCCACCGTCCGTTCTGTGGCGTTGGTCACCTGCAGGACCCAGGCCTTCCCATCCCATAGGTCTGTGCTTTTTAAAATCCGATGAAGTTCTTCTCGAATGGTTTGAACCGGCACCGTGTAGTCGACATAGATAAAGACGGTGCCTAATATATCAGCGGTCACCCGAGTCCAATTCTGGAAGGGTTTTTCAATAAAATAGGTAATCGGCAAAACCAAACGCCTCAGGTCCCAGATCCGGACAACAACATAGGTAAACGTTATCTCTTCGATTCGTCCCCATTCATTTTCCACGATGACCACATCATCGACACGAATAGGTTGAGTGATGGCAATCTGAAACCCGGCCAATAAAGTGGCGATCGTGCGCTGAGCAGCCAGGCCGACGATAATCCCGATAATTCCTGCAGAAGCCAAGATGCTAGTGCCCAGTTGGCGAACTTTATCGAAGGTCATCAGCATGGTAGCCAATGCCAGTATGGCAACGACAACAGTGACGATCTTCTTGAAGATTTGGAGCTGAGTTTGAATCTTTCTGGCTTGAAGGTTATCTCTTACGTCAATCTTATAGCGGCTGAGGATAACATCATCGAGGACGAAGGTGAATCGAATGATTAACCATGCCACGGAGGCAATAAAACATAAGCTGAGAAGCTGCTTCACAAAATCAAGCATTGTAGGCGGCATCTTAAGCAGTGGAAGGACAAAACTGACTGCGAGGAGGGTAATAATAAACCGAGTGGGCTGGCTACAGTGTTTGACTAAGGAATCATCGAAAATGGTTTTAGTGCGTCTACTAACCCGTTCAATCGTTTTAAAAATCAGATAATGCCCAATTAGGGCCAGGACCACAGTTCCTCCCAAAATACCAAAAGCTCGAGCCGACGTTTCCCAGATTTCTAAGATCTCTTTCATAAAATCCCCCTAAGGCTCTGCTACAAGGCTTTATAGCCGATAATTACTCGAATCTATTACCTCTCCTTCGAGAAGATCTTCCAAAAAACGCTACTGAGGCTAATCTTTTTTAGCTAATTAAAAATCAATAATGTACCGTAGTCAAATTTTTTCTTTTCCCCCATAGAAAGAAGCGGTAAACCTTCAGATCTACCATTCCTGCTTGTTGAGAAGGGGCAAATTGAGATGGCAACGTCGGCCTTTGGCCGGGCTCCTTACCGCATCAACGATAGCCCATTCTAAACCAGTTTCCTGAGTTTCTAAGGAACACCGTTGTCCGTGAGCGAAATGGGCTTAAGCCATCCACACGGAATGATGGAATGTTGGAGTATTGGAATAGTGGGTATCGAAATGGGAGAAAGCGTTACTTTTGGTTCAGGAGCACTCCGTTTGAGGATCGCTTCGCTAAGGCACAAGGCAAATGATTTTTGGCCTTCAGCCTCAAGTCCGCCGCACGCGGACGCTCCTCCACCCTCTATCAGGGTAATACCTATCCCTAAACACATTATTGAACCATTCCAGTTGCG
>Ga0209978_10000076_pt1 | contig 28155 bp, 16 predicted proteins | sample BentaG_FD_182805 | JGI IMG/M metagenome (GOLD analysis project Ga0209978, IMG submission 182805) | Deep subsurface microbial communities from South Atlantic Ocean to uncover new lineages of life (NeLLi) - Benguela_00093 metaG (SPAdes)... | ecosystem: Environmental > Aquatic > Marine > Oceanic >... | reverse complement strand
TGTCCAGTAATATGTGCCTGAGGATATCCTTATTTCCACAAACTCTACTCCTGTAAATGAATCATAATGCTCTCCTTCTATCTGGGAAACCTCGCCTGTCGTATAATATTCTCCATCCCCAGGATAGGTGATTGTAGATGTTGCCGCAGTTATATCGTAATAAAAAGTGCACTTTGGCTCCAAAGGCTCTGTATCCGGCTCTTTGTTCTGGGCTCCATCCCAGGCACAAACAAATATCTGATATTTAACTTCCCCGCCGGTAGTATAAGCACCTTCTTCTACGGACCTTGTCCAATCTTCTGCACTTCCTCCATCCCTTGTGCGCCACTGGATGCCAGACAACCAACCCATAACACCTGCCCAGTATTTTCCATTATATGTGCCTCCACAGGATTTAAGAGCAACCTTAACATTGGCAACGTCGGTATTAACTACTGGATTATCTTCAGCTCCTCCACTTATTGTTAAAGGCTTTGTATTGAGACATGCGCCATTGGCTGGGTCTGTAACATATGATTCTGGGTCATCAGCATCATATTGGAAATTTCCTGTAGATAAGATAGTATCAAAATTAGCTTCCTCAGTAGCTCCTTTCCAGGACTTGTCTATAGCTCGAGAGATAACGTGATATGTGCCGCCTGAGTCCCATGCCACAGTAGAAATATGTAAATACCAGGATGTAGCTCCATTTGCCAAAAGCCAGGTGACATTCTCACCCCAGGTTTGGTCTTCCTGATAGTAGAGATTCGGGTCTCCATGGTCACGCTTTATATAGAAGCGAACTTCCTTAACACCACTGTGCGCATCGAAAGCGGTTCCTTCTATATCATTGTTACACATAAATTCATAATTATAATAGTTTAATGCAATTTCTGAATCAGGAATTTCCACTTTAGAAGTGGGAGCATCTACATCTCCAGTAAAATTGATTATCGTACTTAGTTTTTGATTACCTCCTTCATCAAAGGCTTTACATTGCACAGTATAGGCGTTGTTTGATGTGAGTTTATCCTTGGTGGGAACGGAGGTATATTCCCACTCATCAGTGACCGGGTAATAGGTAGCTGTAAGCCAGTGCTCTTGTGCTGTTTCTCCCCAATCGGTTTCATTCCAGTATTTGTCCACAGTTGCATCATGAATCTGGACTTCAACATCCTTAATATCAGCCAGGGGGTCGCTTGCAGTTCCTTTAAGTGAAGTCAACTCATTATAATATCTTCCTTCTACAGGAAGAGTAACTGCACAGGAAGGTGTGGCTGTATCAAATGTAAATGTATAAGAATCAACTGGTGACTGCTCATTTCCTGCCTGGTCAAACGCCTTTGCTTCAACCTTATACTGATGATTGTGGACAAATGCAGTTGAGACATCAATATCATAATACCAGTTCTGCCAGGAATTAGTTGATAAAGTAACCAGCCATTCAGAAGAACCTAACCACTCATTTCCATGCCAGTATTTATAAGTTGTAGAAGATATATCAATAATCCTTATGTCAACGGCATCAGTTGTTAAAAGACCGGATGTTTCTGCGCCGGAAACAGGTGGAGGGTCTTCTGCAGTTCCTGTAATTATTGCCAGACTACTGTAATAACTCTTGTTTGGAGAAGTAATTTCTGAGATAGGTAAGGTTTTATCATACACAATGTTGGTATTTTCCCAGGAATCAGCTTGATTATCTGCTAAATCTGTTCCCAGAATAGTTAATTTATACCTGTTTCCATCTTTCAGACCCGAGACACTTAATGTCTGCTCACTTAGATTCTGACATTCACTGCTGTTAAGAGTATAGGTATGACTACTATTTTGAACTTCTCCATTATAAGATGTTTCTGCAGTAAATTTAATAATTCCACTCCCGGTTTTAATCTCTTCACTTAAGGTAAATGTAACATCTGAATTTTTTCTCTTGGCACTGCTTGCCGGAGTAACTGTTCCAAATGTTGGTTTTATCGTATCATAAATAAAGGTAACTGAGGAGATATTTACCTCAACATTGGATGCTTTATCTGTTGCCTTACACCTGATTACATAGGTAGCATCATCTGTTCCATCTGTTGCTAATGTAGGCATATTATAACTCCACGTGTAACTTCCGTTACACACATCAAATATCTCTTCTTCACTATCGAAAGCAGAACCACTCCAGTAGTAGTCCGTTGTTCCTTCCTTTAATATACTGACATTAACTCCATTATTATTCTCTATTCCTGCAGATGTCTTTGTGCCTGTAAATGTGTCTGTAGCGGTCCCTGTAATTGGGGTGGGAAGAGTAGTAGCATTATAATACTCTCCTTCTTCAGGCTGTGTAACTGTTGATTCAGGTGCTTTCTGGTCAAAGATAAGCGTAATTGAGTTAAGATTAGTTTCAGTATTGGTGGCTTTATCTTCTGCTTTTGATGTCAATATATACTTTCTCTGTGATGTCCAATCATTCATAGTATATGTCCAGGAGGATGAATATAGAGTAGTTGCTTCAAGCCAGGTTTCCGCTCCCCATCCCTGTCCGGGACCTTTGTAATAATTGTTATCATCGTCATTTCTTATTCTTAAATAGACCTTATCCAGAGCAGGGTATGTTCCAGGGTCATTTGCATCTCCTATAATTATCGGCACTGAACTTGATATCTCATTATCATACGGGGTTGTAACTTGAGAAGTTGGTGAAGATACATCAATATAAAAATCATTAGATGCCCAGGGAGATGCTTCTGTATTCGGCACCTTATCCTTTGCTTTACAAACAACTGTATACATGGTTTCTTCAGACCAGCATATAGTTGAATAGGAAATTACATATTTCCAATCTTCACTAGATTCGTTAAAACCTTCATCAACTGCTTCTGCATCAAGCCAGTACTCTCCACTTGCCCAGTAGGTTGTGTGCCAGTACAGAGAACCTTTTTTAATATAGAGTTGAACTTCATCTACTTTACCAGGAGAGGTATCTGATGATGTTCCTTCAATTTGAGATATAGTTTGATAATAATTACTATCTTCGGGAAGAGTTATGACTGATGGTTCTGGTTTTGTCTGGTCAATGTAGAAGTAGTTTCCTGTTCCTTCTTCTTCCCATCCAGCCGGACCATGGCCAATACACTTAATATTATACTGGACCAAATTTGTCCAACATTGTGTAGAGATTTCTAAAGTCCATGGATTTGAAGGAGTACCATCCCAATTTGCCTGGTTCCATACTTCTGAAGTTTTCCACTCCTTGTCAGTATTGTCCCAGCAACCCGAAAACGCAGGACCTGAGGAAATCTTAACCCAGACATCATTTGTATTTGTATATTGGTCAGCAGAACCCTGTGCAGTATTTACCTGATAATAATATAGCCCATCTGCAGGTATATCAACATCTGTGGTTGGTTTCGGTGATCGGAAATAAAAATAATTATCATCTGCAGCACCTGTATTATTTGCTTTATCAACTGCTTTTGCCCACACTCTATACTTCACTCCTGTTTCTGTAGATGACCAGGAGACAGTGGATGTATTCAATGACCAACTTGCTCCTGAAGGAGCACCCGCGTTAATCCAATCTATATCTGTTTCCCAGGACCAGCTATCCCAATGCCAGTATTTCCCCTCATCAGCATGGCCTAAGTGTGTATTTCTTATACAAACCAATATGTGGTCAACCTCACCAGGAGCTGTATCTGAAGCAGTTCCTTCAATTGTGTTCATCTCTTCATAATAATATGGATCATTACCGTTGTCATCGTCCTTTGGCTCTGTAAGACTACAGGTAGGATCAATATCATCATAAATAAACGTAGCTGTTGTAATGGTTGTTTCCCAGTTCTGTGCAGAGTCACGAACCTTTGAGTTTACAATATATCCATCTCCATCATTCCAAGCATTTGTTAGGGAAGTGTATGTCCAGGTAGAATCCCATACAGAACCATATTGCCAGGCACCATCGGGACTTAGACTCTCCCAGGAATCGCCATCCCAGTACTCACCCTGCTCTGTTCCTGAAGAACAATAAATTCTAACATTAACAGCATTTACTCCTGCATTATAGTTTGGAGAAAAGGGTTTATCTACAAATGTTCCCACAATAGCAGTTAAGTCAGTTCCATGAAAGTCATTACCAGGACGAGTGAGAAATGATTCAGGACTATTTGTATCGAAAATAAATGTGCTCAGTATAGGAGGTGATTCCTCGTTTCCTGCTTGGTCAATATGATAAGCATAAACCTTGTATTGGCACCCAGTAGCCCAGGTGGGAGTTGATGAAAGAACCCAATCTCCAGATACAGCATCCTGGTTTTTCCAGTATGGAGTTCCTTGCCAGCCTGGACCAGGATACTGCCAATACTGAGTAGTACTACCATCCAGTTGTTTTACCATTATATAGATGGTGTCTAAATCGGAATTCTTAATATCTGGCTTATCAACGGCTGTTCCAGAAACATTACAAGAGGTATTGCGATTTACTCCATTAGCAGGAGAAAGAATTACTGTTTCTGGTTCACTTTTATCATAGAGAAAAGTAATGGTAGAATACTCTGCTTCATAATTATTTCTATTATCTATTGCTCGGGAAACAATTTTATGGTCAACCCCAGTAATAAAATCACTATCAGAAATTCCGGTGTATGTCCAGGAAGATGAATAGATTTCACTTGCCCCAAGCCACTTTTCATCAGAAGACCACTGGTCACCCTGCCAGTAATCTCCACCAACTTGGTAAATTTTAATCTCAACTTGTGAAACACTTTCATCATCCCATAAAGTTCCCCAAATTGTTGGAGGTGAAACAGCGTTATATTCTCCAGTATCTGCTGGGAATACGATCGCGGATTCTGGTCCTAATGTAACATATATCCCTGTCTTTTCTCCAGTAATTGGTGGTTCTTGATTGTCTTCCACATAAACATAGAATGTTCCACCTGTGGAGAAGGTAACCCCGTACCCCTCAGAGTCCTTAAACTCCTTATATCCAGCATCTGTTGATAGAAATGTATAGTTAGTCGGTTCAAATGTTGCTCCAGTGTCATCGGAATCGAAAGTAATTGTCCACGTGCTACCACCTGAAGAATAGTTGGTATCTCCATTACCATATAGGTCTTTTGCTTCTACAGTTATTTTTGTGGACCTCACTCCCACAGTCTGATTGGTTGCAATCTCTACAACAAAAGAGGTTGCATTTGAAGGGGTTACATTTATATTACTCTGTGTTCCTGTTGAAATAGAGGAATCGTACTTATCCCAAGCTTTGATATACCAGGAGCCAACAGTATAAAGTGTCGCCTGAAATGCTTTATTTCCTTTGTTCCCTGTTGTAAAAGTATGGTCAGAAGGCATCCCATCAGGCTCATATGGGTCATTTGTGAAGAATGTTATTGTCCCTGTATAATTCTCATCCCTGTTTCCCTGTGGACTTGAAGGGTAGCCTTTTCCATACGTATCCAATGCTTCAACCGAGAAATTTTTTAATTCTCCTGCCTTAACAGAAGTTGGAAAACCATAAACTCTCAATTTTACAGTAGATGATGCAACACAGGTTATATAATTCTGTTGACCTTCATATGTACCAGCATATCCTTTAACCCAGATATCTTCTCCTGCTTCATAAATTTTTACATGTTTCTCCGCATGACCAATCCCGCCACTCACATCTACAGCAGCAGGAGTATTCCAGTTAGTACCTGCTTTTATATCCAGAGAAACCTCTCCACTATAATCTGTATTTGTATTCTCATATTCGTCCTCTGCCCAGATATCAATATCATAGGCAACTCCAGCAGTGCAGAGAGTGGACATCTCTACTTTAAATTGGGTAACTGCTCCCGCATCAACCTGAATGTTCTGGTGGGAGCCTTTCCGGGTAGAAATGTCAGTCTGGTAGACTTCTACCGAGCGAGTTCCTTTTGTCTTCAATCTCACGGTATCAGTAGAAGTTGTCCCTTCAAAAGTATGCTCACCCTGTTCACTCACCTGGAATGTGTAATTTATGGGAAGGCCATTCCCTGAACTGGTCAACGGGTCATCATCGTCAAATGCAATTGTCTTGTCGTAGTCTTCAACAGTGTTTCCACAGGAATCGGTTACTCTCACATAGACGCTTCTTCCCTCACCAGCAGTAATCACCGGGGTAGTGTCTACTTTAACCTCAAATGTGTAAGGAGTTCCTACATTGACAATTATGGACGTCTTCTCACCAGTAATTGAAGATTCAAAATCATCGGTAATTGTGATTTTCCATCCTGTCTGAGTCACTGTCTTCAAAACCACATAAGTTGATGTTTCTACTCCCCAGGTGTGCTCACCGTTATCAGCCCCTCCTCCGGTAGTGAATGTGTAATTGGCAGGAAGAGAGGCATTGGAATCGTCCGAATAGAAATAGACTGTGCCCGTATAATCACTTACTCTGTTCCCATATTCATCTTTTACTAAGGCTATACAGTCAACCAACTGTCCAGCAGTAACAGAGTTGGGATAGGTTATTTGAATGCTTCCCGGAGGAATTGCCTTATTGGCTATGGTAACATAGGTATCGGTAGATTTTGATGGATTGTCGAAGTCCCTCACACTCACTTCTGTCTGGGCAGTGGGATAAGGAGCATAAGTTAACTTCACTGTATCTGTGTCACCAGTAGCTTCAAATATATGGATGCCATTATCCTTCCCGCTTCCCACAGTAAAGGTATAGGTTGAGGGAAGGATAGTTGTCCCGGGATAATTTGCATCATCAGTAGTGAATTCAATTCTTCCCTGGTATCCGGAAGCAGTATTGCCCGACTGGTTCAATGCTCTGACTCGTACTCTTTTATCCTCTCCAGCATCAGTAGGTGCACTATCGGGCCAGGTAATCTCAAAAGTGGTACAAGGAAGGACGACAGTAAAGGTATTCCAGCCCGACTCTGCCTCTGAGCCACCTAAATCCATTGCCCTGGCTTTGGCTTTATAATTCTGTCCATCCTGCCAGCCTACTGCGGATGTATCAACTTCCCAGACCCAATTATTATCATCTCCTCCTGTCTTGGTGGCTGTCTTCCAGCAGGCTGTAGCATAATAGGTTGTCCAGTCATTGACATCCCAGTTCCAGTAGTAACGATTGGGTTCGAAATTCTCCTGAATGGTAATTGAGGAAACTGCCACTCCAGTTCCCGCATCATTAGAAGTGCCAGTAATAAGATTCAAAGACTCTACAGTTGACTCAGGGGGAGGATTGGTAATTTCAGAAGTAGGAGGAGCTTTATCGCAGTGAACGGTTATTGTGTCCAAATATACATCGAAATTATCAGCATTATCTTCTGCCCGGGAGTTGATGGTATAGTCGAGGCCGTCATCCCAGGTAGGAACATTGCTAAAGGTCCAGGGCCCTGTGTCAATAGCCACATTCCATGTGTTTGAACTAACTGTCCAGGTGGAGCCAGAATAGTCCCAATATCTGTTATCTGAACTCCTTTTTATCCTCACCCAGACCTGTTTGACTCCGGAGTTCCAGGTGGTGGCTGTCTCCGTGGGATAGTCTTCTGCTGTCCCAGAAATTGAGGTGAGGTCCCCAATGTAACTATCATCCACTGGCGAAGTTATTCCAGATACAGGAGCAGAATCATCGTAAACAACAGTTGCCTCGAGGTGAGATGGTTCATTCCATCCCGCCTTATCATAACAATAAACGCTAATTTCGTACTTCTCTCCACTCGACCAGACTATGTCATTAACATCGTATTTCCACTCATCTCCCACCACAACCCAATCGGTATTGTTCCAGAAAGAACCTCCCCATCCTGTGCCCGATTCCCATTCTTGATTATCGCTCAAACGCTTAATTTTAAGTTGGGGATAATTGTCAACATCAGAACCATAAAGAGGAAGTCCTCCTTGAGAGGTATGACAGGTTCCTTGAATTTGTATGGAAAGGTCAGCTGAATGGAAACTGTCACCATCAACAGGGAAGGTAACCTGTGACTCGGGAGTGGAGAAATCTACCTGGAATTGGAGACAACCAGCTTCGGCATTGATTGCATCATCCCAGGTGGAATAGCCTACCGGAGGATCCTGCTCATTTCCACCCTGGTCATAGGCTCTTGACCAGAGATAATAAGTGTGTCCGTCTTTCCAGGTAACTGAAGAAGCAGCATATTCCCAGTTATGGGTTCCCAATCCTGTTGTGGAAGAAACAGCAGTGTTCCACACAATGGGAGTTGTCTGATATTCGTTTATCGATTGGTTCCAGAATTTGTTAATCGTGTCCGATTTGAGACAAATAGTGGTGGTGGAGTAGTAGACCGAGTCGTATCCTGTCCCTTCTATTGTCGGCTCATATTCCAAAATATCTCCCTCATCAGGAGAGGTTATCGAAGAATCGGGGTTGGTTGAATCGTACTTGAACTCTCTCTGGATTTGAGGAAAGTCTTCAGGAGCAGTCTGGTCCTGTGCGTGAATATTTCCCGCTTTATCTTCGGCATAGATGAAGACACGATAAGTCCTCCCATCCTGCCAGCCAATTCCTGAGGTATCTAAGGACCAGGGCTCTTCATATCCTGAAATAGAATTGTATAGAGCAGAGGTTGTGGAAACCCATACTCCATCTTTATACCAATAGGCACCAGAAGCTAAATCTTGAATCTTCACATATACTGTTTTTTCATTCAATACCTGAGCAGGAGGAATATTATCGTAACAGTTTCCGGAAATGGCGTCCATTGAGGAATAGTACTCTTGACCGGCTGCAGGAACATTTAAGGTGACTGTTGGTTTCTCTGTATCATAATAAAACTTTGGCTCAGCCTGCTCATCATATTTCTGCCAGCCTAATCCATCCTGAGCCCAGACTTTCACCCTGTATTTTTTCCCGTTTTCCCAGGAAGGCATCAGTGGGTCAGTAGCACCATGCATTGACCAGACTTTGGGACTGCCCGGAGGAGACCAGGGAGAATTGGGAACATTAGGCCACTGTTTGGGGTCGTTCTGCCAGGCAGTATCTCTTGATATCCAGGAATAGGAAGAACCACACCAGTCCCAGAAAACGTCATTGGAATAGTCATCATCCATACCAATATCTATAGAAATCCTTATGGTTATGGTTGATACTCCAACTCCATTATCGGTCCCCTGACCTGACAGAGAAGTAAGGTTTACTGAACTTGGGTTATAGATATTGTCCGTATAGAAGGTGCCTCCTGCAGGAGAATTTATCACATTGGAGTTGAATTTCTTATCCACGGTAAATGTTTCCGGGCTAGGAGCGGTCTGCTTCCCTCCGTCATCGGAATACCCTCTTGAATATAAAGAGTAACTTACACCGTCTACCTGGGCGGTCCAGGCACTATAAGACCAGGGACTGGTGCCTGTGGCAGTAACATATTTATCGTCTTCATCAACTCCAGATGGGTCCTGGAAACCTCCACCGTTCCAGAACCAGTTATCGGAATTTCTTATTATTTTTATTTTTGTTGTTTCCAGTTCTGCTGGGGAAGGAGGTGCATTCAAAGAAGACGTTCCCGTGAACGAACTGACTCCTTTGGAATATTTACTCCCCCCAACATCGATCAAGGGAGGCCAGATATTATCAATTTGCGACTGGGGCGCGGTTACCACAAATGAGGATATCAGAATATTAGAGACCTGACCATCAGGATTGAATAACTGGACATCTTTGTAGCCTGCAATGGTATTGGGGTCAATCCCATACCCTTCTGTCTTTGCCAGAGTAACTGTGCAGGTACTTGCGCTAATAAAGGTTACTGAGGACACCTTAATATTGTCATCCTTACCTGCAGGGCCACTCAAATAGAACTGGACGCCTATTGGCTTCCAGGATTGAAAGCCTGAGCCGTAAAGTTTAATGTCCCCGCTAAATGTCCGACCTGCTGAGGCTGGTGAGGTTCTACCCTGACCGTCCTCCATATAGAAAATAGTTGGCGCAGTATAGGTAGAAGTAATGATGCGGTCAAAATATATCTTGCTGGAATCGGTATAGATTACGGGCAAGGGATAAGGTGAAACATTGCCTTGATAAATGACATTAGAATCAGTTCCATCCCTTGGCTCCCATCTATCCGAAGTAACCTCATTCCAATCAACACCCAGGCCCCCAGTGTAAGGACTTACTCCCTTAAATGCCCGCACCACAGTGGACGAATCAGTAGCCACCACATATAAATTTCCGCCAGCACCACCAGCCAGACCAATCGTGGCATTCTTCCACGGGATATCAGTATCATCCAAAAGGTAAGTATTATTCCCGCCTGTATCACGAATGAAGAAATAGAGTTTTCCATCGGAAGCTATGTAGGTTCCATAGACAGTTCCATCCAATCCTGGTTTAGCCATAACAGAGGGATAATAGTTCTCATCGTCATATACTGTGCCATAACCCAGCTCTTCTGTACCCCATGCCAAGGAAGAATTAACCGGATATCCTCTTACGCCCGACCCCTCCCATACTGTAACTACGTATGCTCCTCCAGAATTATCTAAAGGCACAATCGCACAATCATCAGCGCCATCTGTATCCTGTCCTTCGGTATCACTTTCTGAAGTTGTAAAAGAGCCCAGCGTATTGGGTCCGCTGGCTACAACCCGGCGAGGATAATTTCCTGGCTTAGGTTGAGTGGTCTTATTAAATATTGTATAGGCAACCAACCAAACATATCCATCTGAAGCAATACAAATGCTTACCTTTGCCCCCGAACGCACCCCTGGCGAATAACCACGGTTCATATCCACAGGTTTAGAATCAGTTTTCCAGTCTATCGAGCCATTAGATTGAAGTTCTCCCTTTCTTACCCGCGCCACCCCACCATCTGTATTCGGTCCTGCTGCACAATAGACCATACTATCGGAAGCCACATACCAGACCGAACCAGAAGAGGAGGCATCGGTAACATCAGTAAAGACTCCTTGTGGATCTCCCCAGGTAATACCATCAGCACTAAAGCAGTAGGAGAAATAACCTCCGGCATCTGAGAAGACCCAGTATCCCCACTCATTTTCCACTACCTTCCGCTGATTTACTCTTGCTGTGCCACCGGGATCGACCTCTATGCCTGCTGCCTGAGCGGGCATCGCTACCAGATGCAAGATGGAAAACACCAGCAAAAATAAAAGGCACATGGTAGCCGCAGGTCCGAAAATACGCCGACAAGGCGTCGGACTCCTTCGGAGCTGAAGCCTGCGTAAGTCGTCTTTATGCCATTTTCCTGGGCTTTCGTCCATTATTCCTCACCAAAATATTCCAGGACTAATTTTGCAGCAGCAACTACTCTTTCATCCTCATCATATTTTAAATTTCTTAAAGTGTCTAAAATCGCCCCCGACCCCTCTCCAATATCCCTGAGAGCAAGGATTGCCTTCACCCTGAGTGGCGATTCTACATCTTCTATTTCTTTCAAAATTGCATTAAGTCCTTCTTTGTTTCCCAATTTTCCTAAACATGAAGCAACTTCACATCTAAGTCGGGGATCTGAATTCCCGATTAAGGGAAGCAACGTGGATATAGCTTCAGGCTCTCCAATCTCTCCTAAAGCCCTTATTGCCTCAATCTTTACTACCAGGCGTTCATCATTCAAAGCCTCAATCAATGCCCCTACTGAACTCTTATCTTTAATCTTTCCCAAGGAGAGAGCAGCAAATGCCCTGACATTATCATCCCCGTCACTCTTAAGGCTATGAATTAGTTCTGAAACACCTTCTCTATCCTTGTTTAGACCGAGATTTCTTATTGCTTCTCTTCTCTGCCATCTATTGCCTTCAGGATCCTGAGCCCATGCTGGACACACAATCACCATCAAGCAAAAAATCAAAAGCAAGAGGAGAAAGATAATGCCCGATGTTGTGCCCAGATGAATTGTCTGAATAGTTCCTTCCAGTCTTTTGCGCGTTCGATTGTAAGGTGGGAAAATATTGTGGTGAGCTCGAGGGCCGGATAAGTAACCCTCGAGGTCTTGTGGCAAGTATCTTCTATTCAACTGTGATTTGGGACTTCCTTCTTTCAAAAATTTCCCCCTAATGGAGTGTCCAGAATTTGGGTCCGTCCTTCGTATACTCAACTCGATAGTGGGTCTTATTCTTCTTCAAAATTTGGTTCTTTCCAGAATCTTCCTTCCGTGAGGCCGACTCTTGAAGGTCCTCTTTACGCTTCTCTTCTGGTTCTGGAGTCTTCCTCAAATCTCTTCCGATAATGGAAATAATAAAGTCTTTCCCTTTAAGTTTTTTCTTCATAATTTTCTCCTCAATCCCCCTCACCCCTCCCTCTCCCCAAAGGGAGAGGGTGAAAGAGGAATGAAATAAAAAAAGCCGAATCAACAGTATCTCCCTAAAGGTCCCCTACCAAAGGGTGATGCGTCAATTCGGCATCATCTACGCGAGTTAGGTTAACTAACTGAACAGAACTATACCTCACTCAGATAGTCTACCTATACTCCAGAACTACTCTTCGGTAACCCGGCTATCTCGATTTTAATCGGGACCCGTGGCTTTGCGTCCCACCCTTTCGGTATGGTTTGCCTTTATCGGAGTAACCTATTCAATTTTCAAAGATTTTTGTGAATGTTTCCCAACGCGCTTTTTATTTCTTCTTTGGCCTTATACTAATAAAAAAGCCGAATTATCAAAATTTTCGAACCCCGCCCTCGGCATTTCACCGTAAGTGTGGGTTGATAATTCGGCTCGACTCTTCGGTGGCCCGGCTACCTCATTATAGGGGTCCGTGGCTTTGCGTCCCACCCTTTCGGTATGGTTTGCTATTATCGGAGTTCGTATTCTACTTTCGCTATTATATTATCATAAGTTTTCTTAATTGTCAAGTGCAAAATTGTAAATTTCACGCATCTAAAAATCCACTATTCTTTAACCGCTATTTTAATAGACCTGCTGTAACCAACATTGCCCCAGAAATCCTCAGCTCCCACCCTCAAATAGTGGATGCCCTCTTCCAATTTTGTGGGGTCAAGGGTAATGGAATATGGGGCTCCAAAGGCAATCCTTCCCGTTCTTACCCATTTCTTAGCTTGCTTTGTGCTTTTGTCCCGGGATATTTCCAGCCACGCTCTCACAATATCTCCACCTGATACTGAAGCAGTAACTACCCTCTTTTCTTTAATCTCTTCGCCATCGCCAATATCGAGAATTTCTACGGAAACCCTCTTCTCATTGGGTGGCACAAGTTTAATAGCCAGGGCAGGTTCGAAAATAGACACCGAACGGCTCAAAGAGGAGGGAGGTTTGCCTTTTGACTCTTGGTCAAGCCAAGTATTAGCCTCCTTGCTTCCCCAGGCACTAGCCAGTATCGGTGATACTTGAGCTGAATTGAGGTTCTCATCTGGTGACCAGATAGCCACATAGTTTTCTTTATCGAAACTTACCAAGCTCATAGGAACCTCAACCCAGAACCATCTTGCCTCCCCAACTTCTTCCAGAGCCTCTTCAGGGTCGCCTTCCAGTGGAATATCCTTCTCGGAAATTAAGAAAAAAGAGTGTTTTTTATCCCATTGAGGAGAAAAATTAATCCCAATATATATCTTGCCCGAATGGGACGAGGATAGTTTCTTTTCCAATTTTTTTATCTTTTTACTTATCTCCTTGAAACTCTCGTATTTCAATTGCTTTGCCGATGCTTCTCTTTTTTCCTTTGGCAAATTCTTTAACCGCTCCAAGTGGTTCCTCACCCGCTCAAGCTGCCTCCTGATAACGTTCTTAGCCCTCCCCAGCTTGGCTCCCAAATAAGCCTTTGCATAATCACCTTTGGGTGCCTCAGGAAGCTTGGTAATCCAGGCATGGTTATATCCAACATACCAGTTACCATCCCAGCCGCTGGTAGCAAAGAGCGCAAAATCGTTCAGATTCTCAACCTCTGCAATTATCACCGGGTACTGATTTTCAGAAGCATGCAGAGCTTTCGCATTAAAACTGTTCACCAAGAAGAAGCTAAAAAGCAAGATTACTAACCTGAAAGATTGTTTAGCGCTGTCCACTTTCGGGTTTCTCCTCCTCTTCAGTTTTTATTTCGATTCTGAGCTGATTTGCTACCATCTCAGCCACTCTTCTCACGCTTATGTTCTTATCATTTACAGCCTTCTTAATACCACTAACCACAGACTCGCTCGTCTCTCCAATATAACCCAATGCTTTTAATGCTTCTGTCCTGATTCGTATATCTTTGTTTTCCAGCTCTTTCAGAGCAACATCAAGCCCTGACTTATCGCCGAGTTTTCCCAAAGCACTGGCAGTAGCGCAACGAGTCCTGGCGTCTTCATCCTCTAACAGTTCTTTCAAAGGCTCAATTGCGTTTACTACTCCCAAAATTCCCAATGATTCGGAAGCATACAATCTCACTCGCACTTCTTCATCCTTCAGTGCCTCAATCAAAGCCTCGCCAGCCTCAGGGTCACCCAATCTACCCAAAGACCTGGCCGCAGTAGCGCGAATCCGCCTACTCTCATCCTTCAAAGCTTCCAGGAGAGCCGGCACTGCTCTCTTATCTCGTAAATTACCCAGGACCTGAGTTGCACTTATGCGCACCCCTTCATTCTCATCTTCTGTTAAAGCTTCAATTAAAGGCTCAACGCTCTCTTTATCTCTAATATAGCCCATAGCCACGACCACACTAATGCGAACTCCATCGTGCTCATCTTTCAAAGCCTCGATTAGGGATGGAGTAGCAGACTTATCCCTCAGATTCCCCAACGCATCGGCTGCATTTACTCTCACACCAAAATCCTCATCCTTAAGAGCTTCGAGCAATGCAGGTAAACTTGCCTTATCCCTCAACCTGCCCAGGGTCTCTGCTGCTTTCCTCCTTTCTCCACGGTCCTCGCTGTCAAGCTTCTCTATAGCTGCCTTGACTTCTGGCCTGAGCTCTTTTTCCTCAGCCTGAACAAAAGTCAGAGAGCCCAGAAAAAATAAAACCATTAAAAGCACAAACCACTTAAACTTTTCTTTCATCTTTTTCCCCCTTGGGATTTGTCATATTTTCTATTTATATTATATTACTAATTGCTCCTCCCAGCAACAAAAATCTTAAAATTGTTAGTGTCAAGAACTTTGGGGGACTTTTTTACTTTGGAGTGTGACACTCCAAATAATTCCCCTCCCCCCCCATTTTTTTCTCCCATTTAGTATTTTACTTTTATAAGAAAAAGTCCATGGGGAGGAGCGGTCCGGGCACGTAATGTAGAGGCTTTCTTAAGAAGCAATGGACTTATGTATTCTGACTCGATTTTCCCCCTTCCCACTTCAATCAGAGCTCCCACTATTCTTCTTACCATCTTGTAGAGGAAGTAATCGGCTTCAATTTGCAAAATATATAAGTTTTTCGCCTTTCTAATCTTGAAATCTTTGACAGTGCATTGTTTGTTTTTTCTACTCGAACCTGTGACAGAAAATGGAGAAAAGTCATGTTTTCCGATGAAATATTTACTGGCTTCTCTTATTTTTTTCCAGTGGAGAGGCTCAGGAATATGCCAGGAGAATCCTCTCTCCAGTGCTGAGGGTAAGGATTGATTTAGAATCTGGTAGCGATATATCTTACTCTTAGCACTATAGCGGGCATGAAAGCTATCAGTGACTTTTTTAACCTCTTTTATAACGATATCCGAAGGAAGGAGACTGTTTAATGCTTTAATGAAGCTTTCGGTAGTTAATTTCTCATTTCTGGTTTTGAAGTTAGCAACCTGACTAAGAGCGTGGACTCCAGAGTCTGTGCGCGCTGCACCTATTAGTGTTACCTTTTCCTCTAAGATTCTTTCCAGAACTTTTGTTATTTCTCCCTGAACTGTCGGTTTTCTCTTCTGGATTTGCCAGCCAAAGTAGTCTGTTCCCTCGTATTCAATGGTGAGTCTTATGTTTCGCATTCCAAACATTATAAAATTACGAGCGCAACGGAGAAGCCAGCAATTATCAAAATTATTAATAAATCGGAAGTTCTGAACTTTATGGCTTCAAGGTCTCCTCTGGGTTTATCCGGGTCGTAGGCTCGAGATTCCATGGCTAAAGCGAATTCATCAGCACGCCGGAAGAGGTTAACAAGGAGTGGCACGATAATGGGAATAATGGCCCGGATTCTTTTGATGGGATTCTTATGAGAAAAATCTGAGCCTCGAGACTTCTGTGCCTTAATCAGTCTATCTATCTCTTGGAAAAGTAAAGGGACAAACCGCAAGGATAGGGTCATCATCATAGCAATCTTATGTGAAGATATCCCCACTACTTTCAAGGGAGAAAGGAGAAATTCTAATCCCCCGGTCAATTTCTGGGGCGAGGTGGTGAGAGTAAGAAGGGAGGCAATGAGCATTAGAAAAATTAGCCTCAAAGCAATGAACGTTCCCAGAGATAAACCCTGCTCGGTAATCTTTAGTGGACCGAAGGAAGCAATTAGATTCCCCGGGGTGAAAAGTAGATGGACAAGGAAAGTAAATACGATAATCCAGAGTAAGGGCACAAGTCCTCTAAGGACGAACTTAATGGAGAGTCGTGCTATGAGAATTACGGTCAGTAAAAATATGGTCAGGAGAGAATAGCTCCACAGGTTCTTAAGAAGGAATATGGAAAGTGATATAATCAGAATAGCTATAATCTTTGTCCGTGGGTCGAGCCGGTGAACGGGAGAATTGGAAGGGATGTAGCGACCGATGGTGAGGTTATTTAAGAAGGACATTTAGGACCCCAGTATTTTTCTGTTAATCAATTCTTCCCCTATTTGAACTGCATTTAGAGCAGCCCCCTTGAGAAGGTTATCGCTTACTATCCACATATTGAGTCCATTGGGTATCGACTGGTCCTCTCTAATGCGACCAACGAAAATCTCATCACTATCAGCAGCCTTTATGGCTAATGGGTATTTTAGTTTACTGATGTCATCTACAACTACCACTCCTTCTGTTTTCTTTAAAATCTGGCGAGCTTCTTGGGGAGTAATTTTTCTCTCTGTCTCAATATTTACTGCTTCCGAGTGGCCACGAAAAACGGGTACCCGAACACAGGTAGCGGTGATGGCAATAGAGTCGTCCTCGATTATCTTCTTTGTCTCGTTGACCATCTTCATTTCTTCTTTTGTGTAGCCATTCTCCAGAAATACGTCAATCTGAGGAATACAATTATAGGCAATCTGGTGGGGAAAGACCATTGGTTTTACTTTTTTGCCAGAGGCAATAGCACTAACCTGCTCTTCCAGTTCCACCATTGCTTTCTGACCTGCGCCAGAGACCGCCTGATAGGTGGAGACAACAATCCTTTTAATTCTGGCTTTCCTGTGCAATGGAGCCAGGACAACTACCATCTGAATTGTTGAGCAGTTAGGATTGGCAATGATTTTTTTATCTTTAGATAAAGTATGGGAATTGACTTCCGGGACGACCAATGGCACTTCGGGATCCATCCTCCAGGCACTGGAGTTGTCAATCACAAATATGCCTTCCTGAGCAGCAAGTGGGGCATACTCTTTGGAAATAGAGCCGCCAGCAGAGAAGAGTGCAATATCTAATCTGGCTTGGGGGCTCGGTTTTTCTCCTGGAGAGGAAACCTTAAATGAGGAGGGAGTCAGTTCTTCGACTACAATTTCTTTCCCTTTAAATTTTAGTGTTTTCCCCCGGGAACGCTCAGAGGCAAAGAGTCTTAAGTTAGCTACTGGAAAATTCTGCTTCTCCAGCATTCTAACCATTTCCCTGCCTACAAGCCCGGTCGCTCCCACTACACCAACATTATATTTTTTCATTTCCTAACTCACAATTTCAATAAAAACTTCATTACTATCCCTGTCAAAAACTTTTCCTTTTAACAGGCTTAAATATGCAATCTCTTCTTGACAACCTCACAGGGTTGTTATTCAGGATACAACCCTAAAAGGTTGTTTCTAAAGTACTCTCTCTTACCTTTTCTATTTCCCGTGATTTTACTAAATCTCCGGTAATTGTCACAAACTTTTTGGACATCTCATCTCATCTTTTGTTAATATACTTGGCGATAAGGTCGCCAACCTCAGATGTGGACAGGCCCATCTTTCCAGCACTCAAGCCTTTTATCTTCCCAGAAGATAGAGCTTTCCGGACAACTCCATCGATTAACTTTGCTCCCGCCTCCTCACCCAAATTTTCCAAAAGCATCTGTCCGGCAACTATGGTAGCAATAGGATTTATTACATTCTTACCTGCATATTTTGGGGCACTTCCATGAATGGGTTCAAACATGCTTACACCTTCAGGGTTGATATTTCCTCCGGCTGCCACTCCCATACCACCCTGAATGATTGCTCCCAGATCAGTTATGATGTCCCCAAACATATTGCAGGTGACAATAGTATCAAACCACTCAGGATTTTTAACGAACCACATACAACAGGCATCAACATATGCATGGTCTTTCTCTACATCGGGATACTCTTCGCCCACTTTGTAGAATACCCTCTGCCAGAGGTCATGAGCAAATGTCAAAACATTCGCCTTATCCACAAGAGTTAACCTCATCTTCTTCTTTCTCTTCTTTGTTAATTCAAATGCATACCTGATGCACCTTTCTACGCCCTTTCTGGTATTGACCATCTCTTGCACGGCAACTTCCTCTGGCGAGTCCTTTTTCGTAATCCTGCCAATGCCTAAATAGAGACCTTCTGTATTCTCCCTCACCACCACGAAATCTATATCCTCTGGTTTTTTATCTTTAAGTGGAGTAGGAACCCCTGGATAGAGAATAACTGGTCTGAGGTTGATATACTGGTCGAGCTCAAAGCGTAGTCTCAGTAGAAGTCCTTTCTCTAATATGCCTGGCTTTACCTGGGGATGCCCAACTGCTCCTAAATATATGGCATCGAGTTGCTTCATCTCTTCAAGTGCAGAATCGGGAAGAACTTCCCCTGTTTTCAAATACCTCTCGCCACCGAAATCATAAGTTACAGTTTCGTATTTAAACCCTGCTTTTTTTGAAGCAGCATCTATAACTTTGAGCCCTTCTCTAATGACTTCCGGACCTACTCCATCTCCCGGAATAATTCCAATCTTATACACCTAAACCTCCTAACTCTTTGACTTCTCTTTTACATATCTCATCAAGCCGCCAGCAATAATTATCTCTTGAATAAATTCGGGAAAAGGTTGTACTTTATAATTCTCCTTCTTAGAGAGGTTAGTTATCTTTCCTTTACTTAAATCGATTAAAATCACATCTCCAGAATCGATTCTTTTCGACGCTTTCTTACTTTCCAGAATGGGAAGTCCAATATTGATGGCATTGCGATAGAAAATGCGGGCAAAAGACTCTGCTATTACACAGGAGATGCCAGCTTCTTTAATAGCTAAAGGAGCATGTTCGCGGGACGAGCCACAACCAAAGTTCTTTCCTGCCACTATACAATGTCCTGCAACTGAGGGACGACCCAATTTTCCCACGAACTCCTCATCAACTCCTTCCATACAATGTCTCGCCAACTCTTTAGAGTCGTAAGTGTTTAAGTATCTTGCAGGAATAATATCATCTGTATTGATATTATCCCCGAATTTGTGGGCTTTTGCCTTAATTTCCATTTTAATTTAAATTGGATATATTTTGTAGGGGACGACCGCCGTGTCGTCCCTGTTTTTATAATGCTTCGGGGCTGATAATTTTTCCAGCAATAGCTGAGGCTGCAGCAATTGCAGGATTGGATAGGTAGATTTCCGCTTTGGGATGTCCCATCCGACCAGCAAAATTCCTGTTTGTAGTGGCTATAGCCTTTTCACCTTCAGCCAATACTCCCATATGACCACCAAGACAGGGCCCACATGTGGGAGTAGAAACTACTGCTCCTGCATCAATAAATGTCTCCAGGAGACCCTCACTCAATGCCTCCCGATAGACCTTCTGGGTAGCAGGAATTATTATTAACCTCACTCGTGGATGAACTTTTCTTCCATTTAAAACTCGCGCACTTATTCTAAGGTCTTCGATTCTTCCATTGGTGCAAGAGCCGATAACTACTTGGTCAATATAGATCTCCCCTACACGGCTGATCGGTCTGGTATTGGAAGGTAAAGGAGGAAAAGCAACTTGTGGTTCAATTTTACTGCAATTATACTCAATAACCTTCGCATATCGAGCGCTTTTCTCTCCGTGGATAATCTCATAAGGCCTTTCTGCTCGAGCCTCGATATATTCGATAGTCTCCTTATCTGACTCAATAATTCCGCTCTTTGCTCCGGCTTCCACCGCCATATTACACATAGTTAAACGGTCAGCCATAGTTAACCGCCTAATAATAGGACCTGTAAACTCCATAACCTTATATAAGGCTCCGTCTACCCCGATATCTCCAATTGTGTAGAGAATCAAGTCTTTCCCTGAAACCCACTTATTCAATTTTCCTTTATAAACGAACTTGATTGTCTCGGGAACACGAAACCAGCATTTGCCAGTGAGCATTGCGAAAGCTAAGTCAGTCGAGCCCACGCCACAGGCAAAAGCCCCCAATGCTCCATAAGTGCAGGTATGAGAGTCAGCTCCGACGACAAGGTCACCAGGAAGAACAACGCCCTCTTCGGGAAGTAACGCGTGTTCAATCCCTACCCTTCCTACCTCATAATAGTGGCTCAATCCCTGTTCTCGTGCAAAATTCCGGAGAATCTGGCATTGCTCGGCCGATTTGATGTCCTTATTGGGAGTAAAATGGTCGGGAACAAGGACGACCTTATCAGAGTCGAAGACCTTATTTCCTCCTGCCTTCCTAAATTCCTCAATTGCCAGAGGTGCGGTTATGTCGTTTCCCAGGGCAATATCTACTTTAGCCTCAATGAAGGTGCCCGGTTCAACGCTCTTTTTCCCACAATGTCTGGCCAAAATTTTTTCTGCAATTGCCATACCCATAAACAAACCTCTATGTTTTTTTCACTAACTTTTCTCTTGCCACAGGTCTGTTGAGATAAAAAAGTAGCCTGTCCCCTTTTTTTAAGAAAAAGTAGCCTGTCCCCTTTTTTTTCTGGCAATCATCCTGTTCAACGCATTGATATATGCTTTGGCACTGGCTTCAATTATGTCTGTGGAGGTGCCTCGACCGATTACTATCTTTTTCAATTCCTGAGCACGACCTGGCCCAACTGGGGCAATCTTAACTGTAACCTCGCCAAGAGCATCTTTGCCCACAGAAACTGACTTAAGACTGTAATTGATTAGTCTACACTTAATATTTGTAATTCGGTCTATTGCCCGAAAAGCAGCATCCACTGGACCATCACCACAGGAAGCTTCCTGCAGGACTTCACTCTTAGCCGCCTTCCCGGGCGCAATCATCTTTCTTAACTTTATCGTGGCCGTGGGAACCACTCTGTTTCCAGTAGTTACATTTATATACTCCAACTGGTAGACCTCGGGGATAAGAGATATCTGGTCTTCAATTATGGCCTCGATGTCTTCATCAAAAATATCTTTTTTCTTATCGGCAAGTAATTTAAATTGCTGAAATGTCTTATCCACTTCCTCATTGTTCAATTTGTAACCCAACCCTTGCACCTTCTTCCGAAAAGCATGGCGTCCCGAATGTTTTCCTAAAACGAGCTTCCTGCCTCCCAATCCCACTGATTCGGGAGTCATAATTTCGTAAGTTAATCTTTCCTTGATTACTCCGTCCTGGTGAATTCCTGCTTCATGAGCAAAAGCATTAGCGCCAACGATAGCCTTATTGGGCTGAACAATTATGCCGGTAAGTTTACTGACCAGCCGGCTTGTCTTGGCTATCTCCTTTGTCTGGATATTGGTATAAAAAGGAAGCAGGTCTTTTCTTGTCCTCAAGGCCATCACCACTTCTTCCAGAGAAGCATTTCCCGCCCTTTCTCCAATGCCGTTAATAGTGCACTCAATCTGCCTGGCTCCCAGGGAAATAGCTTCTAGTGAATTGGCTGTAGCCAGTCCTAAATCGTTGTGGCAATGGACACTAATAATAGCCTTGTTAGAATTGGGAACCCTTTCCATTACCATCCTGATTATTCTTCCAAACTCTTCTGGCAAGGCATAGCCGACGGTGTCTGGAATATTGATTGTAGTAGCACCAGCGTCGATTGTCTCCTCCACCACACGGCAGAGGAAGTCTGGGTCAGTCCTGACAGCGTCTTCTGCCGAAAACTCTACATTGGGGGTAAATTTTTTCGCATATTTTACTGCAGCCACAGCTTCCTTAAGGACCTCTTCTCTCGACTTTCTCAATTTATACTTTAAGTGAATGTCACTTGTAGCAATGAAGGTATGAATGCGCGGGTTCTTAGCATCTTTTATTGCACCCCAGCAGGCATCGATATCTCTCTTTGTAGCCCGGGCCAACCCGGCAATTGCCGGCTTCCTAATCTTTCGGGAAACCAGCTTCACTGCCTCGAAATCCCCTGGCGAGGCTACGGGAAAACCAGCCTCAATGACATCCACACCCAATTTCTCTAATTGTTCAGCAACTTCCAGCTTCTCATTCATATTCAGACTTGCTCCCGGAGATTGTTCTCCATCTCTTAAGGTTGTATCGAATATTATTATTTTCTCCTTATTTAATGCCATTTCTCCTCTCCTATGTGATTCATTTAGGTCGATCGTTTTCTCGAAATTTAATCTGGGTTTACCCCCACTACCTATGAATAGGTGTGGGGGTGAATTTTTAGCGCTGTTTAACCCACGCCAGGCGTAACCTGTAGAACCTCCACAGTGCATTCAACATACCTGAGAGCGTGTAACCAACAAAATATACAACAAATATTATGGAAATTATCTTAGTGGAAAAAAACCAGATAACTAAGGCAACCGCCATAATAATCAGAGTTCTGAATGGTTGCTTTCTGGTAAGTCTAAGATTCTTTAAATTTATATACTTAATTTTACTCACCATCAGAAAGGATAAGACTATCATAATTAGAGGGATTGAACCGAAGAAGAGATGCATCTCCTTTGCCCAGAAGGGCAAAACAAGAAAAGAAGCCAACATACCCCCTGCTACAGGAATGCACAAACCATCGAAATAAGTGATATCTTTTTCGGCAGCTTTGACATTGAACCTTGCCAGCCGCAAAACTCCAGCAATTATAAATAGGAAGGCTATCAACATTCCCCACCTTATATCTTTTAAAGCTACTTGGTACATCAAAATTGAGGGAGCCAAACCAAAGGAGATTAAGTCGGCTAAAGAATCGAACTCCAGACCAAATCTACTGGTGGACCTGGTGAGTCTGGCAATTCTGCCGTCAAAAACATCCAAAATAACTGCTAAAAGTATCGCCCAGGCACTGGAGGTGAAATTTCTCTCAATGGCACAAATGATCGCATAGAAACCTAACCCTGCATTTGCCAGAGTAAAAAGTCCGGGAACAAAATAGATTCCTTTCTTCACCTGAAACCTCCATTAACGATAAAATTGCCAATCGAAAATTTTAAAAACTACGCTACTCTAACCTTTCAGGAAGGGAATTTTCCCAGGAGAGTCTCGCCCCCAACCACTCTATCTCCCTTTTTCACTTTAATCTCTACTTCTTGAGGGAAATAGACATCTGCCCGTGAGCCAAACCTTATCATCCCAATTCTCTGTCCGGCAATTATATTGTCTCCTTCCTTGCACCAGCAACATATTCGGCGAGCAACGCTACCTGCTATCTGCCTTACCAAAATTCTCTGTCTATTAGAATTGGGCTTGTTACTCTTTTGAATACCAATGAGGTTACTCTCGTTCCCTCCAGAAGCCTCTTCCGTATAAGCAGCCATAAACTTGCCAGGTTTATACTTAATCCATTCCACCTTTCCTTTTACTGGCGACCTTTGAACGTGAACGTTAAAGATGGACATAAAGATTCTAACCACTTTTACTCGAGAGTGCAAAAAATTTTCTTCTTCAACCTCAGAAATATCTATTACCTTCCCATCCGCAGGTGATAGGATTAAATCTTTTCCTTGGGGAATTTTCCTTTCCGGGTCGCGGAAGAAAGAGAGAGTGAATAAGGCCAAACCCAATAAAAAGAAGCTGCCAATTTTCCAGAAAAAGAAGAGAATCGCCGCCAATATTAAAAGAGGTATAACAAATTTCCAACCGTCTTTAACAATCTTCATCTTCAGTTTACCCCTCCCCTTGGCAGAAGGCCCCACCCTTCAGGGTGGGGATGAATGCATAAATGATTTTCCTTTTTCGAGGGTAGGGTATAAAGCCCTGTCCTCGATGTCCCGCACCCGCAAGGGGCGGGGTTTACCTCTTCTTCAGCCAGGGCATCATTCCCCGTAATTTTGCTCCCACAATTTCCAGGGGATGCTCCGTCCATTCCTTCCGTCTCTTGTTAAATACCGGACGACCTATTCTGTTTTCCAGGAGCCATTCCCGAGCGAACTCACCGGAACGAACTTCTCCCAGAATTTTCTTCATTTCTCGCCTGGTCTTTCCGGTAATAATCCTTTTACCCCGACTATATTCTCCATACTCTGCTGTATCTGAAATGGAATAATTCATCCAGCCAATGCCACCTTCCTGAATCATATCGATAATTAGTTTCATCTCGTGCAGGCACTCAAAATAGGCAATCTCAGGTTGATAACCAGCCTCCACCAGAGTTTCGAAACCAGCCTTGATTAACTCCACCAGCCCACCGCAGAGAACTACCTGCTCCCCAAAGAGGTCAGTCTCGGTCTCTTCAGCAAAAGTGGTCTCAATTACTCCAGCGCGAGTCCCCCCTATACCCTTAGAATAGGCTAACGCTAATTCCTTTGCCTTACCGGAAGCATTTTTATAAACTCCAATCAGGTTGGGAGTACCTCTTCCTTCCTGATACATCCTCCTGACCAGATGCCCGGGCCCTTTAGGAGCAACTAATATTACATCCACATCCTCAGGGGGAATAATCTGGTAAAAGTGGATGTTGAACCCATGAGAAAAACCCAGAACCGCTCCCTTTTTCAATTTATTAGCAACCTCATTTTTGTAGACTACGGACTGGACATCATCGGCGACGAGCATCTGAACCCAGTCAGCATTTTCCGTCGCTTTGCCTGCAGAAATTGGCTTCCAGCCATCTTTAACTGCCTTTTTCCAATTCTCAGTTCCTTCCAGTTCAGCGACCACCACATTTAACCCACTATCGCGCAAATTCTGGCTCTGAGCATGCCCCTGGCTTCCATAGCCAATGATTGCAATCTTCTTTCCTCTCAAAAGCTTCAAATCCGCATCTTTATCATAGTATACCTTTACCATAAAAATCTTCCTCCCTGATTTGTAACGCGAAGCTTTGCTTCGCTACTCCTGAAATTTGAAAAATAGTTTGAGAGGAGCTATTGGAATTTCAGCCAAAAAACGAAGACGACTTGCTCCCCTAATGCGAAGGGATTTGGTAAAGCGAGCATTAGAATTTTTAGCCAAAAATCGAAGAAAAAATGTCATTGCGAGGAAGCGAAGCGACCGAAGCAATCTCGAGATTGCCGCGCTCCTTTCAGTCGCTCGCAATGACACGCGGTGCTCGAAGAGCAAAAAATTGTTAGCGAGCGAACCAAATCCCGAGCATTCCTCTGACCGAGCGACTCCGATAACTATCCCTTCATTCTAACCTCTGCCCATTGCCACAATTCCTGTCCTGACCATCTCCTTTATCCCAAAGGGCTTAAGCATATTAACCAGGGCAAGTATTTTCTCTTCATCACCTGTCATTTCTACAATCACAGAGTTAGAAGCAACATCGACTATTTTTGCTCTGAAGATATCGACAATTTCTAGAACTTCTGACCGCTTCCCTTTTCCTGCATTTACCTTGACGAGAACTAAGTCTCTTTCTAAATGAGGTTGCTCTACGAAATCAGTAACTTTTATTATATCTATGAGTTTATTCAGTTGCTTCATAACCTGTTCTAAAATCTTCTCATCCCCTTTAACTACTATCGTCATTCGAGAGATATCGTGTTGCTCCGTCTCCCCTACGGCTAAACTATCAATGTTGAATCCACGGGCGCTAAAAAGGCTCGATATTCGAGACAGGACTCCAGGTTTATTCTCTACTAAAACAGAAACCGTATGTCTCATTGATTCCTCCTCCTTAATTCCCCCCTCACCCTCTCCCCAAGGGGAGAGGGGATTCTATTCCGTTTTACGTATGACGCAGACTAAAGTCTGCTACTCCAATGCCCCGATAAATCGGGGCTACTCCAATGACTTTGACTATGCCAGCCCACGGATTACTTCATCCAGCCTTGCACCTGCCGGCACCATAGGAAAGACGTTCTCTTCCCGTTCCACTAAGAAATCTAAAATCACAGGTCCATCTACGGAAATTGCCTTTCTTATCGCATCTTCTACTCCATCCTTTTCACTTACTCTTATGCCAAAAGCTCCATATGCCTCGGCAAGTTTTACAAAATCTGGATTAGCTGTTAGGTCCGTGGCTGAATATCTTTTCTTATAGAACAGCTGCTGCCACTGTCTGACCATGCCCAGATATCCGTTGTTTAAAATTGCAACTTTAACTCCCACCTTATTATTGACAGCTGTTGCGATTTCCTGGATATTCATTTGAATGCTACCATCCCCGGCTATATCAAAGACAATCTTTTCCGGCTTACCTAATTTGGCACCGATGGCTGCCGGAAAACCATACCCCATTGTGCCCAACCCTCCACTGGTAATAAAATGGCGGGGGTAGTTGTATTTATAGAACTGCTGGGCCCACATCTGGTTTTGCCCAACTTCTGTGGCGATAATTGCCTTGCCTTTTGTTACTTCGTAAATCTTCTCCACTACATATTGAGGACGGAGTTTGTCATCTTTCTTATAAGTCAGTGGATTCTCATTTTTCCATTGAGAAATCTGTTTTTGCCATTTCTTCCTTTTCTCTATATTTTTAGATCCCAACTTGCTAAGGAGTTTGTTCATCTCTCTCATAACATTCTTTGCGTCGCCCACAATGGGAATATCTACTTTCACATTTTTGCTTATAGAAGTGGGATCGATATCTATGTGAATTATCTTTGCCTTGGGAGCAAAAGCATCGAGTCTTGCTGTAATCCTGTCGTCAAACCTTGCTCCAACAGCAATAATTAAGTCTGAATTCTGTATGGCATGATTTGCGAAATAAGTCCCGTGCATTCCCAACATACCCAAAAAGAGTTCAGAATCTGCCGGAAAAGCACCCATTCCCATCAACGTGAGAGTTACAGGAATCTGGGTAATTTTAGCCATTTCCCTCAGTTCCCCAGAAGCTTCTGAAATAATAATGCCGCCACCAGCATAGATAACCGGTCGGCTAGACTCTTTTATCAGGTCTACTGCTTTTTTTATCTGCTGGAGATGTCCCTCATATTTAGGTTTATAACTGCGAATCTTTGCTTCCCTGGGATAGACAAACTCACAGGAAGCTCTCTGGACGTCTACCGGCAAGTCAATAAGCACAGGTCCGGGTCGTCCTGTGCGGGCAATGTGGAATGCTTCTTTAATAATAGAAGCAAGCTCCTTAACGTCTTTCACCAGATAGTTATACTTTGTTATTGAACGGGTAACTCCAGTGGTATCCGCTTCTTGAAATGCATCATTCCCCACCAAACCAGTAGCCACCTGTCCTGTAAATGCTACAACAGGAACTGAATCCATATTTGCTGTAGCCAAACCTGTGGTTAGATTGGTCGCCCCTGGACCAGAAGTAGCTATACAGACACCAACTTTGCCTGTTACCCGGGCATACCCATCCGCCATATGGGCTGCTCCCTGCTCATGACGCGTGAGTATAAATTTGACTGGTGCCCCATACAGAACATCAAAAGTAGGGAGCAATGCTCCTCCGGGTATCCCGAACATTATTTCCACTTTTTCTTTGATTAAACTCTCTACAAAAATCTCGGCACCGGTAAGCTTCACAGTATCCCCTCCTTCGTCAACAAGTTACAAAATATACACCATTTCATTCGGCAAGATCTTAAATCGACCCGAAGGGTCGTTGCGAGGCGAAGCCGTGGCAATCTCCTGCCCAGTGACGAGATTGCTTCAGGACTTCGTCCTTCGCAATGACGCTGCGTGTCATTCGAAACCGTGCCTACAAATGTCATAATTCATAATTTTATTTGAGGATGGCTCCTGTATTTGCCGACTGGACTATCCGGGCATAACGACTCAGCCAGCCCTCTCTTATCTTAGGCTCAGGTTGCTTCCACTCCCCAATTTTATCATCCCATTTTGCTTTACGCATTTTTATCTCCCTATCCTCCAGACGGACATTCAATCTTCGGTTGGGAATGTCTATTTGAATG
>Ga0209978_10000074_pt1 | contig 28718 bp, 26 predicted proteins | sample BentaG_FD_182805 | JGI IMG/M metagenome (GOLD analysis project Ga0209978, IMG submission 182805) | Deep subsurface microbial communities from South Atlantic Ocean to uncover new lineages of life (NeLLi) - Benguela_00093 metaG (SPAdes)... | ecosystem: Environmental > Aquatic > Marine > Oceanic >... | reverse complement strand
CTGCAATTTCCAAACTAAATAGAACAATAACAGTGATAACCACATTTGCCAGAGATTCAAGTGTATCTGCGAGTAATGAACGGCTATTACTTATAAAAGTAAAAATACCCTTAATTAAGAATAAGCTCAAATTTATCCCTAAAACTGCCCATTCGACTTTCCTACTACATATTAGGCAACGTTCTTCAATCATTTTTCTTATTCACTCAAAAACAACGTTAATATTCCCTAAATATTTTATCTGTCTCATTAAATCTTGGCGAATTCGTTTTGATATTTTGTGTGCTTCATCGATTGTCCTTTCTCCTGAAAGTGAGACATATAGGTCAACCCAAATATTCCGTCCAATTTGTCTAGTTTTTACCTTTTTTATTTCTTTTATTCCAGAAATCTGCGAGCTAATTTTTTTGATTAGCGAGATCTCTTCCTTTCCTGCTGACTTATCCAATAGCCCTACACTACTGTGATAGAGAATCTCTATGCTTAGGACGGTAAGATGTCCGGTTTCTAAAACTGCCACCAAGGGATCTAAGAAATAGAAGCCCATTTTGCTCCCTAAAATGGCGATAACTACTGCTAAAGAGGAAATAGCGTCAGCCCGATGATGCTTGGCATGAGTTAAAATTGCCGGGCTGTTAAGATGTTTAACTGCACAAATGTTATACCGATAGATTACTTCATTTGCAAAACAAGATATTACCCCAGCTACAAGAGCTGCCCAGTGCGGAGGGATGTGTTTTGCTTTGAGTACCATACCAAGAGAACCAAAAAGCAGATAAATCGTTGCAGCCAGAATGATAAAACTTGTAAAAACAGAAACAATATATTCAACATTACCGTGTCCATAAGGATGTTCTTCATCGACGGGCCTGGAGGATACCTTCAAGCCAATAATCATTGCTATAGATGAAACTACATCGTGAAAAGAGTACAAGGCACTCGCTTGCAAAGCACGACTGTGAGTCAAATTTCCAATGATTCCCTTAAAAATCGCTATGATAAGACTGTCCCAGAATCCTATCCATGAAAGTCTGGTAGCACATAGACTACATTTGTCTTTAGTTGCTTTCACGCTTTGCCCGCCAAAGTGAATAACTTTTTACCATTTTCAACTTATTCTACATTTCCTCAGAGGTAAAAAAAATTAAACTGATTCTTGCTCTCCGGACATTTCTTCCAGCCGTTTCTTTAGTTCTTGTATTTCCTGTTCTTTCTTCTCTCTTTCAATTCGGAATTGTTCTTCCATTTCTGCTATTTGTTTTTTAAGTAAATTATTTTCTTCTTCTTTGCTTTGCAATCTTAACTCCCAATCTTCTTGCTGAGATTTAATTTCATTTTCTTCATCTTCTCCAACGCAATTTGATTCCGTCCCCTCTGTAGGTACCTGACCTTCTATTTGTTTCTTCTCTATTTTTTCTTTCTCTATTTCTTTATTTTCAAATAGATCCTTAAATCGGAATGGTATCTTTCCCCCTTCTTCTTTAAAGAGAGTCGTTTTCCCATCCAGCCGTTTTATTGCATTGCTTATTTCTCGTCTTTTGTCCTCTGTCATTTGTTTCAACTTCGTTTCGTCGGATAATAACTTTTCCAAATTGGCTAGTTCATTGCTCAAAAACTCTTTCAAGCTGTCCCCCTCTCTTTCTGTCCTTGCCGTTCGATCTTTAGAATACTTCTCTGTCAATTTCCTTTTTTTTTCACCAAACATTCTATTCTCCTATTAACAATTTTTTTCTATCGGCCAATTTCTTATCGCCCGTTTAGTCCAATGGAAGTTTCTAAGGAATTTACTAATGCATAGTCACATATGTCTATAAAAGTTCTCCTGACACTTATATTCTTTATTTTTTTTGCTTCTTTTTTAGCTCTTTCCATGTATTGCATTATTCTTTTCGCACAACGGTGCATAACCTGATATTTCTGTAGCATTTCTCTAACTAAAAGAATCATTATATTGTTCTGTTCAGAGGAGATAAATTCAACAATGTCTTTTCGAATCTTCTCCGAAGTTGAACTCAACAGATAAATCAAAGGAAGGGTTACTTTCCCTTTACGAAGATCCGACCCCAAGGACTTCCCCATTACCTTTTCATCACCTACAAAGTCAAGACAATCATCAACAATCTGAAAAGCTATACCAAAATTTAGACCATAATTAACCAATGCCTTAATCTCATTTGCCCCAACTTTTCCCAGATGTCCTCCGCAGAAGCAGGAAAAAGAAAACAAAGAAGCAGTTTTCTTTTTGATAATGGAAAGATAATCTTCCTCACTTAAATCCCAGTCATATGCCCTGCTTATTTGTTTCAACTCGCCCTCACAGATGAGACTAATGGTATTCGCCAGAGCGCAAACAATCTCAGAATAGCCCAGTTGACATAACATAGTGAATGAGCGAGAAAACAGGTAATCCCCAAAAAGCACAGAAATTTTATCTCCCCATTTGGTATGAAGAGTCGCCTTGTGCCGTCGAAGAGTTGTTTCGTCAATTACATCATCATGAATTAAGGTGGCAGTATGAATTAACTCTATTATTGAGGTAGCTCTTATCATGTCGTCTTTATTTTTTCTGTTATTGTTTCCTGCTGAAAAGGCAAGCAGTGCCAGAGCGGGACGGAGAAGTTTGCCTGAAGAATCAACAATATCTTCCATAACTCGTTCCATAAAGTCATCTTCTACCTGGAGCTGTTTTTTTATTTCTTCTTCGACTTTAACTAAATCTTTTTGAATGGGTTTAAAAATTTCTCTCAGTTTCACCTTTCACCTTAACAACAATTTGTCGAGGAAATATCCTGCTGTGAGAAGCAAACCGATTATTGAGTGCAATTTTATGGTAATTGCATTTACCGGAAGTAGCTCTTCGAGCTTGTTATAATTTTTCCAAGATATTGCAATCGCTCTTAAACTTAATGGCAAACTTAGAAAAGCAAGTATGCTAAATAGAGGCAGGAAGCGGAAAATGATACCTGAAACTATAGTGAGATAAACCAGAGACAAAAGTAAATAATATATCTTTATCGCTCTCTCTTTGCCCAATATCACTATCCAGGTTCTTTTATTAACCAATCTATCTGCTTCATAATCAGGGAATTCATTAATATATAGCACCAACATAATCAAAATACTGATTGGTATTGAGGCTAAAAAGGGTTCGACGGACAATCTTTCTGCCTGGATATAGTATGCCCCGCTAACAATTAGAGGTCCAAACCCGAATCCTACCGCTAATTCTCCTATGCCCAGATAGCCAATCCGTAAAGGACCCGCACTGTAGAAGAATCCCAAGAGGACTCCAACCAACCCAATGATTAAAATTATATTCCCCTTTGAGATCCAGTTTAAATACAAACCAAGCATCCCTCCTAAACCAAAAAACATCAGCCCAGAGTAAAATATCCGCTTGGCTGGAATTAAACCTTCTTGAATTACTCTACTTCCTCCACTGAAAGGAGTAGGGTGAAGATTTAATTCATCATTTTTTGATTTATGGTCATAATAATCATTCACAAGATTAGTTCCGGCATGGATAAAGATAACCCCAATTAAGGTCAAGAAAAATTTTATCCAGAAGATCTGCCCTGTGTGAACCCAGGCAATGGTAGTACCCAATAATACTGGAATAATTGTGGCTGTGAAAAATGGTGCCCGTATAGCTTTTATCCAAAGTTTAATCATTATTTCACTTCCTCTATCCAAATCTGTAAATAATTCCAAACCCACCCTGGGGATATTTCCAGTCAATCGCGCCATTTCTGCATACAATACGACAAGAACCACATTCCAAACAGCCCTCCCAAGAAAGTTCAATGGTACCATTAACTTTTCTGTAATTCTTGACTGGACAAACGGCTACGCAGGATTTGTCCTTGCATTTTGCACATATCGTCTTGTCCTTGATATACAAATGCGGATGACCGTTATCAACTTTAAATCTGTTAAGAAATAGTTTGTCTTCTATGTTCATAGTCTTTCTCATAATAAAGCGAGATATATGGTTCTCATACTTAAAACCATTATTAATATCCCGATTATTATCATCAATGCCCGAGACGGCAGGCTTTTGCACATGTAGGCTGCCAGCGGAGCGGCTAATGCTCCTCCACTGATTAAGCCAACTATTATCTGCCACTGTACCAATCCAATTATTGCGAAGAAGGTTGCAGCTTCAGCAACGGTCACGAAGAATTCAGTCAAGTTAACCGAGCCAATTGCTAATCTAGGACTATTTCCTCTTGCCACTAAAGTAGATGTCACTACCGGACCCCAGCCGCCGCCTCCAATTGCATCAAAGAACCCTCCAACTGCCCCTAATGAGAAAAGTTTGGTTTTTACTCTTTTCTCTTTCATTCTTTTGAGTGCTTTTCGGAGTATCATCAAACCCATTATAAGCAGGTAAAAGCCAACAAAGGGTTTTATTGTCTTCCCTGGCACTGCGGTAAGAATGTATGCTCCTAGGATCCCGCCTATTATTCCTGGAACAAAGAGACTCTTGAACAGCTTCCTATCAACATTTCCAAACCTCAGATGTGAGAGTCCAGATATACCGCTTACGAATATCTCTGCTGTGTGGACGCTCGCGCTTGCCGCGACGGGTGGTATTCCAATACTAAGCAAAAAGGTAGTTGAGCTGACTCCATACGCCATCCCAAGAGCGCCATCAATCATTTGAGCAATAAACCCTACGATTATGAACACAATTATGGTCTGATCCATAGTCTTGTATCCTCATTATATTTTCTATACCCATCCCATTGCTCTTGCTACATTAAACATATTCTTGCCAAACTTCAGAATGCGCAATTTTTTTCTGGACATCCTAATAACTTCTCGCTCAATAATTCGTTTAGATTTTTCACCAATTTCAAAATAACGAGTGACCATTTCTGCCAATACTTCGGGATACTCATTTACCAGTTCCGGGGATTTTTCTCCAAGAGCAGGAAAATACTTAAACTTCTTCAAATCTTCAACCACAAAACTGTTACTCAATGTTTCTTCATAAGAAGATAATATTTTTTGGCTGAAAATTCCTTTTTTTAGCGCTTCAACAATTGCTTCCGCAGCATATACACTCGAAGCCATGGCAAGATTTGAACCTTCGTGAAAAAAAGAGGTATTAACCAGCCCTGCACAATCGCCAATAAGTAGCAGTCCATCGAAGACTAACTTTGAAAGATTGCGATATCCACCTTCCGGAATCATATGAGCACAATATTCTTCTGTCTTGCCATTGCGAAGTAGATTGCGTACGCAGGGATGATTCTTGAAATATTCCAAAGCATCGTGTGGATTGATATTTTTTTTCGCCAGTTCCTTTAATGTACAGCCGATACCCACAGAAACAGAATCCCTGTTCGTATATATGAAAGCGTTACCAAACATTCCCTGAACCGCGTCACCAAAATATTCTATTGCTGCCCCTTCAGGGATCTTGTCCTTGCTTTTATCGCTTGACAATTGAAACCTCTCCTCAATAACCTCTTGGGGCAATGAAATTATCTCTTTCGCCGCAACCGCCATATTTTTTTTGCCCGGGAAAGGTTTCAAGCCCTCTTTTTCTGTAATCACAGAATTCGCTCCTTCAGCAAGGACTATTACATCGGCATAAAGGTCACCCTCATTTAATCGACTCCTAACACCGACACATTTCTTCCCTTGCCAGATGAGTCCATCGACCACTACATTCGGAAGAATCATTGCGCCCAATTCCTCTGCTTTACCGGCAAACCATCTGTCAAATTTCGCTCTCAGAACTGTGAAGCTATGATTATGTGGCGGTCGATTATATCTTTCTGTCCGGAAAGAAAATTTTAATTCGGTATCTCTGGAAAGCAGAGAAAATTTGCGGTCCATTATAAATCTCTCTATCGGTGCTTCTTTCAAGAATTCAGGTATAAGCTTTTCTAAGATTGTAGTAAAGAGGATGCCTCCCATCACGTTTTTTGCTCCAGCATATTTGCCCCTTTCCAAGACGACAACATTCACGCCCGCCTTTGCCAAGGTATAAGCACAGGCAACACCGGCAAGACCCCCACCAATAATAATTACATCAACTTTGTTATCCATTTTTCCATCTATTACCATTCTTCCTAATGAACAACTTTGCTTATGAATAAAGCAAGCACAAAACCCAAAACAATACTATAAATAGGTATATGTCCGTATTTTTCCGTCTCTGTGTGCGCCTGGGGAATAAGTTCATCACAGGTGATGAAAAACATCGCTCCTCCAGCAAAACCTAAACACGCACTAACGGTCTCTTTTGATACAGACGCAATGAGATTGCCCACCAAGGCACCGGCGACCATGGGCAATCCAACCAAACAAGCAAAAAGAATTGTTTTTGATCTTTTAAGACCAGCACCATGGTTTGGTGCAGAAAGTGAAATACCTTCAGGAATGTTATGTAATGCAATCAATGCTGCTAGCCCTATGCCGAAAGTTTCAGAAACAGCCAAACCAGAACCGATTGCCAATCCCTCAGGCAAATTATGTAATGCTATTCCTATAGTAAGTAGTGTGCTCATCTTCAGTAGTTTTTTTCGTTGGACATCCATTCCATCTTCTCGTTCGGTCATATGTAAATGGGAAACTATAAGATCAATGAAAGCTAGAAAGATTATCCCGAAAAAAAATCCACTGAACATAACATATTCACCTGCCTGAGATATTGCTTCAGGAAGTAAGTCAAGACAAACAATTTCAAGCATAACACCACCGGCAAATCCTATCATACTACACAGTATCGCTCCAGAAATTGGGGGAAAAGCTATAACTAAAAGAGCGCCTAAGCCTGTTCCACCTACACCAGCAATCAGACTTACTAATAATGTTTGAAACAATTTACCGCCATTCATTCCATACCTCAAGAATAAGTCCAATTATTAGACAACTACAATTCTTCTTCTGATTTGACCGGCGGTGTTTTCAATTCATCAAGTTCAGCTCTTAATTGGCGAACGGTTGTCTTTAGCTGTTTAGCCTGCCTCAATCCTAACAAAAGCGAGACAACAACACCCACAATCATTGAAATTAAAATAACTATAATTAGCGGAATCTGTCCGCTCTGCCATCCCATAAAACGCATCTGGACTGGATACGGATTTTGAAAAGTAAAAACCATCAGAAGTAACGCCATGACTAAAATAAAAAGTAATTGCATCTGCATATTTCACCATCTCCTTTACCAAAGATAGATTAAGGCAATATATACGCTGGAAATTATAAGAAAAATTACAGAAACCGGTATCCCTATTTTTGAATATTTTCTAAAAGACAAATTATCATAAATGTTAGATGAACCAATATGAGTTTTCCTATTTGCAAATGTTTGCGAATTTCTTTCTCTGCGCACATGCGTGCTCAAAAATTCATCTAACATATTGGAACTGACACTACCTGCAGTCGCCCCCATGAGTGTGGCGCTTGACCCCGCAAGCACGCCCAGGGAAAGTGCCCAGAAATACAAATAATGCGGAGATGACATTCTAAAATTCGTCACCAATGGCAAAAAAAGTGCAGCGCTGGGTCCGGCATTGAGAAATGCAGTAACAATTCCTGCCAACCACATCAGAAGCAAACATCGGACAAGAACATTCCCGAAGGACAGATGTACAATTGCTGCCCCAAGCCAGTTGAGAAGTCCACTTGCCTCGGCAGCACCTACCAGTATAAATAGGCCAGAGAAGAAAAGTATATCTTTGTAATTTAATCTTTCCAATATTGTTACTATTTTGACCTTGCCTAAGAACATCCCTGCTAATCCGCCACCTAAAGCAATAAGTGCTGGTGATATATGAATGAAGTCAGAAATCAGAAAAGCAACTACAACTATGCCCAGAATAACTAAACCTCTTTTTACCACTTCAGGATTCCTCATTCCCTGTTTTAATTTCTCTTTTATTCTATGGAAAAGATTTTCATTATTGGTTACATTACCCCCATCGCAATATGCCAATTGTGGTAACTCTTCATATACGTTAACCTCAGTTTTCTTTTTTTCTTTAACGAACAGTTTCTTCTGTGACAGTCGCATATAAAGGAGGAGGACAAAAAGTTCTATCAAACAAACCGGCATCATATAGATAATGAATTTAGCAAACGGTATACCTGTTTCTGTGCCTATAAGCATATTAGGAAAATCACCGACCATTGTTGACGCCCCACCCAAATTTGAGGCAATAATCATACCAAGCATATAGGGTTTAGGGTCGAAATTTAGATATCTACTCAGGCTAAAAATCATAGGGACTAGTACCATAATTGTGATAAGATTATTCACAACGAGTGAGAAGATATAAGTCAAAAGACAAAAGGATACCATTATTTTCCATTTATCACCTTGAGTAAATAACACAATTTTTTTTGCCAGATAACCGAATAGTCCCCCCTCAGCTAAAATAATTGTCAGGATATTCATACCGACAATAAAATAAATTACATCAATTTTACTCTTTAATGATTCCCAGGCCAACGGCCAGTTATAGAAATCCAGATAATAGCCGCAAACAGTTATTAGAATTGCTCCTAAAACAAAAAGAATTGTCCTATCAATCCAATTGCGGTACACAAGATAATAGATGAGAAAGAGAACCAGCAAGACGAAGAATACGGACAAAAATGATAAATTTTGAGACCTGGGAATTTTTCTAACCTGAATAACTAAATTTTTCTCCTTGCCATCCCGGACAAAAGTAAGATTAACCTTTCTATGTTGTGCTAAAGATGGTAGGGCTTTTTCTAATTCAATCAGTCCCTTAATTTGATTATTATTGATTTTTATGATCTTATCGCCAGGTTTCAGTCCGCTCTCCTGCCAGATGTTCTTGGTCCGGCCGGATTGACCGGCCTTTTCTACCAGAAGACTTTTTCCATCAATTTCAGTTCCCGGTAGAAAACGTGCCCCCATCCAGTCAATTCTCGCTGTTCCCTGCTTAGTATAAACCATTCTGGGAACGAGTTTGCTCATAGTCCTCAATAGTGGTTTTGCCCGCGAAATAGGAATAGCGTAAACCGTTGGATTATTGTTAGGTGGGATTTCTGATAAAGTCATACATATCCCGACCAACGCACCATTTTTATTGAAAAGTGGTAAGCCGTTAACCGCTAAATTTGGAGCCATATCAATTTGAATAAGTTTCCTTTTTGTTTGATTAAGTTTTAAAACTTTACTTATAACGAGCCCTTTATCAGTTGATACGAATAATAACTCACCGGGTTTTATCTTTTCTGCATTTGCCGACTGGACAGGTGTAAATTCCTCCTCAACCATAATTTTCAAAAGAGCCAGCTCAGTTTTCTTATCAACTTTTATGATTTCTCCGGAGAAAGATTCGCCACCCTTTGTTGTAACGTATAAATTTATCTCTTGAATTTTTGTATCAATAACCGGGCTCATATTATCTGTTTTGGGTAAATCACGTTGGGACCTTAAGGGATCCAATGTTAACACATATCCCCGAGGATGAATGATTATTCCGTAACCAAAATTATTTATTTTCACAATGCTCGGGTGGACGGACTGTGCTGCGGTTTTGAAATTTATGTACTTGGGTTTTGGATTTATTTTCCTGGACAGGCTTGGTTTTTTAATAAAAATCCATAATCCGGTAATTATCAAGAAAATTACTATTATTGCAGCCCATGATTTTAACTCGGCTTTGATCATACTACATAACCTCTGTCGGCCCCAAGCCCGTCAGAAATTCCTAATGGATTAACGCTACTAGAGCTTGGGGCCTACCGCTGTCCACCTATGCTTTGCATCCCTTTAAACCCATATAATGTCCAGTCGGTTGTTATTTTCAAGCTTTGATTGAATAAATTGATTACTTTAGGTATGACGATTGTTGCTACAATTAGTGCGGCTAAAGCATCACCATAAACAGATTGTGTCCTCGCAATGCCTATCCCAATAACTACTATTGAAGAGATTATGACCGAGAGACGCAAACTCTGGGTTATTTCGCTTTCTGAAACATCTTTTTCTGGCATTTCTCTTCCTGAACACAGCCTGTATCTATATAAGAGTTGATTCGCCAGTACGGATAATATCGCTGCATAGAGTGCGTAGGGACTTGGTCGAACAAGTAACCCTTTTGCCGCTTTAGTTATTCTCACTATCGAAAAGATCAAAACATCTCCAATACCCAGAATTAGCATTATGCTTATGACCAAACCTGCAAACCAAACAGATTTATAGATACTACTAGTTCCCTCATTTCTATTTATCAACAAAATTAATTTTACTAATACAAAACTTTGGTAAAATGAATATAGCCCGTCAGCAACTAATGACTCGCTCGAGCCCAATATACCGATCACACCTTTCATCAAAATTAAAAAAAGGCTAACAGATAATGCCCACAAATTTAGTCTTTGTTTGCAACTTTCACACTCTTTATTCAATTTCATTTAACTGACCTAGCTAACCAATCCAACAATTCCAGCCCCAAGCAGCATCCAGATCGGATTTAACTTATACTTAAGTAAACAAATCAGAGCTATCCCTGCAATGAAGATGGTTTTGAAATCAATCAATGAACTTTTGCCAATACTTAAACCTGCTTCCAAAATCATACCAATCACTGCAACCCGAGCTCCACGAAAAAAATTTGCTAACACTTTGTTGCCATGAAATTTTTTTATTGCCTGTGCCGCAAGACAAATCATCAAAAAAGACGGTAAAATCACACTTACAGTGGAAACTATCGCACCCAATATGCCATATACTTTATATCCGATAAATGTTGCAGAAATTACCACTGGTCCGGGTGTAATTTGACCCAGAGTTACTGCATCAATGAATTCCCTTTTCGTGAGCCAGCCGTATTTCATGACAACATCGCTTTCTACCAGTGGAATTATGACGATCCCACCACCAAAAGAGAAAGCACCTATTTTTAGAAACACCCATGATAACTTAAGTAACGTATTCATCGTTTTTGGCTTTTAACCTTTAGCCCCTTGGATAAAGAAGCATGCCTGCTAATCCGGCAAGTCCCACTATTGTCAAAATATCAAACTTAAAAATTAATGATGACGTAAATGCCCAGACTAAGATACCCGCTCCGCGATAATCTTTTATTTCCTTTTCACCAAGTTTCAATCCTACAGAAACTATCAGTCCTGTAACTGCTGCCCCCAAACATTTAAATATTGTCTCAACTTTAGGTGTAATATTATATTTGCTGTAGACCATAGCAAGAATAATCATGAAAATAAATGCCGGTAGAATAAAAATTACTGTGGAAATTATTGCACCAGACCATTTCTTCAGTTTATAGCCTGTGTAAGTCACAATATCCATTGTCACCGGCCCTGGTAAAATATCACCTAATACTGCTCCTTCAAGAAAATCCTTATCGGTCAGAATTTTCTTTCTACTTACTAACTCATTCTCTAATAAAGTGAATACAGCCATGGGACCACCGAAACCAAAACATCCAATTTTGAAAAATAGATCCCAATCACGGAATTTTATGGCGACATTATTTCGTTGTTTCTCTTTTTTCTCCATTTTTATAGATTTCCTTTTATACATATTGACTAAGGATTTTTCTATTTCTCTGGCTTTACTTTCATCACCAATCTTGTGATACAATTCGAATGCCTTTTGCCAGAGTTCAATCACAAGTTTTAACCTTTCTCTAGTTATAGGTTGATTGAAAACAAGTAATCCCCGCCTATACAACTCATCTGCCTGTTTTCTTATTTCTTGTTCCATTTATTTCCACCCTACAATTTTGCGAACAACTATCTGCCTCGTAGGTCCCATTTCTTCAATCGGAAATTGATATATAACGATTGATTATTACGAGGGCGATACACATCCAGAACCACTCCCTGTCCTTCCTTGAGTGGTACCCTCTTTATTGCTTCCTTAAACTCATATATGTTTGGTGTCGGATATCCATTTACTGACCTGATAATATCTCCTGCCTGCAGTCCCGCTTCCATGGGAGTTATACCTTCTACTTCGTCAACTGCGACTTCGCTTGTGGTAGTATCAGCATCGTTTTCCGGGACGATATCTATTCCTAACCAGGCAAGTTCCTCAATTCCTTCGCCGGGTGAAGGTTGAATTTTGTTTCGCAAGGGTGACTTTGGTTGAGCCGCCGCGACATATCTGTAATTCGGTTGGTTCTGCTTTACGAATTCATAACCAGCAGGCAAACTGGCAGATGCCATTTTTACCTTCGTGGTCAAATCCAGGAAATTACCAAAGAGTTTCTTTGCCTGATTTATTGGAACAGCGAAACTCACACCTGTATATACCGACTCCATAGGAGAAAATATTGCCGTATTTATCCCAATGACTTCGCCCCGAAGATTCAGCAATGGACCCCCACTATTGCCCGGGCTTATCGGCACATCGGTCTGGAACACATTATGCAATACTATACCCCCAATAGGTAGTCGTCGCCGACGGGCACTGATAATTCCACCGGTGACAGTTCGAGTCAGCCCAAAAGGGTTACCAATAGCGATAACTTTATCTCCTACAGCAACTTTGTCCGAATCACCAATAGGCACAGAAGGGAATGTTTGATTTTGCTGACCCGGACTGGCAATTTTTAATAATGCTAAATCTTTTTGTCTTTCGCCAGCAATTAATTCCGCTGGATAATCTTCATAACCTTTTGCATTAAATAGGGAAATTACAATATCACCGCCTGATGTAACCACGTGGTAATTAGTAAGCACATATCCCTGCGGGTGAACAATGACTCCACTACCAACACTTCGTCTTCCCGATGGAGTAATGATTTCCCAGGCCTGTTGCCAGGGCGGTGTTTGAGTTGTGTTTCCAACGCAAATACCCACTACCGCCGGCTTTACTTGATTAACAATATTACTTACCCACCCGATAATTCTCGGCGTCGCACCTGTAGCCGCATCAGGAAAGACATTACCGCCGGCTATAACAACAGGATGAATGTAAGAATCGACCCAGCCAGAGTTGGAATTTATTCTGCCAACGGCATCATGTAATGCGACTAGCGTAATATTCTTGAGATATTTGCCTGAATCATCCTGGATTTCATCAATCTCAGTTTCAAAGTTACCACGAAACAAGAGTATTGAACAAAAAATCAAGCCCACACAGATGACTATTATCAAACTCATATTTTGCCAATTTCTCATAATGAATAATTTCTATAAATGTTTTTTAGCTGCTCGCTATTGGTTTTAAAGAAATCTGAACATTACTGATATAATGCATCTTGCGCATTAAAGCAGACCGTATTTCGCGAGAAACTACATTTGCTTCATTGACCGTTTTTTCTCCTTTGACACATACCTCTACATCAACCCATATTTTCTTTCCTATTTCTCTTGTCCTTAAATAACTTATCTTTTTTACTCCCGGTAATGAAACTATTATTTCTTTTATCTTCTCTATTTGCTCCGGTTTCAGAGAAACATCGAGTAATCCGCGATAGTTTTCTATTGCCAATCCGGCACCCATCCTGAAAATAAGCAAACCTATGAATACTGCTGCCAGTGGGTCTAATTGAGGAAAACCAAGCTGACTGCCAAGGATACAAATTACCACCGGTATGGATGAGTATGCGTCGGAACGGTTATCTACAGAAATGGATTTCAACGCAGGACTGTGCAACTCTTTAGCAGCACACATAGTATAATGCGAAACAACAAAATTTGAATATACCGAAAGTAACGCTACCCAGAAGGCTAAGATTTTCGGTGGATTTATTCTCATCTGCGAAAACAGAACCTTCACTGAACCATAAAGTATTTCACTGGCAACAAAGATTAAGACCATACCCACAATTATCCCGACTATGAACTCCACCTTGCCATAGCCATAAGGATGGGTTTTGTCTATAGGTCTTTCACCAAACCGTGTGCCCCATGCTGCAAGGAGAGCACAGATTATATCCGACCCTGAATGCAGCGCATCAGCTAACAATGCTCTACTACCAGTTATGTATCCAACAAATCCTTTTAGAGAAGCAAGTATAAAATTCTGTCCCGCGCTTAGCCATGTTGCTTTACGACCGCAAGTCTCACATTTTTGTTGAGGCATTCATAGTCCCCTTGGCAGAAGCTGCGCCTGCTCTTTCATTACTATCTTAATTGGTCGACCTCCACGTATCAATGAGAAAGTGATACCTCTGGATAAATCTCCCCTCTTTATTGCTTTTAAGAAACTTATCAAATCAGGGGTGGGCTTATTATTCACTTTCTTAATTATGTCACCGTCCTTTATTCCGCAGTTTAATGCCAAACCTTCTGTTTCAGTGGCAATTATGCCTTTGGTATCTTTCGGTAAACCATAGGCAAATGCAATTTCTGGAGTAATCGTAACCGCAGCAATTCCAATGGAGACGAGTTCTGCACTCCCGGTTTCTATTTCCGCATTCTTCAATAGATTAATCGCCTTATTTTGTATGACCGCCTGTTGAGCCTGCCACCAAGGGCCTCCCGCGGTCTCAAATTTAATATTAAGTCTTTTTCTTCCCCGGAGTATGATTAATTTAACCTTATCACCCGGTTTCTTCTCGGCCAATAAAGTTCTTATTTGTGTTTCATCAATAATTCTTCTTCCATCAAAACGAATAATTACGTCACCACGTTTTAATCCCGACTCGGCAGCCGGTGAATTAGCATAAACTTCATTTATCAGAATACCTCTATCTACCGGTACATTCAGCTGTTCAGCGAGGACATCATTTAAAATCTGTATGTTTATACCCAGCCATACCGGTGCATCTTCCGGGACTCTCATGTTAGGTTGTTTTTGTTGCCAAGCCATCAGATACGCTCTGGGGTTGGGGTAACCTAAGAACTGCATAGCAACTTTCTGGGCACCCCCATCCATATAACTACTAAAGACTTCTTTTGTCTGATTTATTGGTACTGCAAAACCTAACCCAGTGTGTGTTTGAGCAGGTGAATAAATTGCTGTGTTTATCCCGATAACTTCACCGCGTAAATTGACCAACGGACCACCGGAATTACCCTGATTTATTGGAGCATCTGTCTGGATAAGATTATTAAGTTGGTGTCCCTCAATGACCACGGAGGCCCTCACCGCACTGATTATGCCCGATGTTACTGTCTGGGATAAACCGAAGGGATTACCAAAAGCTAAAACCGTATCACCTACTTGAACTGTATCGGAATCGCCTATAGGCGCAATTGGTAAGTCGATATTCTGCGAATCTATTTTTATGATAGCCAGGTCACGATCAGGTGCCTGTGCAACTATCTGACCTTTGAAACTCTTTTGTCCCTGTGCGGTAAACAAAGTCACAGTAACAACCCTCTGTCCTGAAACAAGATGTGAATTAGTCAATACATATCCTCTTTTAGAAACGATTACGCCAGAGCCCAGACCCTGAAATCCTGGCATAACTGCTCCTTGACCAGTAAAAGGCTCAGGCATATTTTGAATGGTCACGGGTGGGGTTTGCTGTGCCGTAGGTTGTATCCAAACCTGTTGCTGTCCTCCAATCGAGTTATTTGGTAAGCGGGGACAGAACATCGACGAACCACAATTGGGACAGATAATTGAAGCCCAAGGAACGCCTGGCTGGCGCATTACTTTCATTCCACAATTCGGACAAAACATAGTAAGTACATTCGAACCAAATCCTTGTCCCCCCATACCCCAGGCCTGTGTTTGTCCCTGTGGCAATTGGGAAGGTTGCAACCAAGCTTGTTTTTGGACTTGGGGGTTTTGCCCTATGATCGTTCCGCAATTGGGACAGAGAACTGGGGTTAATGGGCCTTCCGGATGGTCGATAATTACCCAACCACAGCGAGGACATTTACGCCATGCCAAATCAGGCATTTGAGTTTCAACCGTTCCCCATTTCTGGAAAAATGGTCGCGCATTTGGCAGGCTAATTCCAACAACTGCTGGTTTTACTAATTCCACAATATTATGATAGGAATCTTGTAATATCTTAGTAGTAGTGGCCTGATTAGGTTTATTCCCTGACTTGATGCCAGCAGGAAGATTTGTTTTGCCCAAAAACATCCTGTCTTCCCAGACATGTTCCTGGCTTTTCCATCCTTTGCTTAACAGTATCCAGCCTATCACAATAATGATTAGAACTACTAAACCCACTAACCATGGTTTTAGTTTTTCTTTCGCACAATTGTTATTAGAGTTCATTATTTTGTTCTCCGGTTTCATATCGCCAAACCCCGAGAATTCGGATACAGAAGATAGGATTCTTCTATTTTGTTTCCGCAGGTTTTCTACCGCTATTCTTCGCTCCTAAACCAATCAAGGTCAACCCACCGAGAACAAGAAGAATCGCTATCAATGCCCTGATAATATCCCATATGAACCACCACCATGAAACCATTGCCCAAAGACCCATAGCAAAGATGACTAAACCGGCAATAATTTTATTCATCCTTAGAATCCTCCTTCCATTTAAATTCTATTTCTGGTGTTTTCAACAAGTCCTTTTCAGCAGCAATGTATGGCATTCGTTCACCAAATCCGTAAATTCTACCCAAAATATTTGTCGGGAACGTAGTTAGAAGTTGATTATATATCCTAGCTACCTCATTATATTTTGCCTTTTGTTCTGCAATACGGTTTTCTGTATTTGACAGCTCTTTAATTAAATCCTGTATAGATTGCGTAGCTTTCAAGTCCGGATACTGTTCAACCACAGCCAATAGCTTTGATAGCGCAGCATCAAGCTTTGCCGAGGCTTGCATTTTCTCCTTAACATCTTTCGCCCGAATGAACATTTCTCGCGCATCAGATACATGTTTAAACACCTCTTCCTCGTGAAACGCATATTTTCTTGCGGCTACGACCAGGTTGGGGATTAAATTACTGCGTCTTTTTAGTTCAACCCCAACCTGAGCAAAATATGCTTCAGCACGAGTCCGTACTATGGCATAATCGTTGTACCAATGAATAAGTGCCCAAACAATGGCAGCAATTGCTGCCGTTAAAACCACTCTCAATACCCATGCTAAGATTTGATGCTTAGCAAGATATTCCTTTATACTTCCCGCTAACGTCTTAATTCCATTTATCTGTCTTTTTGATAATGCCCGTATTGGATATAATTTGTCCAGATATGCTTTTCTGATTACTGCTCTTATAAGACTCATGTTTCCAGTAGTTAAAATGGTAATCTTTAAAAGAGTTTTTTATTCCGCTAATCGGTTTCTTCGGTTTCCATCGCTTTGCGGAACGCATCAATTGCCTTGTTATGTTCACCTTTACCATCATAGGCTAATCCTAAACTATAATAGTATTTCGCTGTCTGTGGACTGAGCTCAATTGCTTTCTCGTAAGCTTCAATAGATTTATCATGCATTTTTTTTCCGTCGTAAAGTAATCCTAATCGATAGTACGTTTCAGGTTGCTCAGGAAAAATTCTTAACGATTTTCGATATGAATTGATGGCCTTATCGATGACATTTTTTTTATTATAGGCTAAACCCAGATGGCAATACATTTCTGCTCTATCAAAAGCCATAGATTGGGTACCATTAGGCTCGAGTCTTAATATCTTCTTATAGCAGGCGATCGCATCATTCCATAATCCTTTTTTGCTGTAGGCCAGACCGAGTTTATAGTAGACTTCTCCATCAGATGGATTAAGATTTACTGCTTTTTTCAAAGAGGCTATCGCTTGGTCCACCTGGCCTTTATCAGCATACTTCTTTCCGACTTTGCTAAAAATTATTGCTTGATCTAGAGTTTTCGGCTGGAAAAGATGTTCGACCCATTCAAGGAACTTCTTCAATGCCAGTCCAAACATCTCTATTAAGATTTCGATTTTTGCTAACATCCTAGTCCCTCCTTGTATTGCCAGATTGCCCAATATCTTTTATTGGTCGTCTATTATCGGTGATTCTTTTTCCTGCAATTCCATCGCTTTTCGCAAAAAATCGACCGCTTCGTCATGCATGCCTTTACTATCATAAGCTAAGCCTAAACTATAATAATATCTCGGTTCTTGAGAATTAATTGAAATTGCTTTCTTATAGGAGATAATTGCCCTGTCGTGCATTTTTTTACTATCATAAACCAGACCAAGTCTGAAATAATACTCATCGTGATTTGAATCCAGTTTTATTGCTTTTTTATAACACTTTAAAGCTTCATCTGTTTGGTCAAAATGGTCGTGGACTAAACCTATACGATAATAAACCTCGTGATTTCGCAATCCTAACTCAATGCTTCTATGGTAGGACCTTATAGCTTCCTCCCAGTTTCTTGTTCTCATATAGATTCTGCCTAATTGAAAATATGCGTTTTCATCATCTGGATTGAGTAGAATTACCTTCTCGTACAAATCAATTGCATCCTTTTCCAAACCTCTATCCATGCACTCTCTACCAATTTCAGCGTAAACCTTACTCACCTGTTTCGGGTCAAGGCTGAAAACTTTCTCTATAATATCGAGTAATTTTTCCAAATACAGGATAAGAAATTTTAGAAATAATCTTAATTCTATAATCATAATTCAAATCTTGTTGCTCATTAAAAATTTTTCAGGAATATTCGGTTAACAGTGAACCTCGTTAGAAATAAGACACCTGTCCCCATTTGGCAAGGACCTCTGCAGGGAAATAATTACTTGGACTTCCTTTTCTTACCCACTCCTAATGCCATTCCAATAGCGCCGCAAGTAACACCTCCTGCCCAAAGACAGAGTCCTACTGGCAAAGCAACTTCAAATATGCCAGCTACAGTTATACCAGCAATCGCACCTAAGACTCCAAGACCTGCACCTGCAGCCGTAACAGCAGCCGTTTTAATGGGTCGTGTCAAATCAATACTCTTTTTCTCTTCTTCTACACTTGTTTCCAAAGACTTTTTCCCACCAGCAACTTTCTTTTTCTCCACTTTAGACCTCCTGTTAAATTTTTTTCAGCCTGAAGCCGAACTGCCTAAGGAATGAAGATCTAAACTAAATTCTTTTCTCTATCTTTTCTAACTCTTTCTGATAATTTTTTATCTGTTTGATTAGATTCTTTATCTTTTTTTCTTTTAGGATATTTTTCTTCTCGCCAATCAATCGGTAACATTCCTTACCTAGAATACCGAAAAGACCCTCCAGGCTGCTTTTTATGGAACCGGCCTTAATTTTCGATTGGACACGGCGAATAATTCTGGTAGCTTCTTTCGGCCCGGCTACTACCCCTGAAGCGATTGTCTTCGAGACATCGGCGGTTATCTTACCGGTGACCTTTCCAGTAGTTTTTGCAGCGGCCATTATTTCCTTTGGCAAGAGTATTGCTCCTTTCTCAGCTTTTTTCAGCTTGTTCCAAATTTTTGCTGGAAGTTTCGGTTTTTTCACTAATTTTTTGACCTTCAATTTGGAAGGCTTTCGTGGCCTAATTGGTCTAGTTATCTTTTGTCGTTCGAGTTTTTTCTCCATTTCCTCTTTTTCCTCCTTTCCTTCAATCCATGCATAAGGATCTTCTCCAGAGAGCCTCCTTTTACTGATTAAATACCGCCTCTCACGTCTTCCTCTTTTACCTAATGGATCTTCGCCTAAGGCCTTCCTCTTACTTCTACTCACGAGAAATTACCTCCTTTGCCAATTTCATATAATCCTCTGCCCCGTAAGAATCCGGACTGTATATAGTGATTGGTATCCCAAAACTGGGGCTCTCGGCTATCCGAACATTTTCCCGAATAACAGTTTTAAATACTTCCCTTTTGAAATATTGTTTTATTTTCTCCAAAACTTGGTGACTCAGATTTGTGCGGACATCGTACATTACGGGGATAACCCCAGTCACTTTAAGGAGAGGATTAACTTTTTTTCTTACGATTTCGATTGTTTCCAAAAGTCTATTCATCCCTTGCAAAGCAAAAAATTGAGTCTGGATAGGAATAAATATTTCTCGTACAGCGGTTAATGCATTCAAGGTGAGCAACCCTAAAGAAGGAGCACAATCAATCAAAGAATAGTCGTATTTTCTAAATGTCAAAAAAAGTCGGTCTTTGAGTAGTGTCTCACGGCTGGGCATACTAACCAGTTCAATTTCAGCTCTTGAAAGGTCGATATTAGCCGGGATGATATCTAAACCCTCAACCGGGGCGGGAATAATCACTTCTTCTGCCTTACTCTTCCAGAGGAGGAGATCATAAATTGAACCTTCTAGTTCGTTACTTTTAATTCCCAAATGGATGGTTAAATTAGCCTGTGGGTCTAAATCTACTACTAGTGCTTTCTTTCCCAACTGAGCCAAACAAGCTCCCAAATTTGCTACTGTAGTTGTTTTACCGACACCGCCTTTTTGATTGATTAAAGCTATGCAACGCACTCCATTTCTCCTTTATCCCGTTAGAAGGCGTTGTCCTTCAACACGGGAACCGTGTAAATCAGAGCAGGATAGATGTGGGCACGAAACTGCAATTGTTCATAGAGTGCCTCGCCGTCCCGCGATGTTGGTCCGCGAAGCTGGGCGGGGACGGCGAGGTGGGGGTACTCTCCCGACAAATTGATAAGCGTCGACCATTGACCAGATCCAAACAATAACTAAAAAGAACCAACCGACAACAATAGAAGATAATGCCCAAGAAATTATATAGGCAATAATGAACCCTGCTCCTTTACCAAACTCTTGCTTATATATTTGTCCCAACCCCGGTAAAAGAAAAGAAAGGGCGACTGCTAGACCTCGATATGGATGATTAGTCACCTTTCACCCCTAGTTTGATATTTTCTCATTTTAAACAGCTTACTTTACAACACATACAAAATTGTTGATTTTGAATTTCTACCAATATCCCAAGTAAATATTTCTCTATTGCAATATCGGCATCTTTTTCATCTACCAGGATAACTTTAATATTGTGACTCTTGAGATTGTCGATCGCACTTTGATTCATATATCTTCCAAGCATAACCTGACAGTCAAGAATCTCCGAAACCACTTCATTCCGTATTCGTTCTATAAATTCCCTTGTTTGAAATGATACCGCTTTGGGACAGATATTACTTCGGTGCGGGCAACATACATTCTCTCTGACTGTTCTACTTTTGACCCTTTTGCCTTCAATTTCGTAGATAATAAAAAAACAACATCTCCCAAAGTGGGGGGAGATCCTTCTGCCGTCATCTGAAGGAATAGCTATTTTCACTTTATCCATTGTCTTTAACCTTCCTTTGGTCAGGTTCCGGCCCACTAGCTTCATGGTGTGGATATTCCCGCTCAATTAATTTATGCAGTACCTTTGCAGTTTCCTGACGAACGCTCAAATCGGGATCTTCCAATCTCTTAGTTAAGATGGGAATAATATCCTTGTCACCCAAGTGCTCTAAAGATTTCACCGCTAGAAGACGAACATCTTTTTCTTTTGCGCTTAGATTAAGAACGGCCGCACGATAGTCAGTTTGTTCTTTGCTACTTTTTTCGGCTTGGGTAATCTTAGCCTTTATCTTCCCTATCTCAGCTTCACATTTTCTCAATTCATGAAGGAAGCCCTTGATATCCCTTCTCTGCCTAATGTTTTTTGTTTTCCCTTCGACTAATTTAAATACCACCTTACCCATTTTAGGGTAGATAGCCAATCTTTTCTTTTCCCATTTCTTGAGATCACTTTTCAATCTTTTGATTCTTAGTGTTTTACCGGTCACCTGAATTGCTTCGATTGTTTTCTCCTTAATGACACAGGGCATATCAGCAGCTTTCTTAGCCATTGCTAAAGTTTCTCTGGCTACTATCCCCGCTGCCTTTCCGGACGTCACTTGTGCTTTCTTTATTAAATTCTTACTCATCTTTCCTCCTTATTCCATTTTTTGAAAGTTGCCTTCATTCTGGTTCTGAAGCAATTTTCTTGCCATAGAAATTTATCAATAAAAGATAAGTGTCTTACCCATATCAGATTCCTGACGATAAAACGGATGAAAACCAGGATCTAAACTGAGTTTAATTGGCTCAATAATTGTATCTTTGGAATGCCAATTAAAATGAGTAACCTTTTTACATAAATGATTCAAGAAGAGGTGAGTTTAGCGACAATAAATATCAGCAGGTTGGGTAATAATTTAACAAAATGTTAAATCATTTACCAAATCAGGAGTGTTATTTTTTTCGGGAGGACTTAAAGGAGGTAATTTTTTTCTCATCAATTCCAAAATGCTTGAGCTTATTATATAAGGTATGGCGAGTGACACCTAAAATCTCTGCTGCCCGACTGCGATGTCCATGGCAGTGTTCTAATATCTTTTCTATATATATCTTTTCCTTTTCCTCAAGCGTAAGGTATCTCTCCTCACCAGGCATCAGAAATGATTTTTTCACACTCTTATGCTTCTGAATGATAAGTGGTAAATCTGCAACTTCAATACTATTTCGTTCGCCCAAGATTATTACCCTTTCAATTATGTTACGTAGTTCCCGAATATTTCCCGGCCAATCATATTCCTTCAACATTTCCAGTGCTTCTGGAGAAATTGTTCTCTTCCCTTTACCCGAAACCTTAAGATTGTCTAAAAAGAAGTTAACTAATAAAGGTATATCATCTGGCCTTTCTCTCAAAGGCGGAACAGTAATAGTCACTACACTTAAACGGTAATAGAGGTCTTCTCTAAACCGACGAGAAGCAACTTCTCTATATAAATCCGTGTTAGTGGCACAGATGATTCTTAAGTCAACATGAATTTCTTGATTACTCCCTAAACGGCGAAAGTCTCCAGTTTCGACCACTCGCAATAATTTAGATTGTAGATTTGGCCTTATTTCACTGACTTCATCCAAAAATAGAGTTCCTCCATTAGCTGCCTCTAAAAGACCGTGTTTCAAACGAGTAGCATCAGTGAAAGCGCCCTTTTCATACCCAAAAAGTTCGCTTTCCAAAAGAGTATCAGGGATAGCACTGCAATTGACTACAATAAAGGATTTATCCCATCGCGAACTATTCTTATAGATGGCATTAGCTATCAACGCCTTACCGGTGCCTGTCTCTCCTTGAATAAGGACAGCAGAATCAGTGGGAGCAACTTTCTGGATGAAATCCAAAATCGATTTCATTGCAGAACCCTCTCCAACCATGTTAGAAGGGAGACTTCCGCGCGACAATTCCCGATTTATGTCGCGGCTACTCCTATGCTTCCTACAATGCTCAACTGCTCGTTCAACAATGGAAATTACTTCATCTAAATTAGAGGGATTGGTGAGGTAATCATAAGCACCCAAACGCATTGAATCAAAAGCTGACCGCATCGTGCTATGTTCAGCAAGCACAATAACCTCTATGGAGGGATGTGTCTCCTTGATATTTTTCAGAATCTTGTTACCCTCTATGTCCGGCAATTCCGAATTTAATAGGACAACTTGAAATTCTTCATTTCCTAACTCTTCCAGAGCAGTATCTCCATCAAATACTTCCTCCACACTGTATCCGATTTGGATCAATTCCTTTTTTAGAGCTTTCTGTATAGATTCTTTACTACCAATTAGTAGAATATTTTTGCCTTCTGCCATAAAGAATCCTTAATTTAGTAATTTACATTAGTGATTTTTGAAGTTTCTTATACCATATTGGACACATAGGATGCGGTCATTCACTCTTACCCATTATCACTTCCTGCAATATTTCACTCAGTTCTTGGATTTTATACGGTTTGATAAGAAAACCACTAAACCCATATTGGCTGAAGTTAGCCATTACCGGATCATTGGAATAACCGCTGGATACAATTGCTTTAACCTGAGGGTCTATCTCAATTAGTTTTTTGATAGCTTCCGTGCCTCCCATGGCACCGGGGATGGTTAAATCCAAGATAATCGCATCAAAAGGCTGCCCGGACTTTTTGGCTTTTTTGTAGACCTTAATGGCTTCAGCACCATCTCTGGCGAACCCTACCTTATATCCGATAAGCTTCAGCATATTGCCGGTAACATCTCTGACCATCTCCTCATCATCCACTACCAGAATCTTGCCTTCGCCGACAATGGTTTCTTCTTTCACATCCTTCTTTTTCAGTATTTCTTTTTCAGAAGCAGGAAGATATACATAAAAGGTTGTACCGACCCCCGTTTTGGATTCCAAGGTAATGTGACCTTCATGGTTTTTAATTATGGAATATGCGGTCGAAAGCCCGAGACCGCTTCCTTTCTGTTTGGTCGTGAAATAGGGGTCAAAAACCTTGGGTATATGTTCCTCAGGTATACCAATCCCCTGATCTTTGATGGATATCTTTACATATTTTCCACCCTTCAGAGGAAGATGCTGTTTCGGTTCTACAGTCACATTTTCAGCACGCACTTCAATTACCCCACCTTCCGGCATAGCCTGGTCGGCATTGAGAATCAAGTTATTGATGACCTGACCTACCTGTCCCTCATCAACCTCAACCTGATAGACATCGGGTGGTATGGAAAGTTCGCACCGGGCTTTGGAACCCCTCAAGGCAAATTCGACTGAGTTCTTTATTAATTCCGCGATAGAGGCTACTTTCTTAATCGGCTCTCCTCCTTTGGAAAAGATGAGCAACTGGTTGGTCAAACTCTTTGCCTGCAGGGAAGCTTTTGTCGCATCTGCCAATCTGTCAAAAATTTTATCTCCCGGATTTGCATACATCTTTGCAACAGAGACGTTACCCAAAATAGCCATTAAAAGATTGTTGAAATCGTGGGCAATCCCGCCAGCAAGAATAGCTACCGATTCAAGTTTGCTGACTTTTACGCGATCTTCTTCTATTTCCTTGCGCTCGGTGACGTCGCGGCTAACTCCCACAATCCCCATAGCCCGGCCCTCCTCGTCGCGTAGGACACTAACCGTGGCCTCTGTCCATATAGTGGAGCCGTCCTTGCATTTTGCTTCCAGTTCGATCATCCGCGACCTGGACAGGTCCTTTTGCTCCATGTCTTCTATGGCCAGTTCTTCTGCAAAAATCTTCCTGATAGTCTCAGCCGAGGCAGGAGTCATGGCTTCTTCCATCGATTGGCCCATCACTTCCTCAGCGGTGTAGCCCAGTACAGGCGTGACCGAGGGACTGATATAGGTAATCCGCAGGTTCATATCCGTTGTCCAGATGACGTCTTTCACATTCTCAGCAAGTAGGCGGTAACGTCCCTCACTCTCCCGTAAAGCCTTCTCTCCCCACTTGCGCGCCAGCCAGGTACCCAAGTGTTCCCCCAGCAGTTCCAGGAAAGCGATGTCGGACGGTGCAAACTGCCCTTTGCGCTTGTCATTCAGCTGCAACAGGCCGAAGGTCTCTATTTCGGTTCCCAATGGAATAAGGGCAACCGACTCGTAACCCTCATCACTACACCTGTCCCGTGTCCACGCTTGACGGTCGGCCTCGGTCGTCGAGGCCAGGAGTTCCGTGGTGCTATTCGTCCAGAAGCTCCCGCCCTCAGTAAAGAAAGGTTTAGCAGGGTCGAAACGGCCGCAGATGACGTTGCCGCACATACACTCCAAAACAGGGTTGCCTGTGTCGTCACGTACGATCTGACCGCCAAGGGCACGAGTGCAGAGGCTGTTCTCCATTCTCACGAACTCCTCAGGGAAGCCATCCGTCTTGAAGTAGGGGAAATCGTCCCCCTCGCGCAGGCGGATGCCCACCGCATCGCAACCCGAATAGCGCTTGAGGAGAAGGGTAACTCCCCCCATCGTCTCCTTGATAGTGGTTGACTTACTGAGCAATTGGAACAAACTAATAATGCACTCACGCATCAGTTCAATTTTTTTCTCAGAAGTAACGTTCCTGATGACAGCCACCACTCCCGTGATCTCTTCCCCATCGGACTTAAGTGGGTAATAGACCACCTGCATGTGGCACTTCCCGACTTCCGGATATCGGTGCACCATGTCGTACTGGACGATCTCACCCTGCAAGCAGCGGTCGAGGTTTGGCTTGATCTTCGTTTCGAACACATCTTCCCCCACCAACTCTACCACAGTGTGACCAATGACCTGATCCCGGTTCAAGCAGCGGTATCTCAAAAAGGCCTCATTAACCAGTCGGTAGACGTAATGGCGATCCAATACAGCAATCAGTTCCTGCGAACTCTCCACAGCCTTCTCATACTCCTTCAGTACTTCCTCTTCCTTCTTGCGCTCGGTGATGTCTCTTACTATAGAAATACAACCAATGAATTCCCCTTTTTCATCCCACAAATTGCGTATGTTAAGCATTGCAGTGAATTCTGAGCCATCTTTTTTTAAACCTGTCATCTCCAGATTTTCGATGAAACTTTCTCTGTTCTTTAGGGATTCCATAAATGTTTTTTTAGCTTTTGGAAGCTCTCTTTTTGGAATAAATTCAAAAAACGACTTTCCAATCATTTCTTCTGGTGATTCATAACCGTGTATTCTAGTTAAAGCTATGTTAACTTGAATGAGAGTTCCATTAGCGTCTGCAACACTAAAACCATCAACCATGCTCTCAGTATAGGCTTCCAACTTCCTTTTTTCAGCTTTAATTTCTTCCTCTCCCCGCCTACCCTCGACGATTGCACCTATCAGCTTCGCCGAGCTTAGCAAACGGTTTTTGGCAATATCGATGATAAAAGGGGGGCGGGAGTCATATGCCTTGGCATGTTTGAGAAGTTCGTCTGTACTGACGCCGTATCTTTCTGCGATTTCCTGCAGTTTTTGGGGATCTCTGGGGGGATCGCCGTATCCAAAGTTGACGGACCCTACGACCTTTCCTCCAGCGTTAATGGGAACAGAGTAGCAATGCATGCCGCCATTACATTCTATGTCAACTGGCTGGCCCGTTTCAATAGAAGCTTTTGAGGATTTGGTCCAACATGACTCGTGACAGTGCCATTTGCCGCTTTCCAGCGCTTCCCTGTTATCGTCCGTGCCGCACAGCTTGCGGGAGGCTTGGTCGAGGAACTTACACCAGCCCGAGCTAAAAATGCCTGAAGCATAATCTCCATTCCTCTCGTAGACCGCTGCGCAAGTCTCGAGTAAATCAAGGTAGTCGCACATAACACCCATGAGAACATCTTTTCCTACCGAATCCACCAGTAGACGAGTAGTGTTTATTTCAACCAGGTCCCCGTAAGGCGGTTGATAATCTTTCGCCTTCTGTCTAGTTTCGGGTTTAACGCTTTTAGTCAGAAGCCATTCAATTTGTTGCAGCGCCTCCTCTGCCTGCTTGCGCTCTGTGACGTCTGTCGCTATGCCGATAAGCCCTATAACATTTCCTGCATCATCAAATTGAGGAACTTTTAAAATTTGAAAGCAGTGTTCTTTTCCATCTGATCCCGTTACATATCTAGTAAACTCTTTAGTTTTGTTGGTCTTGAACACAAGCTGGTCATTTTCGACATTCTTCCTGGCTTCTTCTTTCTTGGGCATCACTTCATAATCATTCTTTCCAATAACTTCCTCAGGGGGTAATCCTAAAAATTCTAAAGCCCTGGGGTTGACGATAAGATAGCGGCTTTCTAAATCTTTGAAAAATATAATATCTTTAGTAGACTCTACGATAAATCTGTATTGTTTAAGATTCTGTTCTGCTTTCTTCTGCCGGCTGATGTCACGGGCCAGAGCCAGTGAGATTCGCTTTCCGCGTATGGTTAGGATCGAGGCACTCAGCCTCACCGGAACGATTTTCCCGTCCTTCCTAAGGACCTCAAGTTCAAGGTCTGTAGCGCGTCCACTTTCAGTATGTTCAGCAAACATCTGTCTGATTTCGTCGGCCTTTTCCGGAGGGTATAACTCCAAATAGTGCTTACCCACAATTTCATAGCGGCTCTTTCCCAAAAGCGCCTCCGCTTGCCTGTTGGCGTCGAGAATTAACTCCGTCTCGACATCCGCGACAAATGCCGCCTCTTGGAGTCCCTCGAAGAGATGGTGGTATTTCTCCTCGCTCTCCCGTAGCGCTTCCTCGAGCTGCTTACGTTGCATTTCTAATGTATCCAATTCAGTAGGCTCCTGGCCCATTTCTCCTGCTCCTTGGACGGGCTCCTCTTTTGTCTTATCTTCCTCTTTCATCTTGTATACCTCCTAAAATACGCAGCAATTTCACCTATATATTTCATAGTTGTAATGATTATGGATTCTTACTATTTGGATACTACGAGGAGTAATTTCCTGAGTTATTAGACCGGAATTATGCTCATCTCCTTGGCTAACTCTCTTTGGTAAGCGGAAGGTCACTCTAACCTATCGGGCAGTGCACACATAAAGTAGCAAACTGTTTCAATCTGTCGAATAGAAAGAATGAGATACCAAGAAATAATACAACTTTAGGGTCCCAGAACGAACAATGGAGGAGGGTGAGTAAAAGTCTATCGGGTTACAGGTTAGTCGGACTGTATCTTGCCTGACATATTGGCACATTGGCTTTAATATTACTGCATTTTCTTGAAGTAATAGTTAAATAGCTGTGTAAAAAAAATCCTTGTCAAATTTTTTGTAAATAAATGGAAGTATAACTACATAATTCTTCGGGGAGAAAAAATTACCCAGAGAACTTTTGCTGCACCATCACCAATATTCCTAAACTTATGTGGAAGTAGAGAGTCAAATGACACACTATCACCTTGTTCTAATGTGTAAGATTCTTTTCCAATTTGCACTTTAATCTTCCCTTCAAGAACTAAACCAAATTCCTCTCCTTCATGCATACTTAACTGCTTTCCAGTATGACCTCTTGGTTCTAATGTAAATACTAATGGCTCCATTAAAACTTCAATTCCACTGGAAGTTAGTATCTCTACAAGCGCATCGGAATCCTTTAAAAAGAATTTTTCTCTTTTATCTCTCTTTACAATAGTTTTACGAG
>Ga0209978_10000073_pt1 | contig 28719 bp, 32 predicted proteins | sample BentaG_FD_182805 | JGI IMG/M metagenome (GOLD analysis project Ga0209978, IMG submission 182805) | Deep subsurface microbial communities from South Atlantic Ocean to uncover new lineages of life (NeLLi) - Benguela_00093 metaG (SPAdes)... | ecosystem: Environmental > Aquatic > Marine > Oceanic >... | reverse complement strand
AAAAAAAAAGTTGAACCGAAAGAAGAAGAAAGCGATATTGACGAAAAAGACCTATTTGACGATGAAGAGATAGGAAGCCATTACCCCGATTTATCAAAAGATTCTAAAAATGAAAATGATGCAGCTTCTGAAGATTTATCCAAGGAAACTGACGAAACCGACGAAATTGAGTTAGAAGAAGATTTTGAAATAGAAACGGGCCCAGAACTGCCAGATTATAAATTTTTAAAATTGGATATGGAAAAGGGCGTTAGTGATAGCGACTATACTTTAATTGTTGAAGGACAATCACATGGCTTTTGCAATATTTTTGTACAACACCTTTTAAAAACAGAAGGAGTAAATTCTGCAGCGTATAAAATTACTAATATTGTTCCACCTGAAATTTTTATTAGGCTTGAAGATGGATACAAAATAAAAAAAATCCTTTTCAAAGCTATAGAAACCTTGAGAACCGAAGTTACAGAGGTCCAGAAATCTTTTAAAAAACTCACCTAAACAAATTTTGTTTCGGACTTCTGAAAAGTTTATAAGAAATTACTCGTCTTCTAATCTTAATGTCATTTGATTTTTTATTAAAGGATTTAAACAATAATCTAACCCAAAAATCAATAGGAACTGATAAAGGCCTAGCGAAAATAGGGGATAGTATTGTCAACCTTACTTATTCTGTAGCAAAATCTATCATTTTGACTCGTAATAGCAAAAATAATAAAACTATTCGAACAGGGATGAAAGTAAGCAAAACTATCTTAGCCAACGCCCTAAAAAAAGCGGATATGAAAAAGTTTTCAAAAAATAGGGCAGATGCTCACGATCTCGCAGATACAGTTGAGGCCCTTATTGCATATATATGGTTTATTGAAAAAATGACGATAGAGGGCATTACAAATATTTTGGTTGAATCCCTTGACAAAAATTTAACCGTTAGAAGTGAGGAAATAAAAAACGCAACTGTGGCTTTCACAAACCTCTTGATCCATATAAAAAAATATTTACCTGAGAATTAAGAATGAAAGATTTCCCAATAACTATTGGATTTGACGACGCAAAATTTAACTTCAAATCTAACTCTAAAACAACTGATTTAATAGGAATAATCTGCCAAGGTACTAGAATGGTTGGCATGGTTAAAAAAGAAATTACAATCGATGGTGAAGATGCAACAGATATATTAATCGAACTCACTAAGCAAAATGAGAAACACGTGCAATACATTGTTACCGATTCAATTACTTTTGGTGGATTTAATATTATTGACTTAAAAAAAGTAGTTAGTATCATAAAAAAGCCAATCATAGCTGTAACTGAAAAAAAGGTAGATCTTGAAGCTGTTAGAAAAGCAATAGTAAAAAAATTCCCAAAGAAATACAAAGGTAAACTTCAAAACATAGCTAATGCAGGAGAATTATATGAAACCTTTATTGAAACGGCTGGAGGGCAATCAAAAGTGTATTTTCATTCAAAGGGAATTCAATTTTCTGAAGTTGATTCTTTATTACATAGAATATGCATCGACTCTAAAATTCCTGAACCAGTTCGACTTGCTCATATAATTGGAAAGGCTTAATAGAAACTATAAATAAAGAGCTTTAAAAAGTAGCGTTCTCGTATTCTAGTATCTCTTTCATCCTTTGTCGCAACTCTGGTCTAATGGCAGACATTCCATATGTTTTTAGTCCGCCTAATTTTTTCTGAACTTCTTGAGCAGTTAAAGCACCTGGTAAATCTTGCTTATTAGCGATTGCAATAATTTTCATTCCTAAACTACGCTCAAACCTATCGCAGATATCTTTTGTTTTTTCGACATTTTTTTCAGTTGAATCACATACTATTACTGCTAAACCAGCACCTCTTAAGAAATCCTGCCACATAAACTTAAACCTTTTTTGACCACCTAAGTCCCAAATAGAACAATTTTTTTCATTCAAAACGGTATCTTCGACTTCTAAACCTACTGTAGGAATTCTTTCGTGGGGGACATCTCTTCCTTGCAATAAGGACAGTAACGAGGTTTTACCTACACCTCCTTCTCCTATAAAACAAATTTTTTGCTTTGTCGAAATCAATACTAATCCTTTTTAATCGAGAATTATCTTAATTAGAAAAGACAAGTGATTGTTCAAAAATGAAAATAATATTCACATAATATGAAATTATTTAATAAAAATCCCCATATACATCAGCATAGTTGAATTCCAAAAGATATAAACATTATAGGGATATTACAATATGATGGATATCAAAAAATAAATTAAATTAAAATTAGAAATAAAAAAATCAAAAAAAGATTATATCTTTATTCTCCTGTTTCAAGGTCTTTCACAATTCCGACACAAGATGTCCTGCTCATATCCCGTACCGCAAATCGCCCGAGCTCAGGAAAATCTTCGTATTTTTCAATGCAAAGTTTTTTAATTGGCTGTAGTTTGACGATTGCGGCTTCGTTCTTCTTGAGAAATTTCGGATTGTCCTCGATTACGGCACCAGTCTTCTGATCTAACTTTTTGTTTAACTCGATAAACTTAGCAGCTACTTGAGCTGTGTGAGCGTGAACTACAGGTGTGTATCCTTGAGCAATTGCTGTTGGATGCCAAATAACAATTATTTGTCCAGTCCAGTTCCCCTTTGGAGTGACTACAGTTGGAGGATTAGCCGGATGACCCATAACATCGCCACGGCCAACATCCTCCATAGTAATTCCTCTAATGCTAAATCCGATGTTATCACCAGGTTCTGCAGATGGTTGTTCCTCGTGGTGCATTTCGATGCTTCTTATTTCGCCTTCAAAGCCCGTTGGCATGATAATAATTTTATCATTCTTCTTCAATACGCCAGTTTCAACTCTTCCAACAGGGACAACTCCAGTACCTTTAATATTATATGCATCTTGAATAGGAACTCGTAATGCTTTGCCTGTAGGTTTTGGAGGGAGCTCAAAGGCATCGATCGCATCAATTAAGGTTGGACCGTCGTACCATGAAAGTTTATCAGTTTTTTCCGTCAAATTCTCTGCTTTAATACCACTAACAGGTACAAACGGAATTTTTTTAACTGGAAAACCGATATTTGTTAGGAGATCAGAGACAGCGTCTTTCACTTCGTTATAACGCGCTTCGCTATAATCATAGGCGTCAGCTTTATTAACGGCAACTACTAATTGTTTAACGCCTAAAGTTTGCGCTAAATAAGCGTGTTCTCGAGTTTGACCATTTGCTGCAACACCGACTTCCATTTCGCCTTTCTTTCCAGAAACGACTAAAATAGCAGCGTCAGCTTGAGAAGCACCGGTAATCATGTTCTTTACGAAGTCTGCGTGACCAGGTGCATCAATGATGGTAAAATATTTCGTATTAGTTTCAAATTTTCGAAAAGCTAAATCAATAGTAATACCACGTTGTCGCTCTTCTTTTAACCGGTCAAATACATATGCGTAAGACCAAGATTCTCTATCGTACTCTTTTGCTAACTTTTCAAGTTCTCTTGCTTCTCTATCGGATACGGCGCCGGTTTTAATGAGCATTGCGCCCATCATGGTGGACTTACCGTGATCTATATGACCTATTATAACAAGATTTAAATGTTTTTTATCAGTTGGCATTTTAAATCAATTTCCTCTACTTATTATTAGGTTTGTTAATTTAATATGAAATTATAAAAAATAATTTTAGATTAAATGATAACTACCTTAATGATCTCAACTATATATTTTTTTCTATAATTTCTAGTATTATTTCTAAGGGAGACAGTTGCTAAAACTACTTATTAAGAGATCATTGATCATTTTTTTTATCTAAGTTAGTTAAATATTCCCCTCTGAGATCAGAATATAATTCTTTCTTATTTTTTTTTAATAGGTTGAAAATTTGCTGAATTTCATTAGAGAAACTAATTTTAATGCCCTTATCATTTACTATTTCTGATCCTATCTTCTCTAGTAAAAAGTTTTCAAAAACCAAATCAATGTCATAGATATTAATTCGAGTTTCTCTAAAGTAATCTAAGAGGTGATGCAGGTAAAAAGCTTTTACGTACGAATTCTTGTTATCTTTTTCGTTTTCTATATCCTTGTGATGAAAGAAAGATAATTGCTGAATAGCAACATTTTCATTAGTACTATCATCACTGCTATCGTTATTATCAGAAAACGCCCAAGAAGTCCCGTAATCAATGTTTCTATTAACATAATTCGCGATAAATTCGTCGATTCCTATCTTTTTTGCCCATTTATCGTGAACGACCCAATTAGGTATTTTTAGATCACTTTATGAATAATTTTAAACTATAATTTTGATAGGATAGGGTAAAAAAAAACATTTTTCTTCATATGAGATAATAAAAATAAAAAGTCATACTTCGTTAATTAACAATAATACTACAAAAAAAATATTCAAAACATCACACAAATATCATGGTAAGAAATAAAGATCCATTTCCTAAAGAAGGGGCGTTTATCATGGGGCGCGTTGTAGATATTCAGAACCAATATATCTATGTAGATTTACCAGATTACGACGGTTTACCTTCAGAAGAAACCGCAAGAGGTATGATACATATTAGTGAGATTTCTAGTAGATGGGTTAGGAATATTAGAAGTATTGTGAGAATAGGTCAACGACTTGTATTAAGAGTTGTAAAAGTTGTTCCAGATAAAGGACAGATTGATTTATCATTAAGACGCGTAAATTCGGCCCAAAAAGATTTAATAGCAAAAGAACACAAATATGCGAATAAGTTTGAAAATTTACTGCAGTTTTTAACGGAAATGAAGGAAATAGATTTAACATTAGAGCAAGCATACGAGTTAATTGGCTGGCCAATAAAAGAACAGTTTAATTTTTATCAAGAAGCAGTTGAAGCACTTAAGGAAGAAGGGGAAGATATCTTAACCGAGCTTAAAACTATCCCTGATGACATTAAAAAAGCGTTTTTAAAAATTGTTGATGAAAATGTTGAGGTTTCTACGGTTAAAATCATGGGTAAGATAAAACTTATGAATACAAGCGGAGATGGCATAGATAAAATAAAAGAGACATTGAATAGCGTTATGAAGGTAATAGATGATCCAAAAGTAACTAGGAAGATTAATCTATCATATCTAGGTGCGCCAATTTATAGATTAGAGATTATCTCTAAAGATTATATCGACGCAGAAGGCATTCTATCAGAAGCAATTGAGGTTCTTGAGAATACGACTCAACAAAATAATGGTTCCTTTGAATTTATAAGAGATTAATATTTATGTAATTAAGAGATTATAAGTAAGATGACGAAATACCTTCAAAAATGTAAAGATTGTGGAAAATACGGATTAATTAATCCAAAATCTAAGTGCGAATATTGCGGAGGACTATTAATTAATCCTTTTCCTCCAAAGTATTCTCCTATCGATAAATATTCAAAATATCGGATTATTTATTTTAAAGAGGAATTTAAGAAACGATTCGAAGAAAATTAAGTAATGTCTATTTTTTCAGCTATTTTTTCGTAAATAAGAATCTTCGCGTTTTTATATGGCATATTAGCAATATCATTTTCCTGAAACGGACCATAATTAATAAAATCGATTCCGACTAAGGGCGGAGAGGGTTTGTTAAACCGAATAAGAGTATATTTATATTGGACAACTTGTTCTGATTGAATATGCTCTGATTTTTCTTGTACGATACCACTTTCTGTGCTTCTTGAGACTTTTTCTGCGGGAGCTTCTATTCTAGAGGGTTCTACTGATACTTGTTCATCCTCCAATACTTTATCCAATTCAATCGGTTCATCTTCCTCATACAATGTGAGCGTCTTAAGTTTTTTAAATCCCTTAATTGCGCTAATCAAATTTTGAAAAAATAACTTCTCTGCTTCTATAACATTATTATAATCAATTTCTTGAAGGATCAGAGCGGCATTTAATATTTTAACTTCTCGAATTTTTAAAAAATCGTTAAGTAAATATTTAAATCCATACTTGTATGATTTTAATAATTGATTCTCAATATTTTGCCGACTTTCTAACTCAAATTTAGCGATGTAATCAACAGATTTCTTATAGTAGTCAAAATTTTCTTGAGTTAAGGGGGTCAACTCACTCTGTTCAAATTCTTTAAGCCAATGCTCATAAAGGTTCTGATAATCAGTTTTTAAATTCATATGCTTCAATAAATTGTATTCTCCTTTAATAATGAAAGATGAGAAATTATATTATTTTAACTCAAATTGTTTTCGCAACTTCTTTACATAATAAAAATACTGCTATATGGTGAGGAACTTCGATTTTTTCTCCTTTTGAGTATGGCCCATACTCCACACCCTTGATTTTTGTCATTGGTATTGTATTTTCCATGATTTCTAGTTTCTGAGTTAATTTTTTCTTGCTTGTAAATACGATTGGATCTAATTTTTCGTTTGCTTCGTCCAAAGGATTAAATTCTTCTAATTCATTCAAACTAATTTCTTGGACTTTAAATCCCGTCTTTCCATGTAAAGAGCCAGGATATCTTATAAGTCGATGAATATCTATAGATACAGGTTCATCTAATTCAACTCCAACTTGCTTGGTAATTTCTTTTAAAAATTTTTTCCACATTGTCAAACCAAAACCTTCTATAGCCCATACATTTCTTTGTCCTTGTGTAATTAATTCTAAAAAATCATCTTTGTAATTTAAAAAACTTTCAACTACATTATGATTAAAATCAAATGAATGTTCGCTTTGGAGCATATTTTCTATTTCTTTTTCTGGCTTTAGCAAAATTTCTTCTATTTTACTCGTTATCTTTTGAGACCAGCCGAGATTTTCTTTTAATAATCCATGAATTACATTAGATCTCTCAATTAGACCTAGTAACTCAAAAGAAATGTTATCTCCTGTAAGGTAATCAACAATCTCCCTTCTTTCATCAGTATTCAATTTTCTAAGTTCTTCACTTTCAACTTTTAAGTGATATCCTCTATGACCTGAAAATGCGATTCTCATATCTTTTTCGTTTATCCCGAAATCGGGGATTAAAAAATTATTGACTAATTTCTTAATTTCATTTTTAGCAACATCTAAGCAATCATTACATACCCAATTTAATTTATTAAATTTTGACTTCTTACACTCTGGACATTTATCGGGCATTCCCGTGCCTTCAACACCACATTCTTTGCAATACCAAAGATCGTGTTTTTCTTTACAGGGAGTATAGAAGTGGTCGACGTCAATGTCTATAATTAAATCACATCCCTGATATTTTTTGTTTTCCATTTCTCTGGCGTCAGGTTCTAAATAAAGTGAACCACTTGAATATAAGTGCCTAGGAGTATCTCTTATTAAATAAACACCTAATTCTTTAGGATTTTCAAACTTCATATGTCGTTTCATAAATACTTTTTTTTCCCAGGGGATGAATCCGAACTCTCGTAAATTAAAAGAACTAACTTTCGGAAAATTTTTCTGTTCTTCTTGATAATACGCTTGAAATAACCGTTTTAGATAAGTAAGGTCACTCATTCGGTTTCTCCGATTCCTCCAACTCTCTTTTTGCTAGGTTTTTTTTATATTCTTTTTCTCTTTCACTTCTATATTGTTTTAACTGAACATAAAATAATGGGTGTTTTAGCTTCTTTCTCTCAGCAGGGTCTTTCGAACCGTAACCTTCTCTGCAAAGATCATCCTTGTATTTGTCTGCCATACATAAGCCTAAGGATTTTAAAGTGGAACATTGATATGGAGTGTAATTTTTTCTTTTTGCATATTCTACTTGATAAGTGGTTTTATCTCTGTCAAAATCAGGTAACGTCGCAAAAATGTCAACCACTTTTTCAACAGGATATTCCAAAGCAAGTAAAAACCAAACTATGTATAAACGCTCATGATGGACTAAATTTTGGCCTTCTTCCGCTTTTTTTAATATCTCAATCACACATGGAGGATAAAGCATTAACAAATCCTCTTTACTCTTTATATCAAGTTTAAAAGTGAAATCAAACTCTTCTTTTCTTTTTGACCAAATGCTTTGGATTTTTTCATACAAGTCCTTAAATCCTTGAATGTTTGATACTTCCTTGATAAATGCCTTTAAAGAAGCTTTATCTTCCGTTTCTTCGATTAGTAGCTTACTTCTGACATATTCTTGAATCAAACGCATTAAAGTTTTATTTTGAATGTAAACATAGCCATCTATCAATGGATTATTCGTTAATTTCCTATAATCATCTCTTAAATTTGAGGCAAGTCTAAGATAATCTATGTAATGAATAGTAAAGTAAGCTTTTTGCATTTCTCGATGATCTTTTATAATTTTCAGCCCATACGGTTTGGGGGGATCATAAAATTTAATTTGTAATCCTAAATCTTGACATATATCATATATGTTTGATATGCTATTTTCTCTTTCCATATCGTTGTAAGCATTCTTTGAATATAGATTAGCAGTTCTGTTTGTTATCATCTTGTTATTTAGAGTATAGAGTAGAATTTTGAGGAGTATATATACATAAATATTCATTTTATCAAACTTGTTATTTGGAATATCTTCCAAATTATTGAATGCGGATTCGAAGACTATTAAAACGCGCTCAGCGATTTCATTACTTAATTCTTTAGAAAAAATCTCGGCTATAAATTCTGCAGGAGGTTTATCACCAATATCAGAGTAAAAAATCTTTAAAGAAGGAAGCCATGGATAACGATTAATTAATTCATTTGGCATGCTCATAGCGGCATTTACCTCACTTTTCAAATTAAAAATAAGTATGATTAATTGAGAACGGAGATGGTTCGTATTAATTACTACGAGTTAATTGATTTACTATATTTATTAAATGAGACAAGATGAATTTTTAAAATTCATCCATATCATCGTCATTGTCAAATTCAGCTTCTTCGACGCGAGGAGCGAGGAAGTAGTTCAATTCGCCACCCTCTAATAGGTTGAAAATCATTTTTAAGGGGTGATCTGTTTTTAAGGATATCTCTAGTTTTTCCGTTATTGACGCGATTTTTAGTATTGCTTTTAGAAAGGTAAGACTATAAGCCCCGGTACAAGTCTCACTAATTTCGCTCTCAATTAAATCTTCTTTGCTAAGATTATATTCCATTTCACCAATTTGACCCGTCGAGCTAAAGATTAGCCCTTCTTTCGCAACAGCTTTCATATTCAGTATTTCAGAATATATTTCTGCGTCTCTTATTGCTTCGACTAAAAAATCCGTATCTATAACCCAATTCGTAGGATACTCGATTTTCATCAAGTTTTCCATAGGAATTTCTTCCCGATCAAGATCGATTAATGTCAAACTAAATGTTCTTTTGCGTGTTTTTCCTACCCGCTCCATTGTTATTTTAATTTTTTGGTCCGTTTCTTTAAAGTCTATTTCAATAGTATCATCAGCAGAACTCCTTCTAAGGATTTTATCTAAATCGTCTAAATTCAAACCAATTTTAGATTCTTTACTACACTTATAATCGTCAAAGTTCTCCTTCTTTATTGATAATTTTAGCAAACAAATTCGACTTGGGTCCATCGCAGTGATCACAAATTCTTTAGGAGATACTTTAAATTCAGTTTCATCAATGATACTTGAAAGCGTTTCAACTATTCCCTTCAATACCCTACTATTATCCAGTTTTAGTGTAAAGCTCATTAATTATCAGCACTTTTATTGATTACTAATTTATATTAATATAGAGTTGTTGGCAATATTTATAAAATTCAGTATTATAGGTTTAATAATACTTTACAATTCAATTTGTAATTTTTGAATTAATTATTTATAGTCACCTTAAACTTTTCAATCTATATTAATAAAAAAAAAATATGAAATAACATGATGCGCGAACCAGCGATTCAAAGAATAATTAATGATGTAAAAAATACGGATATTCGAGTTCAAATAACTGGCTATGTTAAGGAAATCGTTGAAAAAGATTATATAATTTTGAACGATAAAACTGGAGATATAAAAGTTGATATTAAAGGGGTTGAATTTTCATTTAAAAAAAACGATTTAATTAACATAATAGGCGAACTCAACATTAATGTGGGAGGAGAAAAAGAAATAGGTGCAGAAATTATTCAAGATAAAAAGAATTTAAACTTCGAATATTATCAGAAACTGTACGAAATTAAAAAGGAATTAAATTTAGTTTAGAGTTTAGATAAAGAAGAAATTATTAAAATTGTTATATTACTCAGTTTTTACCAATTATAGACTTACTAAATTAAGCGAATTCTTATAATTTTGTATAATTTTTATCTCAAAAGCACAAATTTTATTTTGTATGCTTATTTTGAATCTTTAAAGAACTATTCTAATTTTTAGGGTTAGATATATGGTTGAGTTTTGTCCAGAATGTTCAAATCTTTTACGTAAAAGAGTTTCAGATGGAAATAAAGCTTTAATTTGTAGGTGTGGTTTTCAAAAGGAATTAAAGCTAAGTTCGGAAGAAATTGAAAAAAAAGTTAGATTGAAAAAAAAAGCTCTTGATAAGAATCTTATAATTGTGTCTCAAGAAGACAAAATTCTTATCCACCCAATAGTAAAAAAATATTGTCCTAAATGCAACAATAAAGAGGCAGAAGCTTGGCAAGAGCAAACTCGGAGTGCTGATGAACCAAGTACTTCGTTTTTTAGATGTCTTGATTGTAAGCATACATGGCGAGAATATTAGAATTAATTAGAAATTAATTTCTACCTTTTTTTGATCGTGAAAGAGTGGTTTCACGATAATAAATATTTTTACATAAAGATTCAGGAATACTATTCATTTTTTTATTCGTTTTTTCCAGTCCTTTTGCAAATTAGATGCACCAGAGGTAGGGATATTAATATTTACCGTTAAATTTGGAAATTGACAATATGCAACAATTTGTCTAGCATAGATTCGCATACCGGTTTCTGTAACAAATTTAACTCCCATTTTTTTTCTTTCATCAGTAGGGATTTTTTTTCCATTAAGCTTTATACCCCCAATTGTTCTTTTAAATCCAATAGTAATACGTCTTAGATTTCGTAAGTGTTGTAATCCTTCTATAACAGTGAAATTATTTCCTGCAAGATATAAAAATATTAAACTAGTTAAGTTTTCAAGCCCTTCAATTTTAGAGATATGATTATTTGAAAGATCTAAATGTTCTAAATTTTCAAGTGTATCAAGATCACTTATTTTTGTTATTTGATTGAACCCTAGATTTAAAAGTTTTAGGTTTTTAAGGCTTTCAAGCCCTGTTATTTCTGTAATTTGGTTTTTCTTTAAGTTTAGGCTCTCTAGATTAGTCAAGTTTTCAAGACCTTTAATTTCTCGTATTTGATTACCATTTAAATTTAATTCAATTAAATTATGCAGTTTATCAAGTCCCTCAATCTCCCGAATATTATTCCCTTTAAGATTTAATTTCCTTAAATCTATAAGATTATTAAGCCCTTGAATGTCTAGCATGTTAGTAATTCCCATTTTCTTTAAAGATAATTTTCCCTTTTTAACTTTATTTTTGATTCCTTTAATTGTTACTAAACTCAATTTGTTCACTTACTTTTTTTATTATTGAAAATCAATTTCTAAATAAAAAGAAGATTTAATCTCTTTTAAATTTCTTAACTTAACACCTATTCAACAGTTCCCTCTTCACTTGATTTTTTCAGGGGCAAGCCTATCAAGAGTGCTGTCAAAAATAAAATCTATTTCACGAAAAAGACATTAATGTAAAAACTATTAGTGGATGTTCATTGAGAAAAAGTTTTATCCAAACTAACTCCTTATGATCAAAATAATTGTATTAAAACTATAGAATTTATCTCATCTAAGAAAGAACTTCTAATATCTTAGTCAAAATGCGTGCTTTGCCACCAGTAGATTGAAGAAGTGTTTTTCCACACACTAAACATTCTACATCAGTCGCAGAGCAACCAAAAATAATTTGTTGATTTCCACAATTTAAACACTTAACTCTCAAAAATCTACTTAGGGGTTGAGGGATTAATACTTCTTTTTCTTTTTTCTTACTTCTTGTCATGAAACGTCAACTCTTATACTTCCTGTAATTCGAATTTCTTTACTCGATATGATTTAGAATATTGTTTTTTACCACATTCTGAGCATTCTAATATCGGTAAGGATCTCTTGTTTACTTTTGCGTTTTTATGAAATATTTCTTTTGGGAAACTACCGTAACCTTTTTTCTTTCTTTCTACACGTCTTCTTCCATGATTGAGCATCCGTTCTTTTCCTTTCTTATAGAGGGTGACATTGTGTTGTTTGTGAGATCTACAGGTTGGACAATAGCGATTTATTGAACGCGGGTATTTCATTTTTCAAGCAACTTCAAATTTCAGTTTAAAGTATTTAATTATTTATAAATTTTAAATTTTATTAGTTCTGCTTATTCTTTGTTGGAAAAGCAAAGGGAAATAAAAAATATTTTAAATGGTATTACTATAATTTTATTAAAACTTCCGTTTAGAATTATGCCTTTTAAAGATAAATTTAGAGAAGGAATTATAACTGCGAAAGATTTTTCGCGAGAAGACATAGATTATATCCTCCAAAAAGGCAAGGAAATGGTTCAAAATAATAAAAATGTAGAACTGTTAAAAGGGAAAATCTTAGCAACTTTATTTTTTGAACCTTCTACCAGAACTCGTTTAAGTTTCGAATCAGCAATGTATCGCTTAGGAGGAAATGTAATTGGTTTTCATACTGGCGAAGTTTCTTCAATAAAGAAAGGTGAAAGTATCGCAGACACAATTCGCACTGTAGAAAATTATAGTGATGGCATTGTTATGAGACATAATTTGGAGGGAGCAGCTAGATTAGCAGCCAAATTTGCCAAAATACCGGTTATTAATGCGGGATCAGGTAGTGGTGAGCATCCAACTCAAGCTTTATTGGATTTATTAACTATTACTGAAGAGGGTCATAAATTAGACGGATTAAATATCGGAATAATGGGGGATTTGAAATATGGTAGGACTGTCCATTCATTATCTATATTACTTTCGAACTATGAAGCAAATATTTACCTCATAAGCCCTAAAGATTTAATGCTTAGAAACAGAGATAAGGATTTCTTACAACAAAGACACGTTAAATATAAGGAAATAGAAAAATATCGCGACATATTAAGTATTCTAGATGTTCTCTATATTACTAGAATTCAGAAAGAAAGATTTGCTGATATAGAAGAATATGATAGAGTTAAAGAATTTTATGTCTTTACAAAAAAGGATATAGAAGAAACTAAAGATGATTTTAAAATCATGCACCCACTACCAAGAATCAATGAAATTTCACCTGAAATTGATAGTTCACCAAAATCTATTTACTTTAAACAAGCGTATTATGGAATTCCTATGAGAAAGGCGATATTAGCGGAGTTATTGTCGTAAAATATTACGGTTTTTATATCTCCAATTGGAATGCATTCAATTTTGAAGATATCATTTCTTCTATTAGATCATCTATAGGTAAATTATTCAAGCCAAGTGTAAATAAACTTCCTCCATCAAAGTTTTTCTCAAAATTTTTATGTAGCTCAATTTTCCTCTTGAGAGATAATTTCGAATCCTCTCTAACCATATTTATAGTATACTGGTTAGATTCGTTACCTAAATTATATTGATTGTTGTGCCATGTGTCATATAGATAACTATCCTTGTGAGATTGAGTGAGTATATAGTTTTCACATTCGCTCTGATTCTTCTCTTTGATAATATTACTCATAAACCCTAATATATCATAAGCAAAGGACTCACTTTTTTCGATCCTATCAATCTCTATGCCACAGTGCATTTTTACTGCTTCATTAAAACCAAAAAAACTAACCGATTTTAAAGAATCATCAATCCAATTAGTATCTTTTTTTTCAAAAAATTCAGAGATTATTCTTTTCCATTGATTTGAGGATTTTAATTTTCGTTTTATCAAATCTTTTTTGTATATAAAAAGTTCAAAAACAGAATCAAGCTTTTCTTGTAAAATTTCAAAAAAAGTATTATCGTTTTGGTTAGAATATTCAGCTATTTTATGTAAATTTATTAAAATTTTGTCTAATATGATTTTATTTCTTTTTCGATTGCTATCATTGAAGTTATGGACATTTACAAGGGTAGAATTGAGTAGATTTGAGTTATTTTTTTTATAGAAAATAAAATTTCTACAATTACCTGATTTGAAGTTATGGCCAAAAAAATCATATATATTTTTAGAAGTAAGAAATTTAGAGTAATCGTATAGTATTAAAGGGCCAATATGGTCACTGTTTTGACTAACTTGATAAAAAAGTTTATCTATAAAGTTATAGATATTTTGCCTTTGTGAATTTTTTAGTTCTTCATCCTTATTTTTATCTAATAAAGAGATTTCTAAAGAAAGATGAGATTTTTCATCATAATGTCTATTCGCTAGTTTTAAAACTTGAGAAATCATGATGTCTATAAGATTTGACGGTTCTTTTATAAAATTAAAGCGAGTTAAAAAAGAACTAGAAAAACTACCTAATAGTATATCTTCTGAAAAAAAAGGATTAAATATAGCTAAAGTATCGAAAAAATGCATAATTAATTGAATTTGGTTTGGATAATCAATATTATTAAGATTAAACGAATGTCGATTTGATATATACTCCAAAATTGAATCTGTGTCAATGTGGAAGCCTAAAGGTCTTAAACTCCAATTATTTAAATTTAGGAGAACCACTTCTCCGGATAAATACAAGTCTGCTAAATTCTTAGGAAGCAGATTTAAAAGTAGAAATTGTTCTGATACATCTGATCCTAATTTTGAGAGTAATTGTTCAGGGTTAATGGAATTATTATCAAAATATTTAAAAACTTCAAAAGGGGGTGTGCCTAATCTCGTCAATTTATGCCTTATTTCTTCTCGACCATTTTCTAATAAAATAGCATTAATGTATTCCCTCATTAAGGGTGCCGTTAAATATTCAATATTGGTTTTTGATAAACGCTCTTCCACTTCCTTAGAAATTTTTTTTGCTACAAATTTCTCTACTTGTCCTTCCTTAATTAAATAAGCTTCGATTTTAGTTGCATCAAATGGTTCCTTCGAATACTTAGAAGTCCTAATCATTATTTTCTTATTCTTTTCGTTGAGAATCTGCTCGATAGAGACAATATTTTTTAAAATCTGTTTCCCTAAGATACTCAGGATATAACCATTCTCGGAAGACTCTATTAAAACGCTATTTTTTAACGATTTTAAATGAAAGGAAAAATTAACAGAATTTGGATTACTCCCTAATACTTCCTTCTGCAATGATGAATAGGGTAAAGGATTACTACTTAGGCTCAACTTCTTTAAAATATCGACTCTTATTTTTTGACCTAATGTTTTAAGGTGTTTTTCTAAAACATCTTGATTTTTGTCGGAACTCAATTTAAGTTTAAGTTGTCTTGAATATCATTAATTCTGCTTAACTTATTATTATATTTTAGAAATATATAAAAATTGGTATATTTAGTATGCTTAAATGATATTAGATATTATGTAGGTGATATATCAATTGGAATTTTTTAATTTTTCTTGGTACCGAGAGCGAAAGATAGGGATTGCTTTATTAATTTTAAATTTTAAATAGTTACCATCCAAAATTGGATAGAAAAATGACTCTACAAGTATATGTATTGTAGAAGTAGTATATAAAATGATAAAAATATAATATACTTAGATTAATAAAGACCTAACGCGCAGAAACAGCTATCCTTTCAATCTCGTCTTTTCTTTTCACTGCTTTAGATTCAATTTTGTCTTGAGAGGCTAATGCTAACTCCTTAGATATATTTTCAGCAAAAGATCTTTCGCTTGAGTGAGAACTTGAGCCAATGGCTTGGACTAAATACTTAATTGCTAAATCTACTCTACGTTGTGGTGATACATCTACAGCAGAGGAATAAGAGATCCCTCCCATTGCTATCTTCGTTACTTCTTCTCTAGGTGCAGAGTTACAAATCGCGTCAACTAATACTTGTATGGGATTCTTCCCTGTGTTTAGCTCTAGCAAAGTAAAAGCATTCTCTAAATTTCCTAAAAGTTTACTTTTCTTACCTGAACTATATGAACTTTTATGTCCTTTGATTTTACTACCAATAAATCCAGGTGAGAGCAATCTATTTACAAAACGTTCGATGATAGATATTTTAGAAGTCTTCCAGAATCGTTTGTGCTCGTGTCTTCCGGCAGTATGAGGAATTATAACCGGTCTTAAGTTTATATAGGTTTCTAGGGTCCAATCTCTAATTTCAATATTTTGAAATGACCATTTATTAAAGAGTTTAATATCTTTCTTCGCTTTACTCATATTACAACACCTATCTCATTGGTTTCTCTTTCTTGCCAGCAATTAACGCTTGTAAACTTACGCCGTTTACTTTCACTACACGCCATCGTACACCCGGAAGATCTCCTACCGCACGACCTTTTGCGCCTCCGATTCCCTCCACAACTACCCTATCATGTTCTTCAATGAAGTTAAGAGCACCATCTCCAGGGAGAAAGGCAGTAATAGTTTTACCATTCTTTTTCAACTGGACGCGTACGCATTTTCGAATAGCAGAGTTAGGTTGTTTGCTTTCCCGTCCTACTTTTTGAAGTACAATCCCTAAAGCTTGTGGTGCACCTTCCATTGGATCCACTTTTTGTTTTAATTTAAGCTTCTTTCTCTTATATTTAGTTTTACTCCACCGAAACTTCTTTCGGTTATTTCTTAGCTTCCTTGCCGCGTAGAGTCCTTTAGGTTTGGCCATGAAAATTCAATTTTTTTTATTCTTTGAAATAAATCTTATTGAGATATACCGTATTATCTTCCTTAGAACTTAAAATTTTTGAATTTAGAAAATTAGATGTTTAATTTTTAGTGTTGATTATAACATTATCAACATTAAAATGACGTAAAACAAGTTCTTTTATTTTTCTTATCATGGAACCCTCTTTACCAATAGCTTTTCCACGATCTTGAGGTCTTACGGAAATAAGCACGGTTTTCTTTTCGTTTCTACTTGCTTTAATTTCTATGTTTTGAACTTGGATTGAATTCTTAGTAGTATTTAAAATAAACTGGATGAATTGTTCAAGGTTCTCTGACCAAGGGATTACATCAATTTTCTTTTGAAGTTTAGTCATAAGATCTTTTACGTGTTCTCCGGCTTTACCGATGGCTTTTCCTACGTCTTCTTTTTTCACTAAGAAGACTATTATCTCAGAATTGTTTTCTGGAGATTGGAAAATAAAGCAGTCTTTAATAATCGCACCAGAAATATTGTTGAAAAGCGACATTAGTTCCATCGATTGTCTATCAAGTCTAATAGTTTTTCGTAACATACTTTTCGGTTCCACTTCGTTATTAATTATTTTTAGTTTTTAAAGTCATTAAGTCTGAATCACCAAAGTCGTTTATGCCAATAACAGAGATCATATACGGCTTACCTATTGCTAATCCTAACTCCCACGACGATCCTTTATATCTATGAATAAAAATTCTATTATTTATAAGAGAATTATAATACCTCAATTGAGTTACCAATTCGTTCGGGCAGTTATTAGCAATAATAATCATCTTAAATGGGTCTTGTCTTATTTGTTTTAGGACTTGGGTTTTACCATATAGCATTTTACCTGTTTTATAGGCAACTTTGATATTAATATCAACATCAAATTCCTTTACTTTTTTTCGAGATAAATCGATTGACTCGCTTATCTTTTTGCTTTTCCTTGCCATCGTCTTAACATATAGTATCTGATTTAAATTTCAAAAATAATGTGATTAAAAGAATACACAATAACTTAAAATTTTATCGCTTGTTCTCCTATTTCTTGCTTTTAAGGATTTTCAAATTAGCATCTAAATCGAACATGACCGAGACTCGACCTGTGCCCATTGGAACCACTTGTCCAATTATAACATTCTCGGGAATTCCTAACAAGCGCTCTTCTTCGCCATAAAGGCCAGCATCTAATAATTGATTTACAGTTACTTCGAAAGCCGCTCTCGCAAACACGCTTGATTTTGATCCTGAAATTCCATGTCTACCGATTGATTGAATCGAGCCTTCTACGCACATTAATTCTGCCAAGATTAATAAGTGTCTTTTATCGACATCTAATCCTTGTTGTTCTAATACTTCTTGAGCTTCATTAATTATCATATTTCTCGCAGCTTCGATACCGTAAAGTTTTTCAATTTCGTGAATATGGTTTGAAACTGTTCGAGTAATATCAACTCCTTCAATCTGTACTACTCCATGCATATTTGTTCCTTCAGTCTTAATAACCCATTCCTTTTTATCATCAGTTGGGGTTAATAGCCCTCTTTTAATCCCCCGTACGCCTTTTACAACTTTTTTAAGGATTTTTTCTCTTAGCTTCTGAAGGCTTTGAAGATCTTCAGTTTGAGGATCAATAATTATAGAATTTCCTTCTCGTTTGATTGTTCCCTTTTTCTTGTATCTTTTTAAAATTTCAGGAATAGAATCGATATCGATTCCCTTTTTTTCGCAAATATCAGGAATAAGATTGATTACGATGTTCCAATTAACAAAATCTAAGTCTACATCGTGAGTAATTTGCTCTATACGAATTTGTTCGATTCTTTTGTGAACTTCAATTGCTTTTTCTTCGCTTTGGTTGTAGGGTTCTTCTAAATATATCGTTTGTTGAGGTGTGCTAGGAAATCGTCGAGCGTCGACAATCTCTATGAGGCGTGGGAGTCCCTGTGTGACCGAGAATTCTTCAACTCCTGCGTAGTGAAAGGTTCTCAGGGTCATTTGAGTTCCTGGTTCGCCAATACTTTGAGCAGCAACGGTTCCTACTGGTTCGTTCGTTTCAACAACGGCATTAGTAAAATTAATATAAATCTTATTTAATAGGTATTCCAATTGTTCTTCTTCTAATTCTTCATCTTTAACACGATTTCTTATTTTCTCGATGAGATCCTCAGGAATACCATCTTCTTCTAATTCTTTTAAGTTATCTTCTAATATTTTTTGAGTAACTTTTCCCATAATCCATTACCTTAAAATTTTTTAACAATTCATCCTAGTTTTTCTTTTTTCCATTCAAGATATCCTTTTGTGAGTTTTCCTCTCCATTCTGCGTTCTTCCCGGTTTCCTTGTTGTATAATCCTCTCAATTCTTCCTCGCTTAGAGTTTTATCTTTTTCCTCTTGTTTAGGTTTTTTTTTAGGTTCTTTCTTTAAGGGTTTTTTTGCTACCGGTTTTTTTGCTGCCGGTTTTTTTGCTGCCGGCTTTTTTGCTACTGGCTTTTTTGCTGCTGATTTGGGTTTAGGAGATTTTTTAATTTCTTCGCGAATTTCATTTAAATCAAGTGATTTAGCTTTAAGTAGTAGAACTTCAAGATTTACAGCGTCAGAATGATCTGTATGCATAGGGTCTATACCATCATCGCCATAGCGGAATTGAATAATGTTTTTATCGCTATTTCTAACCGTTCCATCATTTTCTATTATCATATCTTGTAAAGCGTTTACTAACCGTCTTTGCATGTACCCACTAGTGGATGTACGAACGGCAGTATCTACGAGCCCTTCTCTCCCGCCCATGGCATGGAAAAAGAACTCCTCGGGATTTAAACCCTTCCGATAGGAACTTTCAACAAAACCACGAGCTCGAGGAGTTAAATCGTTAACTTTGAAGTGGGGAAGTGTTCTCATACTATAACCTCTATTGATTCTTTCGCCTCTTATCGCTTGTTGACCAACGACAGCGGACATTTGTCCTAGATTTAAAATATTACCTCTTGCTCCTGACTTAGTCATTATTACAGAATGAGCTTCGTCTCCTATATGGTGCGCAGCAGTATCCATAGCATTATTACGGGCTTCTGCGAGCACCTGTCGGATTCTAAGTTCAAGAGTTTCTCGCATTGAACGTCCAGGAGCTCTATTCAGGACAGTAGTATCGTTTTCGTAAAAGGCATTGATTAATTTATCAGCTTCGTCGTCGGCGTTTTTCAATATTTGCAGTATTTTGTCATAAGCTTTTCCACGAACAAAAACTTCGTCTAAGCCCATTGTCATTCCATTTTGTCGAATAACGTACAATAACATTTTTGTTGAACTATCTAAAAACTGTCTTCCACGCGCGTTGCCATGATCTTTTATTATTCGTTGTAAAATACTATTAGGTTGCATAGCTCCAAATGAGTTTTCGTCTATCGTTCCAGTTATTAGTACGCCGTTTTTAATAACAACATAAGCATCATCTTCACAATTTTCTTCTTTACAAACATCACATTTCTTACAAAACTTAGATTTTACTTTAATATTCAGATCATCTGGAAAGAGAGTGCTAAAAATTTGTTTTCCTGAATAGTAGGGTTCAGGATCGGTTTTCACGGGAATAATGTTATCTAAACTAAAGTCAGGATTATTAATAAAAACATCCCCTAAATATAAGAGTTTAAAAGCGTCTGTTCTATTATATAATGAATTTAAACTTGTAAATTGAAAAACAGAAGAAATAAAATCTTGAATTCCTCCCAGAATTGGACCTCCAAATCTCGGAGATAAAATATGGTTTTGAACTTTAAGAAGTAATTCGGCCTCTGTTCGAGCTTCTTCGCTCTGTGGGACATGCAAGTTCATTTCGTCTCCATCAAAATCGGCGTTATACGGAGGGCAAACCGTTAAATTCAATCTGAAGGTTCTACCATCCATAATCTTTACCTCGTGGGCCATAATTGACATTCTATGAAGTGATGGTTGTCGATTAAATAAAACTAAATCACCGTTAGCTAAATGTCTTTCAACTGTATATCCAGGAGCAAGCATTTCAGAAATAATTTTGCGATTTTTAACATAACGTAAGTCTATTCTTCTACGATCGCTTCTAATAATGTAATTAGCTCCGGGATGATTAAATGGTCCATTTAGCACCAGCTGTTTCATCTCTTCAATATTCCAATCGTTAATATTTGTAGGAATGGTGAGAATTTTGGCGATTTCAATTGGTACGCCAACATCATTAATACTGATGAAGGGATTTGGTGAGATTACCGAACGCGCCGAAAAGTCAACCCTTTTCCCGCTTAAGTTACTTCTAAACCTCCCTTCTTTTCCTTTTAATCTTTGCGTAAGCGTCCTCAACGCTCTTCCAGAACGATGTCTTGCTGGAGGAATTCCTGACACTTGGTTATCAAAATAAGTAGTTATATGATATTGAAGTAATTCCCATAAATCTTCAACAATTAAGTGAGGGGCACCAGCGTCGATATTTTCTCTTAATCTTTGATTAATACGGATAACATCTACTAATTTATGAGTTAAATCGTCTTCGGATCTAATTCCACTATCTAACGTAATAGAAGGTCTCGCACATACAGGAGGAATGGGTAATACTGTAAAAATAACCCACTCAAGTCTTGCATTTTCTGGAGATACTCCTAGAATTCTTAGATCACTATCAGTCATTTTTGTAAGACGCTCTAAAATTTCAATAGGAGTAATTCTCCTAGAACCTTTTGCTTCCTCTTCTTCATAAAAAGTAGTGGGCTTTTCAATAACAATTTTTTTCTTTTTCGCACCACAATAGGGGCAAACTTTACTCTTTCTTGCAAGTTTAAACACATTTTTGGTTGCTTCCTCATCTCCCTCGAAGAATACCCTTCTATGTTTTAATTGCTCCTGCCTAAATGTTTCCATCTCTTCCTCTGTCAGCATCAGCCTTGAGCATTCAGGGCAAATGCTTCTTAGAACTTTTAGGACTTTCTTCGCATATCCTACGTGAATTACGGGTCTAGCTAATTCTATATGCCCGAAATGTCCCATACAATTACTAACAAGGTTTCCACAGGTCTGACATCTCTGACCGGGCTCAATAGTTCCTAATCGCTGATCCATTAACCCACTTGGAATAGGTAGACCATCTTCGTCATAAGTATCTGCTGTGATTATTCTTGCAGCAGACATCTTTCTTATCTCATCGGGACTAAGCAGCCCGAATTTGATTTTTTCAATTAATTTAGTACGACTAAAAGAATAACTCATAAACCCAAAACAACCTCAATAATTAAACTAATAGAATAAAAAGTTAAAGAATAAGTTAACAAGTTCTGCACTATAAAGAAAATAAACAAGCAAATATTAAAAATTTTTCGGATTAGGCATTTTTTTATCCTTTCTTTTATTACTTTATATCAAATAGTATAATTTATCGATGTATTTAATCATTTAATGATGAAGATAAAGAATTTGTTTAAAAGCAAATTAATGATTTTTTGTATTCAAATCTTGATTTTAATTATTTTTATTAGTATTTCTAATTATAAGCTTCAAATTGATTTTGATCCAAGTGCAAGTGAACAACAATTTATAATTCAATTTTTAGCAAACATTATTTTGTATAACAATAGCTTTGGTTTTGTTTATATCAACCTTACTTGGATTATTGTATCTTTAATCCCAATTCTTATTTTTAGCGATTACAAAAAAGCTTATTCCATGAATTTAACAACTTTTTTCTTTCCTAACTTCTTTTTCTATGTATTTTATTGGCGTTATTCAGAAATATATTTTACTTCTATTTTTCCGACATTTATAATTGAATCTATTATATTAGGTATCACGATAGCTTTTACTTCTATAGGGTTGTCGTTAATCTTAAATTTCATTAAAAGTTCAATAATTAAAACAAAAGTAGAAAATGTAGAGCAGATCGAACATCTAAACACAATTGAATGTCCTAAATGTGGAATTAAGTTCAATTCTATTCCCAAGTATTGTTTTAATTGTAACAATCTTATTACAAACGAATTAGGGGAAAGTGGTGGAAAAGAGAAGTAAAGGTATATCATTTGAACGATTGTTTAAGCCTAAAAGTGTCTTAATATTTGAAGCACAAGACAAAATTTCTTTCTTCATCAAAGGATTTCTTAGACAAGAATATCCTTTAGAAAATTTTTACTTAGTTTCCTCTAAAGAAGATGAACTCTCAGGTATAAAATGCTATAAGTCAATTGATGATGTTCCCATTGATACAATAGATTTATTAATCTTGTCTGTTAGAAGAGACATCCTAGTTCAAAGTATTACAGATATATTATCTAAAAAGAAGATTAGATTTGTTCATATTTTCACGGCAGGTACCGGAGAATTTGACGATGAAGGGATTAAAATTGAAAGGAGCATAAAAGAAATTCTAAAAAATAATCCAGATACCAGAAGTATAGGCCCTAATTGTATGGGATTATACTGTCCTCATGGAAAGATCGCGTATTATTCCTCGTTTCCAATTGAAAGCGGGAACATAGCATTAATTTTCCAATCGGGGGATTTACATTCTAAAATGATTAAATTTGGCTCTCGAAGGTATAACTTAAGATTTTCGAAATGTGTAAGCATAGGGAATTGCATCGATATACAAATTTCTGAACTCTTACGATATTTTAACCACGATGTTGAAACTGATATTGTTTGCGTTTATTTTGAGGGTTTACCGGTTTTATATAAAAATGAGGGTAAGAAATTATTGAATGTGTTGAAATCCATGGATAAACCGGTGCTTTTTATGCGTGGAGGTAGGACTGAGAGAGGCCAAAAAGCAGTTTTAACCCACACAGGTTCACTGGCAACCAAAAGAATTGTTTGGAATGCAATTTTCAACCAAACACCTATAGTTGAAGTTCCTCCTTCGTTGGATGAATTAATCGATCACACCTATATTTTCTCAAAACATATTCAAAGGTTTAAGCGATTAAATAGAATAGTAAAATATCCATCAAACAAAAATTCTTTAGTAATTTTATGGTCTGGAGGATTTGGAATATTAGCAACGGATATTCTAACAGAATTAGGCCTTAACCTACCACTTTTTGAAGGTAAAAAGTTAGAGAAATTAAAACAAATATATCCTATTAAAATAGGGAGTTTATCCAACCCTTTAGATGTGCCATGGATAGCATCTAGTAGTGTATATCTAGAAGTATGCAAGGCAGCAATAGATAATGACATCGATTTTGTAATGTTAGTAACCGATGCTTGGAGAGATTTAGAAGAAAAAAGGTTTGAGAATTATTACAATAACTTGCTCGGTATTAAATCTCATGTAGAATCTATAGATAAAATCTTTGTTATTATTCTTCCTGACTATCCAAGTGAATCAAGAAAAAATTTTCACACTAAGCTTACTAAGGATGGTTTTCTTGTATATCCCTCAATAGAACGCGCTGCTAAATCCTTTTTAAAGCTATACGAATATGGAAAAAAGAGGAAAGTAATCATATGACGGGAGAAATAATCGCACTTTTCGCGGTTTTAACTTTTGTAGTTTCTAATGTCCTCTTTCGAAAAACTGAGCGTGATGCTAGCCCTGCTTTCATTAACTTTTTTCGAACTGCAATTGGAACTTTAACATTTATATTGATCGCTGTTGTTTTAGGTATTTTTACTTATATTTTCTTAGTACCATGGATTTTATGGATAATATTATTTCTAAGTTTTCTTTTTGGACAAGTAATTGGTGACACAGCATATTTTAAAGCACAAAAGGAGCTTGGTACTACTATAGCTCTGGCAGTTTCCATGACATTTCCTCTATTTACATTTATTCTATCATTAATTTTTCTCAACGAAGCTTTTGATTATAAAATAATCATTTCAATTGTCCTTATTGGAGCAGGTATCGTCATTATTGGAAAAACTAAGATAAGCGCAGTAAATAAAGACCTTACTTCACCAGATTCGAGCGTTCAACCTCGCAAATTACCTTCTTATGCTTCTCTTAAATCAATTGGATACGCTTTAATTGCATCTCTTGGATGGGCTATTGGTCTCGTTATTATCACTTACGCAACAAAGCAGATTCCAGATGGAATCAGTTCTATTATTAGTAACGTAATTCGCTTTCCATTTGCTTTATTGATTTTAGTACTAATGGTTTGGAGAGAGAATAGAATTACGGATAGTTCCCAATACCTACATTCATTTAAAAAACCCTCTCAGACTTGGTTAATATTGCTTATTGGTTCTATTATAGGGACTTCTTTAGGTGCTTATTTATACACTGAAGCTGCTCGTACAGCTGGACCCATTGTTTTGTCGTTAGTAGCTAGTGCGAGCCCCTTATTTTCGCTCCCACTAACTTATTGGTTAAATAAAGAGAGAATAACTAAATACGGATTTTTGGGAGTAGTTTCTACGATATTAGGAGTAATTGTAGCTATATTTATAAGAATTTAATCATTCTATCGCACAAATTTTATTGAAAACCTTTAGAGAATTTTATCGTATTTAAAATTATGAGCATCTAAGATTTTTTTTGTCATTTTTACAAAGATATCTCTTACATTATAGTCTTTCTTAGCAGACGACTTAAAGAACTCCACTTCATCGTGTTTTTTTCTAAAACTTTCTATGACTAACTCTTCTACTTTTTCTAGTTTTTTAACTAAATCGTTTTTACAACCGATTAGTAATTTTGGCGTTTTACTTTGGTTTTGCTTAAAAAGATGCTCATACCACCAATCCAAACCAAGTAACGTGCTATTAAGGTTGATTAGGCTAAATACCATAAAAATACCCATTGCACCATTGATGTAATAACTGAACATTTGTTTAAATTGTTCTTGACCCCCAAAATCCCAAATGGAGAGTCTTATAAAGGTTTCATTTCCATCTACAAGAATAGGAAGGTCGTAAGTATAAAAATCTATTCCTATCGTTAATCGCGTATTCGCATTGAACGTGTCAAAACAGAGCCTTCTAGCAATACAAGTCTTCCCTACCCCTCCTTGACCAAGTAGGCATATTTTAAAAATATAGTATGGTTGCTCTTCACGCTCAAATGCCATTGATTTTAAACTCTGGTTTAATTTGTCCTAAAAATCTATTTCTTTCTAGAAGTAAACATTGTACTCGGTATTAAATCTTTATGTCAACTTTTTTTTTTGATATGAAATATTAGAAATTATGGATGAAAAAAATATATTTCCAGATTACGAACCAAAAATTACTCCGGATACTATCGAAGACTACCTAAGAAAACCCAGTAATGTATATGAAATCTTAGGAGAAATAGGAGAACCGCACATAAGTAAGTTGAATGAGATTTTAGATCTATTTCATAAATATAAAAAGAAGGCAAAAAAGAATGTAGGTAAGTATGATGAAGGGAATGTCGCAATCGGTGCTGATCAATTCCAATATTATCCTTCAGAAGAGGAATTAGTAGTTTCGGAATTAGGAAAAATGATATTACAATTAATTGAATCTTATTCCAAACAACAATTAAAGACTCTAAAATTAAGATATAATTTTAAGTCTCAACAAATCCGTTTTCATGAAATATCTTTTAGACATGTAGATGTTATGGGATCAGGGCGCTTCTTTTATGCGGATAAAGCTACCAAGGAAACGATAATTGAATTGTAAGGCATTAGAAAGAATTCCAGTACGATATCTTATGAACGATGATGAAAAGCTAAACGAAGAAAACAAAATAATAGCGAGAGTTTGGAAGATTAGAGATTTTATTCAAGAACTCGAGGATATAAAAGAGGGGATCATACATTTTTTAAACTCCCGCAAGAAATTAGACGATGTAACCAAAAACCTGTGGATTTCAGATGTAAAAGAATTTTACTATAATACCGTGTCCGCCTGGGAAATGTTAAATAGCGCCGCCAAAGGAAATTTAAAATATTTAGATAATTCTAGAGGTTTTTTACACGCCGCTAGAAGCCGATTAGCTAAATCCATAAGCGAATTAAAATTTTATAAAGAAGATTTAGTATCTAATCTTGTAAAAGAAGTTGAAATTAGTTTTGAAAAATGCTGGAACGCTTTTTATTTTGAATTTGATATTTTAACACCAAGCAAGAAAATAATTAAGCCTATAGCAAGAATAATTAAGGTATCTGGCTCAGAATATCACATGCCTTGTTCAGTCTGTGGTAAAATTTCTGTCGAATACAAAATAGGTTTTGGTCGGTTCGATGAAAAAGAATCGCTTGTTTACAGTGGTATTACGCATAGTAGATCATTAAGAAAAGATCTCGCAAACGAGCTATTCGAAATTCTGGAGAGTGAAAATCTTCTAAAAGTTCACCAATTTATGCAAAAATATCACTCCATCGAAGGATTAGATGCATACTGCCCTAAATGTGATAAAATATACTGTTGGGAGGATTATAATGCAAGAGAAGAATATGACGACGGTTTCTACGATTGTACTATGGGTGAATGCCCTACTGGGCATCGTAGGATGATCGATGATTAATTTAGAATAATCACCTCTAAATATCATGAACAAAAAGTTGGAATAAAGAAGCTTTTTCGCAAAATATAGAGTGCAATACTACAACAATATAATTTAGGATTGTAGGATTAAAAACTAAAAAAAAGAAAAAAATATATTTGTTAATATTTTAAGCTTCTAGGAAATCGCTTTAAATTAAGTTGATAGCGATTTTCATATCTGCTTGAGTTACTTTCTTACGACCAGAGTGTTTAGCGATATCTAAAGCACAGCCAGTTAAAGTTTTGGCGTATTCTTCTAAATAGTCCATTAACTTATCTACTGCGGCTCTACTTACGATTTCTGCTCCAGCCTTTTTCATTAAAGCCCGTAAAGGACTCCATGCAAATGCAGCCATTTTTTATTCCTCCACTAATTTTTAAAATTTTTTAAAGGTTTGTAATAAATTATTTAATGTTAATTATATTTAAATTGGAATTTCTTATATTTAAATGTGTTGGTTGGTTATGGTTTATCCGAGTAATTTTATCTTCCAGTTTTGGTCGACAAAAAAAAATACTGTTGATAAAAAATATTCTTTTTACTAGCAATATCGGATCAATATATTTGATCAAAAATTGGCTTCAAATGATAAGGTTGATCAGTTAATCGATATCAATTTAACACTATTTGGTCAAATTCCTTGGCATAATAGCATATATTCCTTTCTGAAATAAGATTTAATCGTGTCCAACTTTAAATTCTTTAATTTCTTCCTCTTTAAAGAAAGATTATATTCTTAAATTAGGGAAACTTCTATTATATAGAACATCATATATAAATCAATGTTATAGATTCTTTTTTTGATGGTTAACTTAATTCTTAAAAAAAATATTTTATTTCTCACATATAAATTCAGAGAAGGTTTAAATAAGATTATTTAACATTTAATGAATAATCTAAAAAATATTGAAAAGGAAGATAAACATGAGTTTGCTAAAGGCGTTTTTATTTAGTTTACTAGCTCTAGTGGCCTCTAACATATTATTAGTAATCATACTTTATGCTAGTTTCGGTAGATTTGACGATGTAATCAGCATATTTACGACAGGGGCTACAACTAGTCTTATTTATAATCTCTTCTGTTCGATGGGACATGCAATTTGGTTAAGTGTGGATAGAATCGCATATCAAATTGTTAATGATAATCTGTTTAGTTTACTTTCTATTCTTATAAATCTTGTTGCTCCTTTGATTGCAGCGATAGTTGCGGGAAGAGTTGGAGAGAAGAGAATACATTCTTTAATAGGAGTATTTTTAACCTCCATAGTCAGTATGATAGTTTCGATGATCCTAATATTTAACCACGTTTCCTATCAACTAATTATCACTAGTGAATTTCTTGGAAGTGGAGCCTTGTTTATTGTAGTTGGAGGAAGTCTCCTTAACGGCCTAATTTTTGGATTTATAGCTTTCTTTACAACTAAAAGAGAATAACTAAATCAATATTTTTTTTTAATTAAAAAAAAATTCATAAGATAA